>Ga0210384_10003074_pt1 | contig 19676 bp, 17 predicted proteins | sample IncBWH2MmetaG_FD_160574 | JGI IMG/M metagenome (GOLD analysis project Ga0210384, IMG submission 160574) | Forest soil microbial communities from Barre Woods Harvard Forest LTER site, Petersham, Massachusetts, United States - Inc-BW-H-2-M | ecosystem: Environmental > Terrestrial > Soil >...
TGTCCATGTGCCCGGTGTGCTGGAGCGAAGAACGGGTTTCGCCGCTCGTGGATGCGGCCGCCAGCTCCATCCCGAACGTTCCCGAAACCGCACTGCCCGCGCCTGACGACGCCGCATTGGAAGAAGAGCGCGAGCGTTTCTTGCGCGAGTTCAAGTCCCAGTCCTATGCCTCGCAGGTCCAAATTGACCCAGCCCAGACTGAGTCAGAGAAGAGTATGGGTTGCAGCATAGAAGGAAATCATCGCGACGGGTTCGAACCGGCTGAAGTATGTCAGGAGTGCTACATGCGGCTGCAGCAGCGCGTAGACCTGCTGGAAGCGTCGTTGCACATGGACCTGATAGAAGCCACAAGGGTAGTCTACGAAGCGGTTTGGTCAGATCCGTCTGATCCCAGCAAGACTTATCAAAACGCCGCCGGTGCCATTCTCACCGAGCTGCGCAAACGCGCCGGCATCTCGGTCGTATTGGGGCCGTTTCAACCTTTGACGCACTAGGCCAACTGAGATCCCGAGAACTAGAAACTAAGAACTGATTTGTCTATCTGCCTTTAGCGAACCGTAGCCGTCCAAAGGCAGCCGGCACGTGGAAATTCGGCTCAGGCGTACCCGTTGGACGCCAGGCCAGGTAGGCTCGCGGCTCTTTCTTTCCCTCCACCCGGTAAAAGTTGGCCCGCCACACTGCCTTCGGATCAAAATGCGGGGTCAGAGCGCTCATCGGAATAGCCAGTTCCGCTGCCCAGCGGCGCGCCTTTTCGTCGAGAAACACAGATCTCTTCATGCCGCTCTTAAGATCAGCAAGTCCTCCCGGAAAAATATCCAGGTCGATCCACATTTCGTTAGGACTCACCTCAAACTCCCGATAGTAGTGTTCCCGCGCGGGATCGGGCTGGAGAAAGGCTTCTGCCACATCGCGGTCCCACAAGTGGTCCCGGCGTCCGTTGCTATCAGAGTCCTCGAAAAGAAACAGCTCGCGGTAGCGGCATTCAAATCTTAAATACAGAGTTTGCGAGGACCATAAGACTCGGACTCCGGTTTCTCGCTGCTGGTCAGGATTCTTTCCCTGCCAATTTGAACAGAAGACGATGGCCTCAGCCTTTTGCCACTCAGGTGCGGGCTGGCGCGCGTCGAGAGTGATTTCACCGGAAAGGTGGGAGGCGACAATCTCGGAAGGGGCAGTGGCGCACTTCGAGGGCACAGTCTGGCTCATCATAGCGACAGAGGAAAGCAAGACAACAGCTGCAAAAACCAGTATATGTTTCATCGCGCTTGGGAATAACCAGAGAAATTAGTTTGACCGCAAGATCCGGATAGCCCACGCCGGCGTCCAAGGTTAGGCTTTGGGCATTATGACAGCCAATGCGATACTCAAACTGACCGAAACAAGCGACATGACGCGCAGCAACGAACATCGCCGCATCGATGATAGCGGCAGCGAGAATCAGTGGCAGGCAGTTCTGGCCCGCGATGCCAATCAGGATGGCAGCTTCGTCTTTGCCGTGTCCTCGACCGGAATTTATTGCCGCCCGTCATGCCCCTCGCGGCGTCCGCGCAGGGAAAACGTTTCTTTCTTCCGCAAACCGGATGAAGCCGAGAAAGCCGGCTACCGTGCCTGTCTGCGTTGCCGTCCCAAGGCGATTGGAGGCAACAGGCAGGCGGAGATGGTGAAAGCCGTATGCCGCTACATCGAGCGCCATCTGGATGAGCCGGTCACGCTGAGCCGCCTGGGATCGGAGTTTCGTCAAAGCCCGTTCCATCTGCAGCGGTCGTTCAAGGCCGTGCTCGGCATTTCACCGCGAGCTTACGCCGACTCCTGTCGCATGAATCAGCTCAAACGCAATCTCCAGGCCGGTCACTCCGTCACCCGCGCGATGTACGACGCGGGCTACAGCTCCAGCAGTCGCCTCTACGAGCGCACGGCCTCGCAACTGGGTATGACCCCGGACAAGTATCGTCGCGGCGCGATCGCAGCGCCTATCCGTTACACCTGTACCGATTCGCCCCTGGGACGCATGCTCATTGCCGCGACGGAAAAAGGCATCTGCACCATTCAGTTCGCGGATTCGGACGACGAACTCGAGCACGGACTCCGGCATGAGTTTCCCTTTGCAGTACGGCGACGCGATGACGCCGCCCTGCAGACCTGGAAAGATAACTTGCTTCGCCAGATGCGCGGACACAAGCTGCGCTCTTCGCTTCCGCTCGACATTCAGGCAACGGCGTTCCAGCGGCGAGTGTGGACACAGTTGCAGTCCATTCCTTTCGGAGCCACGCGCTCCTACGGCCAAGTCGCGAAAGCTATCGGACAGCCGACCGCTACTCGTGCGGTGGCCCGGGCTTGTGCCACCAATCCAGTGGCCGTCGCTATTCCCTGCCATCGCGTGGTCCGGAAGGGTGGAGACATGGGAGGCTATCGCTGGGGAGTAGAACGCAAAGAAGCGCTGTTGGAACTCGAACGCACCGCAGCCGCCAGGTGAACGGGTGCTCCGTCCTCGTCTCTCCTGTTTTTTGGGAGAGACAGGGCGGGGGTTTTTCTGAACCCGTAATTTGATCCGGAGTATTGCGCTCACTTCTCCATTTGCAGGTAAACCATCCGCGCCGACGTCAGCGTCTCAAGTACCGCCGCCTTCTCCGCCTCCGTATTCCAATCCTGGTTCGACTTTGCGGCGTGGATCATGCGATCAATCCAGGCGATGAAGTACGCGGCGTCTTCGGCAGGTTTTGGATGCGACCCGGCAACCTTGACGTAGATCGGACTGGTGGTGGCGTAAGGATACATATCCAGAATTGGATGCTCGGCCTTCTCGCTCCAGGCCCGCAGCAAGCACCATCCACTGCGTGAAAGAGCAATTGTGTCTTCCACGTCAGCGGTCTCGCGGTCGCCATTGAGTTTCAAGTCTCGCACCACGTCGCCATTGCAGATGACCTGAAGATGATCGATAGGCACGAACGATCGCAGCCACGCCGTGAATTTCATTTTATTCTCGCGGGCCGGCAAGGACACTTCGTCGCCGAGTTGCTTGCCCCCAAGCGAGAACCCCAGTAAAGGTCCGTTGGTTGCAAAGGTGCGGCCACGCTTCAACGAATCCAGCCAGGTCTCGATATTGAGCGGACCGGCTGGAACTTTGACGTAAACACGATTCAATCCCACGGGTCCGCGCAGCGACGCAAAGTTTGCCATCGCATCGGTGCCGGCCGCAGTCGGCAAGTGGAAACCGCAATTCAGCAAGCGGTACCAAACGGCGGCAGTCGATTTATGCTCGGCGAATCCAGTAACTTCGATGTAATCCACTTTGCCCAGCGCAAGGTCCACCGGCAGCTCGTGGGACACCGACGCGTCTTTTACGGGATCGGGAACTGAATCGTAGGGATGAACATATCCCACCAACCCGTGCTGCGCATGCGCCATGTCAGCCACCATCGAATTGGCGGGAAACAGGCTGGCCGCCGCGGTATTGGGATAGGCGGCGTAGCCCGGCAGAAGAAAATTCTGTTTGAGGTTGAGCAGGCCGAGATGCCCCCAATAGCTGGTGTGAAATTCCTGGCCATGCAGCACGAGATTGGTGTCCGTCGAAGCCGGGTCGGGCCTGGTGCCGAAGTACGCAATATCAGGAATTCGCTGTTCTTTGTTGACCACCAGGTCTTCGACAACTTGCAGGTTCTCAGCCGCCGCCTGCGCTACCAGATGCTTGGGCGTGTTGCGATATGCGCCTCCGTAATTCATGTGCACGTGAACGTCGCCGCTGACCCAGTGCGAGCCCGTCTCCCGAGGTAGGCCGAGTGGCTGCAGACGAATCGTCAGAGTCGATCTTTGTCCAGAGGTCATGGTTACCGTCTGTCGCTCGAAACGGTATTCGAAGCCCTTCATGACCTCGACTTCCGCCTGTCCCGCCGGAAGAGTCAGTTCGGCATTGCCCGAAGTATGGAAGTAGTGCGCCTCGAAAGGACGCTCGGAGCGCACGAAATTGTCATCGGCATTCATCCATGCCTCATCCGGCGCATAGGCTCGTTTATCTTCGCCCAGCACGAAGACACGCGCCGCGGTTGGATGCCCGGCCTCATCCAGCACTGCAATGCTTAACTGGCCCACCGGCTTCAAGTAACGCTTCTCTTGCGCGACGATCTGGGTCTGGGCGCCGCCGGGAATTGCCTGCGTCCACAAGGAAGTATTACCGCCGCGATTAGAAATGAAAACGATCCGCGTTCCATCCGGCGACCATCGCGGCGCTACGTTGTCGAAATCGCCGTACGATAGCGGAAAGGCATCGCCGCCCTGCGATGGCAGCACCCAAAGCTGGTGCCACTGCTGTCCCAGATAGGAAGCGTAAACAATACGCTTGCCGTCGGGCGAAAAATCCGGACGCGCCTTCCATGCGGTTTCTTCGTAATGAATTTCGCGCGCCTCGGCGCCGGGTTCCGCTTTCATGCGCCAGAAGCCGCCGGTTCCGTACATGTGGCCCTGGTTCGAAACGAAAAGAATTTCTTTGCCATCGGGTGACCAGGCTGGGCTGATCTCATGATCGTACTGGCTATAGTAATAGCGAGGGAGAGTGCTGCGGTTCTCGCCGGTCAGGCGTTGGACGCCTTTCAACTCCCCATCGCTGAATTGTCCGACGAAGATGTGGAAGCGTCCGTTGAACGAAGTAGAAACGAAAGCGATCTGCTTGCCGTCGGGTGAGAATCGTGGCTCCAGATTGACCGCGCCGCCGGTCGTGAGTTGCTGGGTACGCTTCGTCTCCAGATTCAAGACCCAGAGTTCAACCGCGTCTTTGGCGTAAGAGGCATACACCACCCACCGGCCGTCGGGTGAGCAATCGGGTTGGTAGTCGTAGCCGGGATCGGCGGTCTGCTGCTCCGCCACGGTGGAGTCGAGCTTCTGCTGCCACAACGATCCTGCCATGGAGTAGACCACGCCACGGGAATCTGGAGCCCACGTCACCGTGCTGGGGCCGGTCGTGAGCTGCGGGAGATACATCTCACGGAAGTAGTAGGGATGCGGCTCGTCAATCTGCTTGAGCACGGGCTCGCGCTGGGCCCAGACGGGCAGAGAACCGAGCAGGGAAACGGTTGTCAGGCACGCGACGACGAGCAAGAGCAGCAGGCTAATCCGGTCTCTCTGGGGCAAGATCTCCTCCGAGTCTCCGTATCGTCGCGCGCCTTAACGAGGGACGATCGGCAAAACAATGCGTGAAGATCGACTTCGGTCGGTATAGATCGAAATATTTGCCTTCCGCATTCTCGCCGACGAATTTTCGAGTTCGCCCGACTGTAGATTGCGTGAAAAATTCGGGAAGAAGGTCGCTGAAACCTGCACCCGGATGCGATGGTCTTTCCGAAAGACATTGCTTGTGATCAGGTTGTCGAGATGCAACTCGTACACCCGGTCCGGCGCAAGCAGTTGCCGCCCCTTCTTGAGGTTGCGATAGCTGGCACGCAACACGTCCAGCCCAGGGCCCATCACATTGAAAGCCGTGCCGTCGGGAGCTACGTCGAGTAAGCGGACCCACAAATCGCTGTCTCGGCAGTCGCAGGCGAAGTAGATCTGCGCTCGGATCGGGCCGCTCACTTCGGTGTCTTGCTCAAGCGGAGCCGAATCGAAAGTCAGAACATCTTGCCTTTTGGCCAAATCGCGGTAGTCGTGAGCCCCCGAGGCGCTATAAGAATTGACCATTGGGTTGGCGGGATCTGAGACGAAAGATGCAAACGCCTTCTTGTCCCGGCGTGCGTCGGTAGAAAGAGCGCCTTGGAATTCGCCCGCCTTTGGACTGACTAAATAGTAGGACCCCGCCGTCGAGGCGGGTGGCCACGCATCGGCGTCGCGCCACTGATTGTCCCCCATTACGAAGTAGCGGACCGGCTTTTCGTGCTCGACTCCGTTTGCGGTGCCTCTCAGATAGTGGTCCATCCAGCGCAGGACAATTTCGTCATAGTCAACCGCCGCCGTGGGCCCAAACTCGCGCTCCCCCGATTTTGTCTTTGCGGTAGAAGCAACGCCATGGACCCACGGACCGATCAGCAGGTGGGTTTGAGGGTCCGAGGCTCCAGCGCGCGCCCGCACCAGTCCTGTGAAATTCGTGGTCGCACCCTCAGGGCCGTAGTTGTCGTCATACCATCCAGAAAAATTGAGTACGGCGGCGTGTACGCGGCCATATTTGTTGCGCAACTCGCACCAGTCCCACCAGGGATCATCGAACGGGTGTGACAGCCAATCGTAATAGTAAGGAGCGATGCCCCGCAGTTCCTCCAGTTGATCCAGCGGCAGGGTGTTCAACATCTTCAGTCCGGCCCGACTCCAGGCGGCAATCGCCTCGTCCGTGTTTTTCGGTCCTGGCAGATTTCTCTTGCTTCGCATGTCGGGCGCGATGTTGTCCCAAATCCATTCCATCCACGACATGTCCCACAAACCGCCGGCATAAAAGAAATTCTGTCCTGTCGAAAAAGTCATGGCCGGAACCATAGCTTTGAGGTGCGGCGGATTCTCGACCGCAGCCAGCCACTGCACGGCGCCCGGATAGGAAAGCCCAAACGTTCCAATGACGCCGTTTGACCACGGCTGTCGCGCTGCCCACTCGATGGTGTCGTAGCCGTCGCGGCCTTCGTTCTCATACGGTCGGAACTCGCCGTCGGAAGCGTAACGCCCGCGCACATCTTGCACCACGACGGCGTATCCGTGCTCGACCGCGTGTCGAAACGTGGTGTACTCCTCCAGCGCAGGTTCTTTACCGTACGGCGTGCGATAGACCAGCACAGGAAACGCGTCCGTGCCCTGTGGCCTCAGTACATCAGCGCGCAGAGTTACGCCATCACGCATGGGTACTGCGACGTCCTTCTCCATCACGAAATCTCCCGCCGGAGAAGGGGCTTTCTGGGCTGGCACGAAGAGACTGACGCCGCAAAGCAGCGGAAGAAGGAAATTGCATTTCATGGGACGGCGTAGCCTAGCAGTTTCACGACGCTCAATACAAGAATCAAGGAGCGAGTGTTTCGCCCGTGTGCCGATTGCGGACCAGCAGCCAGTTCAGCATGGCCACTACGGCGGTGGCGAGCAGGATCAACGATCCGCTCAGGTTCACACCGGCAATCAACACTGCGCAAATTCCCGTACCCAACACCGCGAACAAAGTTCCCGCAGGAAGGCGAAACATTGCCGCTCCCGGCTGCTTGCGACGAAATACGGGCAAGGCTGCGCAAACCAGCCCGTAGTAGAGGAGGCGCGCCACCGCGGAAAGAGTCGCATTCCAGGTGAAGCTACCCAGCAACGCCAGCAGCCAACTCAACAGGGCAAAGGCAAGAATCGAAACATAAGGAGTCCGGAACCGAGGGTGGATCGCCGCAAAGATGGAAGGGAAGTCGCCGTTCTCCGCCAGCGCGAAAGTGATGCGAGGCACACCCAGAATATTGGCACTTAGGTAGCCCACCACTGAAACCAGCGCGCCCACGGAAACGAAAGCGGCCCCGCCATTTCCGAAAACGATCCGAGCCACGTCCGCCAGCGGACGCTCGCTGTGCGCCGGATCTGGGAGAATTCCCACCACCACCCATTGGATCGCCGAGTACAGCAAGGTACAGGTGATGAGCGCGGTGAACAAGGCGAAAGCCGCGTCCCGCCGGGGATTCTTCGCCTCACTCAACGGAGTGAGTGCAGTCTCGAAGCCGCCATAGGCAAAGACCAGAAGCAGGCAGGCTTTCAACCACGCGCCAGCTCCCGCGCCGCCGGGCAATATGGGCGCCGCCTGGTGGCCCGCGAGCAGGTAGAACGAACCCACAATCGCCACCAGAAACAGCGGCACCAGTTTCGCCACCGTAAACACATTGCTGACCTGCGTACTGGCACGCACGCCGCGATAGTTGATCAGGGTCAAGACGCCATACAGAAACGTCAGAATCAGTAAACGTGGGAGCGGTTCATTGGCGTGCAGCCAGAACTCGCCACAATAAATGACAAAGAGGTTGGCGGTCGCTGCAGGCGCAGCCAATCGCACCAGCCAAAGCATCCAACCCATTTCGATTCCAACCAGACGACCGAATGCGGCACGAGCGTAGAGGTAAGGACCGCCCGCCTCCGTGAATTGCGAAGCCACCTCGGCGAAACATGCCATGATGACGCCCGCCGCCGTCCCCGCCAGCAGGACTGCCCATGGGCTTGACCGCCCAATGAGCCTGGCGACGTCGGCAGGCAAGCCAAAAATTCCACTACCAATGATCGAGTTGATTACCAGCGCCGCCAGGCTCCATCGTCCAATAGCGCGCACCAGTCCGGATTGTTCGCCGCTGGGCAAGACGTGGTTTTACCACAGCTGTCAGCTATCAGCCATCAGCTTTCAGCAAATAAGAGATGTAGGCGCGAGCGTCCCGCTCGTGCGCCGGCCATTCCAGGGATGCGAGCTGAGAATCGATTTCGAGCGGGGGCCCATTTTCGGGGATCCGACGAGAGAGGAGGGTAGATTGGCTGAGGACCGAGGACCGACGACTGCTACGCCGCGTCGTTCTCGATCTTAATCCGCAGAGATTTCAGAAACTTGAGATCCTGATCGCTGATCTTGAACTCGGGATTCGTAGTCAGCGTCGTCACCAGGGAGGTTTTGTCGTCGGACTTCTCGCCCGGCTTGCTCACTCCGATGGTAGCTTCGAGTACCAGGAAAATGTCGTATCCGCTGTCCTTGATCTTGGAAACCACTTCGGCAATCTGCTCGCTGTCCGCCAGCGACTCGTTGATCGCCTCGCCCAGTTCTTTCATCAACTGCTTAAGCTGCTGGTCCACGTGGCCCCCTGTAAACGGCAGTAATCAGTTACTCAGATGCCAAACTGCGGTTCCCCGATTCCCGACGCCGCCGTCGTCTCCACGTCATTGTAACCCCGAACACTGTTAAAATCGACGCTGATGGTGAACGTTTCGACAGTCCGTAAACTGAGCATCGCAGCTCGCATCGCGGCCCAGCATGCCGGTCGCACCCGGACGGCAAGTGCAATCCTCAAGGGCGCCCGCACCACGGCGGCGCATTTCGGCCGCGTCCTCCATCAGCTTTGGCTGGAGGTCACAGGCTTTGTTTTCCTGGCTTTAGCATTCATCGGAGGGGGCGCCTTTTTTCGCGAGTATGCCCTTTACCGCGCCGGCCAAACCACCGCAGTTCGCGTGGCAGTCGCAATTATTTTCACACTGACTTTCACCTGGTTCGGCGCTAGCTCATTCTGGAGAGTCTGGAAAAAAGGCTAGGAGCTTGAACCACGAAGGGCACGAGGTTACACGTGGGGTATTTTCACCTTTAGTGGGGTGAAGGTGAAACCGTGAGATTTCCTTCGTGGACCTTCGTGTCCTGGATGATATTGCTCTTCTTCATGACCGATAAGCCCAAACCCGAAAGGCACCGCCCCGCCGATCCCGAAAGCGCTTCGCACATCCCAATCCGCCTGTTGTACGCGCCCGCGGACCTGAACGCTAGTCATCAGGAACGCGAAGTCGGGTATCCCGGCGACTATCCCTTTACTCGCGGCGTTCAATCGACGATGTACCGCGGCCGGCTCTGGACCATGCGTCAGTACGCGGGCATGGGCGATGCCGAGGAGTCGAACAAACGCTACAAGTACCTGCTCGCGAATGGCACCACCGGACTCTCTGTCGCATTCGATCTGCCGACTCAAATCGGTATGGATTCCGACCACCCGCTGGCCGTCGGAGAAGTCGGCAAAGTCGGTGTGGCCATCGATTCGATCGAGGACATGCAGCGCTTGTTCGATGGCATTGACCTTACGAAGATTTCTACCTCGATGACCATCAACGCGACGGCATCGGTTCTGCTCGCGCTTTATGTGGCCGTGGCTCGCCGCCAGGGTGCCGACATTCGCCAACTGTCGGGCACTGTGCAGAATGATGTGCTCAAGGAATACATATCTCGCGGCACGTACATCTACCCGCCGGCGCAGGCCATGCGTATCATCACCGATCTGTTCGCATGGACCAATCAGAACGTCCCTGAGTGGAACACGATTTCCATCTCCGGCTACCACATGCGTGAAGCCGGATCGACCGCGGTTCAGGAGGTCGCGTTCACCCTGGCGAACGCCATCGCCTACGTGCAGGGCGCCATCGACGCCGGCCTCGACGTCGATAAATTTGCCCCGCGGCTTTCGTTTTTCTTTAATGCCCACAACAACTTTCTGGAAGAGGTCGCCAAATACCGCGCTGCCCGCCGCATGTGGGCCCGCATCATGCGGGAGCATTTCCGGGCAAAGAACCCGCGATCGTGGATGTTGCGCTTCCACACTCAGACCGCAGGCTCAACTTTGACCGCGCAGCAACCGGAAAACAACATAGTCCGCACCGCATTGCAGGCGCTGGCCGCGGTCCTCGGCGGGACCCAGTCGCTGCATACTAATTCCTACGATGAAGCTCTTGCCCTGCCCACGGAGCAAGCTGCCCGCATTGCGCTGCGCACTCAGCAAATCGTGGCCTACGAATCGGGGGTCCCACAAACCGTCGACCCGCTGGCTGGTTCCTACTACATCGAAGCCCTGACCAACGAGATCGAATCCCGCGCGAACGAATATCTGGGAAAGATTGAAGCCCTGGGTGGCATGATCAAAGCTCTCGAGCGCGGCTACGTGCAGCAGGAAATCCAGAATGCGGCCTACGAATACCAGCAGCAGATTGATGGCGAGGAAGCGGTGGTCGTCGGGGTAAACCGCTTCGTCGTGGACGAAGAAAAATCCATTCCGATCCAGCGCATCGACGAATCTCTGGAACGCAAGCAGGTGGAACGCTTGCGTGCATTGCGCGCGCGCCGCGATCCAGGCCCGTGGCAAGCCGCTCTCCAGCAGATCGAAATCGTCGCCCGCTCTGGAGAGAATCTCATGCCGCGAATCCTCGCCGCCGTCGAAGCCAACGCAACCGTGGGTGAGATCTCAGACACAATGAGAAGAGTGTTTGGAGAATACAAAGAGGCGGTCGTCATCTAGCATTGCGGCACGACTGAAATTAATATCCTCCCTGGAGTGTCACGTCTGGAGCGAGCGGCGCAAGCGGAACGCAGGTCTCCCAAAGCTACGGTCTGATCCTAGTCCGAAACCTTGTAGCCGCACGCCTGACGGCATGGAGGGCAATAGTAAAGGCCGTCGCTGCACAGGCGAATATCAACTTGTCCCTGGCAGGAACAGCAATACTTCTCGCAATCGCACTTGTCCTCGGACATATCACACTGCATGCAGCGATACTTGTTCTTGGTCGCGGTGGCCATAAACGAACTCTAGCGTGGGTCCAGACGACGTGGAAGGTTCCGTTGGTAACCGCCTTTTCGGACACCCCGCGCGGAACCGGCCTTCAGGTTGAAGCCACCGCCAAGCGCATGTTAGGGTAATAAGTCTCACCATCTCAGCAGCTCAGCCACTGCTTTTGAACGAGGTCTCATTGCCCGCAGTCGAGGCGACCACGCCAGCCATCCGCAGGACCGCACTCCACCCTGTGCATTGCCAGATGGGCGCGAAAATGGTCGAATTCAACGGCTGGAAAATGCCCGTCGAGTACCCGTCCGCGGGTGGCATTGTGGCCGAGCATAACGCGGTGCGTACCGGCGTGGGAATCTTCGACGTAAGCCACATGGGCGACATCCGGCTGGCCGGGCCGGAAGCGCTGGTCGCGGTCCAACACATTTCGATGAACGATGCCTCGCGGCTCGCGATTGGCCAGGCGCAATATTCGGCTCTGCTCTATCCTGAGGGGACATTCGTCGACGATGTAGTCGTGCACCGCCTCGGCGAAGATGAATATCTGCTGGTGATCAATGCCGGCACCCGCGAAAAGGATTTCAGTTGGGTAAGCGACCACACCCGCCAGTTCAATTGCGCAGTCGAGAATCTTTCCGACGACTTTACCCAGATCGCGATTCAAGGTCCGAAGGCTGTCGATCTGCTGCAGAAACTCACGGATGCGGACCTCTCCGCTGTGAAGTTCTATTGGGTGACTCGTGGGACAGTCTGCGGACTGAAAAATACTCTGATCGCACGCACTGGCTACACCGGCGAAGACGGATTCGAGATCTACGTTCCCAGCGATGAACCAACCAGCGCCCGAGTGTGGAATGAAATTCTGCAAGCGGGCAAGGAATTCGGAGTTGTTCCCTGTGGTTTGGGCGCCCGCAACACGCTGCGCCTCGAGGCCAAGCTGCCGCTTTACGGCCACGAAATTTCCGACACCATCAATATGTGGGAGGCGGGACTGGATCGTTTTTGCAAGATGGAGAAGCCGGACTTTATCGGAAGGGCAGCGCTTGAAAAAGCCAGAACTGAAGGGACAAAGCGCGTATTGGTGGGACTGGAAATGTTGGACCGCGGCATCGCGCGTGATGGCTACAAAGTGCTCGACGCGGATGGCCGCGATATCGGTTACATCACCAGCGGATCACCCGCGCCCTTTCTGAAGAAAAATATTGCGCTCGCCTATGTACCGACCGAATTGGCTGCCTTAGGCACCGAATTAAAAGTTGAGATTCGGGGACAGGGAGTGAAAGCACAGGTGGTACCGACTCCGTTTTACAAGAAACCAAAAAAGGCCTAATCACAGAAAACGGATCGACAAAGAAGAACTAAACGCCAGGAGCTAGAAGCGATCATGCCTTTTCCGACCGACTACAAGTACACCAAAGAGCACGAGTGGATCAAAGCCAACGGGAGCAATGCGACCGTCGGCATCACGAGCTACGCCCAGGAGTCGCTCGGAGACATCGTTTTCGTGGATCTGCCCAAGCCGGGCACCGAGATCACCTCGGGCAAGACGTTTGGATCGGTGGAATCGGTAAAGGCGGTCTCGGACCTGTACGCCCCGGTTTCCGGTACGGTCAACGAGGTGAATGGCGAACTGGCGACGACCCCGGAGAAGATCAATCAAGATGCGCACAGCGCCTGGATGATCAAGATCACGCTGAAAGATCCGAGTCAGTTGAACTCCCTGCTCTCCGCCACCGACTACGAGAAGTTCGTCGCCGAAGAGGGCGGGAAGTGATCCATTTCAGCCGCGTAACAATCGAACTGGTCTTGAGATACATCTAAAGAATTTCTATGCGTTATTTACCCAAATCTCCCGCCGACCGCAAGGCCATGCTTCAGGCCATGGGCGCGCGCTCCATCGATGACTTGTTCTCGCCAATCCCCGCGGAATACCGGCTGGAACGGGACCTCAAAGTACCGCGCCAGATGGCCGAGTCCGAGATCGTGGACTGGTTTCGCGAGCGCTCCCGCGAAAACGGCGAAAGCAATGCCACCTTTCTCGGCGCCGGCGCCTACTACCACTACCGGCCGGTCATCATCGATTCGTTGATTTCGCGCGGCGAGTTTTTGACCGCCTACACGCCCTATCAAGCGGAGATCTCGCAGGGGACGTTGCAGGCGATCTTCGAGTTTCAGACCATGATTTGCGAGCTTACCGGCATGGAAGTAGCCAACGCTTCCATGTACGACGGCTCGACCGCCGCCGCGGAGGCGGTGATGATGGCGGTGCGGCTGACCGGCCGGCGTTCGGTCATCATCGCGCGCAGTGTGCACCCGGAATATCGCGAAGTGCTCACCACGTATGCGCATCACCAGAACCTGCCGCTTTCCACGACGTCGTTTAAAGACAACGGTCGTCTGAATTTGGAAGAGCTGGAAAAATCCATCACGCCCGACACCGCCTGTGTGCTGATTCAATCGCCGAATTTCTTCGGAACTATTGAAGACGCCAATGCGATCGCCGATATCGTGCACAAGAAAGGCGCGATGCTGGTGGTATCGATCGCCGAAGCAGTTTCTCTGGGCATCGTCGAACCTCCGCGCCGTGCGGACGTGATCGCGATCGAGGCGCAGTCTTTTGGCGTGCCCCTCGGCTTTGGTGGTCCTTACTGCGGCGTGATCGCCACTCGCGAACAGTTCGTCCGCCAGATGCCGGGACGCCTGGCCGGCCAGACTACCGATCGCAACGGCAAACGCGGCTTTGTCCTGACCCTGGCCACGCGCGAGCAGCACATACGCCGGGAAAAGGCGACGTCGAATATTTGCACCAACCAGGCCCTGGTAGCGCTGATGGTCAATATCTTCATGACCATCTACGGCAAAGTCGGACTGAAGGAACTAGCCAGGCAAAATCTGGCCAAGACGGCTTACGCTTCCGCTCAATTCGGCAAGCACGCCAAAGTCCTTTTCCCTGGCTCCCCGCGTTTCAACGAATTCGTGGTTCAGACCAGCGAAGATCCCTACGCCATCAACAGTCGTATCCTGGGACACAAGATCGTAGGTGGGCTCCCGCTGAAGAAATTTTATCCCGAACTGGGTAATGCTGCCCTATGGTGCTGTACCGAACTGACGACGCGCAGTGCGATTGACACTGCCGTCGGACTGGTCGCAGAAAGCGAACGGTCCATGAGATCCGCCAAAGAAGAGGTGGATGCGCAGGAGGTGGCACGGTGAAACACATGACCCGTAAGGCCACCCGCCACGTCAATCAGAACGAGGGCTTGATATTCGAGAAGTCATCGCCAGGAAAGGCGGCGTGGAAGCTGCCCCCCCTCGACGTTCCGGACGTGGACACGGCGGCGCTGCTCGGACCATCTGAAAGAAAAGACCTGGGCAGCATGCCCGAAGTCAGCGAAATCGAAATCATTCGCCACTTCACGCGCCTTTCTACCTGGAACTATGCCATCGATCTCGGCATGTATCCTCTGGGTTCATGCACGATGAAATACAACCCGCGAGTGAATGAACTGGTGGTCCGTCTCGAAGGCCTGGCCAATGGACATCCTTACCAGCCCGAGCGGATTTCCCAGGGCGCTCTGCGCATCATCAAGACCTTAAGCGAGTGTCTCATCGAAATTACCGGCATGGACGCCATCACCCTGCAACCCGCTGCTGGAGCGCACGGCGAGCTCACAGGACTGCTGATGGTCCGCGCCTATCATGAGTCGAAAGGCGATCCGCGCAAGAAAATTCTGATCCCTGATTCCGCGCACGGCACCAACCCCGCGACGGCCGCGATGGTCGGCTATGCGGTGGAGAACTTGAAATCGAATGCCCGGGGCATGGTGGATGTGGCTGCACTGACCTCGCAAATGAATGATGAAGTCGCTGCGCTCATGCTGACCAATCCCAACACGCTGGGAGTGTTCGAGCAGGAGATCCACAAGATTGCCGAGATCATGCATGCCAAGGGCGGCTTGCTTTACATGGACGGCGCCAACATGAATGCCTTGGTTGGCAAAGTCCGTCCCGGCGACTTCGGTGTCGACGTGATGCACCTGAATTTGCACAAGACCTTCTCGACTCCGCACGGTGGCGGCGGGCCCGGGTCCGGTCCCGTTGCCGTGAAACAGAAGCTCGAACCCTTCCTGCCCACGCCTGTACCCGTCACCAAGCCCGACGGCACTTTGGGCTTCGAATATAACCGGCCGCAATCGGTCGGCCGGGTGCGCGCTTTCTACGGCAATTTCGGAATGTTTGTCCGTGCCCTGGCTTACATTCTCGCCAACGGTCCTGACGGACTGCGCCAAACCACTGAAGACGCCGTGCTCAACGCCAACTACATTCGCAAGGGACTGGAAGGCGTGTACGATTTGCCCTACTCCACGCCCAGCATGCACGAAGTAGTTTTTAGCGATAAGCTGCAAGCTAGAAAAGGCGTTAAGACGATGGACCTTGCCAAGCGCCTGATCGACTACGGATTCCATCCTTACACCACCGCATTTCCGCTGATCGTGCCCGGCGCGCTGATGATCGAACCAACCGAGAGCGAGCCTAAAGAAGAATTGGACCTCTTCGTCGAAGCCATGAAATCTATCGCTGACGAAGTTCAGGAAGATCCGCAAATGGTGCTGGACGCGCCTCACTCCACGCGCGTGTCCCGGTTAGACGAAACCGCCGCCGCCCGCAAGCCCGTGCTCAGGTGGAAGCCGGGGACTTAATGTAGGTCACATGACGAAAAAGGTGCAGCAGTGCCAGAACGACTGTGCCCTGCGCCTCCCCTGTGGTTAAATCCATTAGTTGCCAACTCCCGCGCGAAAACCGCTTGATCAACCAGCGAGCCCTTTCTCGTCACCCGAAAAGCGCAATGTAATTTTGTGCCTCCTGCTCGTGGCGGCTACGTTGGCGCTCTACAACCCGGTCAATCGCCACCCCTTCGTCAATTATGACGACGACCGCTACGTCACCGAGAACCCTCACATCCGCAACGGCCTGAGCTGGGACACAGTCTCCTGGGCTTTCACTGCCGAGGAGCAGGGAAACTGGCATCCACTCACGTGGCTGTCGCACGCGCTCGACTATCAACTCTTTCGCCAAAACGCCACTGGTCACCACTTCACCAGCCTGCTGATTCACTCCGCGAATGCCGTCCTTCTATTCTTGTTGCTGACGTACGCCACGGGCCGCCTTGGGCCGAGCTTGTTGGTGGCTGCGCTGTTCGCGCTTCACCCCATCAATGTTGAATCGGTAGCGTGGGTGGCGGAGCGCAAAAACGTCCTCAGCACCTTCTTCTTTTTTGCGGCACTCGCTGCTTACTGTTGGTATGCGAGGAGACCCGACTGGCGCCGGTACCTGGCGTTTGCCGGCCTGTTTGCGCTGGGGCTGATGTCGAAGCCGATGGTGATCACCCTCCCGTTTGTACTCTTATTGCTGGACTTCTGGCCATTGGGCAGGATTCAGGGATTCCCGGCTGGTGTGCTATCGGTCCCGCAATCTCCGCTTTCCCGGCTGCTGGTCGAGAAACTGCCGCTGTTAGTTCTCTCAGCCGCCAGCGCGGCCATCACCATGCGGGTTCAACAAGCGGGCGGCGCTATGCGCTCAACTGCACAATTTTCTCTCGGCGTCCGCCTGGAAAATGCAGTAGTGGCATATGCCATGTATTTGTGGAAGATGGTTTGGCCATCGCACCTGGCGCCGCTCTATCCGCATCCAGGAGATTCGCTGTCCGCCTGGCAGGTCACGCTATCCGCGCTCGTGCTGTTGGCAGTCACTGTAGTGGTGCTCAGGTTCCGTTCAAGGCGGTATCTGCTGACCGGCTGGCTGTGGTTTCTGGGAACGCTGGTGCCGGTTATCGGTCTGGTGCAAGTGGGTGACCAGGCCATGGCCGACCGCTATGCCTACATACCACTTATTGGAATTTTCATAATGCTTGCCTGGGGAGCCGCGGACCTGGCTGACTTGCTCCATATTGGGCTCAGCGCGCGCATGATTCCCGCGGCGTGTATCTTGCTCGCTCTCGCTTTCGCCACCCACCGGCAGCTCGGCTACTGGTCGAGCAACTACGAGCTTTGGACGCACGCTCTGGCCGTGACCGACAAAAATTTTATTGCGCAGAACAATCTAGGCGGGGCGCTCCTGCTGCTCGGCAAACCGGATGAAGCGTATGCACACTTTCAGGCCGCAGCCGAAATCAATCCCAACGATCCCATGAGCCGCTCCAACCTGGGCGCCTATCTGCAGGAACATGGAAAACTGTCAGAGGCCATGGCGCAGTATGATCGCAGCATCAGTCTCACTTCTGACCCCGGTTTGCTGGCGGCAACCTACGCCAACCTGGGCACCGCATATCGCAACCTCGGAGAGGACGAAAAAGCTCGCGACAGTTACGATCAGGCTCTGCGGCTGAATCCAAATCAATCCAACGCCTATCTGGGGCTGGGCGAGTTGCTGGAGAAACAGAACCAGCTCGATGACGCCATCCGCAATTATTCAAGATCGGTTGAGCTGCGCCCGACCGCCACCGGCTTTCTGCTTCTCGGTCATGCTCTTGAAACCGAGGCCCGTCGCCCGGAAGCCCTGGCGGCCTATCAGTCCGCTCTGAAGCTCTCACCCGAACTCCCGGAAGCCCAGCATGCAGTGCACGAGCTGTCTGGAAAGCCGCGCTGACCAGCGCCCGCGGTTTCAATTCTCCGCGTCTACTTTTTCTCGCTGATGTCCACCGAAGCGCGCGTCTTCTCCCAGTCCAGGTGCATGGCGCAAGTTGACCCCGTCTGATCGAAGCCAATGGTGAAATTTTCCACCGGCGAGGGTAATGGCGAAACCCTCATATCCACCCGGGCAAAGTCTTCTCCCTCGCCCGGATAGGGAATACCCCACTCCCCGGTCTTCTTGCTGATGATCAGGACCCACTTGTCGGCGTTAGGGAGGGCAAAGAGCGTGTAGCTGCCTGCCGGGACGTCCTTGCCCCCCACGTTCAGGTTCGTATCGGTGACCAGCGTGGTGGCATCGTTGGCTCCGGCCCGCCACACTTCGCCGTAATGCACCAGTCCGCCAAATATCTTGCGGCCTTTCATGCGCGGACTGGAGTAGTCCGACTTGACGGTCTTACCGTCCGAGAACTTGCATTGGGCCTGGGCCGCAGGGCTGGGGCGCTTACTCGCGTCCTGGGCACAAGCCAGCAAGGTGAACACAGGCAACAGCAGAACGACGAGTGCGCTACGTATCTTCATGAATCTCTCCTTAGGAAGTTAGCTGCTGGCTCCTAGCGTCTAGCCAGCCAGCAGCTAGAAGCTGCTTCTCCTAATGCTTTGACGTAAGCCAGAAAACTTGGATACCGGGCGCTCGCAATTATGCGCCACGCAACCCGCCCGATACAATCAAGCCATGCCGGTATTCGATGAAAAGCAGGAAGAACTGGAACACTACGAAACCATGATGGGCGTCCCACGGGGCAGGTTGGCCGTGACCATGGACATGATCACCGACGCCATGGCGCTGGTGGGTCAACACGGGGTCTACTGCCAGAGCCAGCGCTGGCCGGGCAAGCCCGTTCTGGACATCCAACTCGTAATGAAAGGCCTCACTGACGCGAAAGAGTTGATCCAGAGCGTGATGGCGGAGTTGAGCAAGCAGCCGCAAAAGACTGGCTGACTGTCGAAATCTCTACGTTGTCAGCAAATTGCTATCGAGCGCCGCTAGTTTTGACGCGCCAGCTTCTGATCGAAAAACTTCGCCATCAGGTCGAGACACTCTTTGGTTTCGGGCAGTTGGAAGTGATACCAGAAGGCGTGCGGCAGGTGACCAGCAGGGTCGGGGGCATTCCTTTAAGGTCCGCGAACAGCGGAGACAATGCCGGATCCTCGCGATCGGTGGCACCCGGATAGGGATCGTCGGGCGCGCGTTTTGGATCGAGCGGCTGCAATTCGCCCGAGAACCCGTCTAGAGCAAAAATCTGCCGCGAGTCACTTAGGCGGCTGAAGTCGGTCAGCACGGAGAAAGCGCCGAGCGCCGCGGGGAGCGGCAACTCCAACTGCTTAAGCAGGTTCGCCATGGGAACGCCTTCGATGAGCGATCCCGAGTCGGACACAAATCCTCCGCCGTGAAGACTAATCAGCACCCGGCCGCGATTCGCCTCCGGCATCGTCAGGGGAGTGATGATGTCGGTGCGAACCCCAGCTGTGCTGGTTTCGTCAACGTTGACGGGATAGAGCCTGCCTCGGCCGATCCCCACTTACGCCATGCATCCGTGGCGATGCGCCGCTCTGCCAGTGTCTGGGGCTGCGATTTCTTCTTGGCCAGCGAAGTCAGCCATTCCTGGGCCTCCGGGCCGACGGTCGACGGCATTGGTACCACGCGCGTCACGTGCGCGCTGCCGTCGACCTCAAAGCTGGCGGAGTCGGCGGGTGGAGTTGAGTTGGACTGCGCCGCAGCCGGCAAACAGAGCGCCAGCCCAGCTGCTACAAAACAATAAGAATTAGGGGATTT
>Ga0210384_10003075_pt1 | contig 19661 bp, 15 predicted proteins | sample IncBWH2MmetaG_FD_160574 | JGI IMG/M metagenome (GOLD analysis project Ga0210384, IMG submission 160574) | Forest soil microbial communities from Barre Woods Harvard Forest LTER site, Petersham, Massachusetts, United States - Inc-BW-H-2-M | ecosystem: Environmental > Terrestrial > Soil >...
TTCCGAGCGAGGCGGAAATTCTGGTGAAGCTGGGGCAGAATGTGAAGGGCGGATCCAGCGTTCTTGCACGCTGGCCGGGGCAATCAGTGGCGAACATTTTGAAGGCGGCAAATGCGGCGGAGACGGACGCGAATCTAACAGCGACCGGAAAGCGATCGTGACCATGGCCGACCCCGAACAGCACGAGATACCGTTTCAAGCGCGGCGTATCAAGAACCCGAAATTGCGGCGGGGAATTTTTTTAATTCCAGCGGCGTTTACCTCCGCGAACCTGCTGTGCGGTTACTACGCCATTGTGGCGTCGCTGGTGGGGACGCCGGATGATTTTAACCGCGCGGCGAAGGCGATCGGACTGGCGATCCTGTTTGACTCGCTCGACGGGCGAGTGGCGCGCATGACGGGGACGAACACGGAATTTGGCGTGCAGTTCGACTCGCTGGCGGATGTGGTCAGCTTTGGAGTAGCTCCCGCGATTCTTGCCTATGCGTGGGGCATTCGAAGCGTGACGGCCATGGACTTCGAGGCGCTGCACCAGCTTGGACTTTTCGGCTGGGTCTGCTGCCTTTTCTTCCTGATTTGCTGCGCCTGGCGGCTGGCGCGATTTAACGTAAAGGGAATGGCCCCGGGCGGATCAAAATATTTTGTGGGCATGCCCACTCCGGCGGCGGCTGGGATGATTGCAGCGATCGTGCATGCCTTCCATCGTGCAGGGCCGCTGCTGGATTGGAGATGGTCGGTGGCCTGGCTATTGATGGCGGCATCGCTGGGCGGGCTGATGGTCAGCACGATTCGTTATTACAGCTTTAAGGACCTACCGTGGACGAGGAAGCAACCGGCGTTTCTGATCCTTTTTCTGATCATCCTTGGCGCGCTAATCTGGGCTTTTTCGGAAGTGGTGCTGGTTACGTTCGCCGCTACGTATGCGGTGGCCGGAGTCTTGCTGCATCTCGTGCGGTTCATCCGCCAGCGAATGGTCGCGCGGACCGCGTGATTCATGCCTGCGTTTGAACGAGAATCCAATCGGATTGTGATTGCAGGTGCGTCTTCGCTGCAGGGAGCGGAGCTGAAATCGCTATTGGAAGAAGGGCGGTTTGCGGCGTGGGATTTCCGGCTGGTGGACGAAGAGATTGCCGCGGGGACGCTGACGGAGGCGGGCGGAGAGCCTGCGCTGATTCAGCCGGTGGAGGATGGAAGTTTCGAACGGGCGCGATTTGTGTTTTTTACGGGGTCGGCAGATTTTACGCGGAGAAACGTGGCAGGGGCGGCGCGCGGTGGCGCGACGGTGATTGATCTTTCGGGCGGGATTGCCGGGGAAGCGAAAACGGTGGCTTGGTTTCCGAAGCTGGATGCGCTGGTGGGGCGTGAGTTCAAGAAAAATGCAGGGGCCTATGCGATTCCGTCGGCAGCATCGACAGCGGCGGCGGGCTTTGCCCTAGCGTTGTCGAAAGTTGGCTCGCGGAAGATGGGCATGATTTGCTTTCAGCCGGTTTCGGAGGCTGGGCGCGCGGGAATCGAAGAATTGGAAAGCCAGACGGGGCAGCTGCTTTCGTTTCAGGGAGTGGGGCAGCCGGTGTTTGATACCCAGGTTGCTTTCAATATGCTGGACCACTTTGGGCCGGGGAGCGCGCAGAAGTTGAGTGCGATTCGCGAACGCGTGCGAATGGAAACGAAAGCGTGTGTGGGGAAAAAGGCGGCGGTTCCGGCGATTCAGGTGGTACACGCGCCGGTGTTTTATGGGACGGCGTTTGCAGCGTGGGCGGAGATGGAATCGAGCGCGAATGCCGAAAAGATCTCGAACGCATGTCTTGAGGCGGGTTTTGCGATGCCCGCGGATGGTGAAGCGGGGCCCAGCAACGTCAGCGCGGCGGGGGAGAAAAGCATCCAACTGGCGAAGCCTGAGGCGGATAGTGCGCAGCCGGGGACTTGGTGGTTCTGGGGTGCCGCGGATAATATCCGGCTGCCAGCGGCGAATGCGGTGAAGCTGGCGGAGATGCTGACATGAGGGCGCGGAAACTCTTGTGTGGCGTGGCGGTGGTGGCTGCGCTTGCCGGCGGGTGTGGATACCACGTGGCGGGGCGGAGCAATTCGCTGCCGAAGAGTATTCATGTGATTGCCGTGCCTGCGCTGGAGAACAAGACGAGCAGCTACCGCATCGAGCAGAGATTGACGACGGCGACGGTGCGCGAATTCCTGGCGAAGACTTCGTATCGCGTGGTGTCCGATCCGGCGAACGGGGATGCCGTGTTGCGGGGCAAGGTGCTGAGCTTGGAGGCAGCGCCGTTGCTGTTTGATACGGCGACGGGGCGGGCAACGACGATGCTGGTGACGGTGAAGTGTGAGATTACGTTTGAAGAGCGCGAGACGGGCAAAGTGCTGTATCACACGGACAATTTTTTGTTTCGCAACCAGTATGAGATTTCGACGAACGTGAACAACCCGACGGATCCTACGGCAATCAAGAGTTTTTTTGAGGAGCAGGATCCGGCACTGGACCGGCTGGCGCAGGATTTTGCCGCGCGGCTGGTGGCGGCGGTGATGGAGAATTATTAGAAGTAGAGATCAGAGAACAGAGAGCAGGAGTCAGGCAGATGGAGATGAACGCCGGTGTAGAAAAGAGGTAGGCACTGCGGCCCGCCTCGGAAGGCGGGCCCTACAACGGTGGGAGATGAGGGGCGCAGCGAGGTTTGCGGCGGCAGGGGAAAAGAGGAAAGGGAGCTCATGGCGCGGGTGACGACGGAAGAGTTGTTGGGGCGGCTGGGGAAGGGGAAACCTGTTCCGGCGATTCTTTTGTATGGGGAGGAGCCGTATCTGCGGGATACGTGCCGGGGACTATTGATTGAGAAATATGTGCCGGAGGCTTCGCGGACTTGGGCGGTGTCCCGGTATTCGGCGGGCCGCGCGGAGACTCAGGCGGCGGTGGATCAGGCGCAGACGATGGCTATGCTCTCGCCGCAGCAGGTGGTTTTTCTCGAGGATGGGGAAGCTATCGAGAAACTCGGTGAGAAAAACCGGGACGAAGCTGTCGCATCGCTCACGGCGTATCTTGAAAATCCGGCGCCGTTTACCGTTTTCGTGGTGGAAGCGACGAAGCTGGATCAACGCATGAAGTGGGGGAAGTTGCTGGCGGAGAAGATGCTGGTAGTGGAATGCGGGCTTGGAGAAAGAGTGGAAGACCGGCTGGCGGCAGCGACGGTTCTGGCGAAGTCGCTTGCGAAAGAGGAAGGCGTGGAGTTCGAGAAGGGCGCGGCGGAGGATTTGGCGGAATTTGTGGCGGCAGATTTGATGCGGCTGAAAACGGAGATCTACAAGCTGGCGACGTTTGCGGGGGAGAGAAAGCTAATCCGCCGTCAGGACGTGAGCGCGCTGGTGATTTCGGAGAAGACCACGACGGTGTGGGAATTGGCGGACATGCTGGCGTCGCGACAGGCAGAGAAAGCGCTGGAATTCCTGGATCGTTTGCTGCGCGACGGCGAGGAGCCGCTGCCGATGCTTGGCGCGATTACGTGGATGTATCGCAAGCTGATCGAGGCCAGTGAACTGAAGGGCGTGGCCAACGGGTGGCAGGCGTCACGAGCGCTGGGGATGCGGCCGGAGCAGGCGGAATTGGCGTTGCAAAGTGCTCGCAAGATTTCGAAGGGACGATTGTTGGGTGGGCTGAGTGCGCTCCAGAGAGCGGATGATCGGCTCAAGCGCGGCGGGGAAGATGCGCGCGCGGTGCTGGAGTTTTTAGTTACGGAGTTGACGAGCGGGGAGGCGAAGGCTGCGCGGGGCTGACAAGCAAAAGAAAGAATTTACACAGAGGACGCGGAGAACACAGAGTTCACGGAGAGTTCGACGGCAAATGAAAAAGGGGCGGCCACCTGGACGCCCCTTTTTTGTTGAGGATGAGGTGATGTTTAGTTGTCGCCGCCGTCGTGATGGCCGAAGTCGAAGAGGTCGAATAGATCACCGATGGCCGGGCTGTTGAGCGGCACATAGGGATTATCGTCGTCGACTCTGGGATTCGGGAAATTATCGCGGCTGCGATGGGTCAAGGGCTTCAAGTCCCAATTGCGTTCGATGAACTTGAGGATGGAGACATGGTCGGTATAAGTGTGGCTGATGTGGCCGCCGCGGGTGAAGGGCGAAACGATGAGCAGAGGAATGCGCGGGCCATCGCCGAAGAAGTCCAGCGGCTGGATGTAGCCGGAGTCGTAGTAGCCGCCGCCTTCATCGAAGGTGACGATCAATGCGGTGTCCGCGAAGAGGTCCGGGTGTTTTTGCAAGCGGTCAACAATGTTCTTCAGCATGGCTTCGAAGAGGTCGAGCTTGGAAGAGGCTGGGTGACCATCGAGCAAGCCGTCGGGCTTGACGAAGGAGACCGCCGGGAGGGTTTCGGAATCGATGGCGTTGAAGAAATCAATGGTGTCCTTGATGTGCGCGGCACGCTGATTCGCGTCGCCCATGATGGCCGTGGCATAAGACTCGAAGTTACAGATGTTGCAGTAAGCCCGACCCACTTGCACGGCAGGATCAGGATTGGACGGGTTCGCCTGGAGGTTTACCGCGGCGGTGTAAGCCCCGCCGTAATAGGCCCAAGAGATGCCCTTTTCGTTGAGTGCCTCGCCGATCGTGCGGGTATTGATCGGTGGGATGGAGCCGCCTTTGGCAATGCCCTTGGTGTCGACGTCGCCGTTCGGGAGGAAGCCGGGCGAGTCGTTGTTGATCATGTAGAAGCGTCCTGGTTGGCACCTGGGATCGGGATGGTACGGGAGAGACGCCAGATAGTTGCGAATTGGCGCAATGCCAGGCTGGGTGGCATCGCCGCACTCGGTGAAGTTGCCGTCGAAGAACAGGTCCACGGTATAAACATCGTTGGTGCCCGAGATCGGATCGGGATTGGCGATGTGCGACGGCGGCATGGTGGGATTCCCTTGACCGTCGGACCAGAAGATCGCGTCGCCTGTGCCGAGCATGACGTGGTTGGCGCCCGTGCCGCCCATGAACGATTGATGGAAATTGTCGCTCATGGAGAATTCATCGGCGAGGTGCTTTAGGACCGGAGCGTCATTATTCTGGACATTGTAGAAGGCCATGGAATTGCCGCCACCGTTGTCGTCGATCGCCGGAGGGGTGTCAAAAGGATCGTTCTGGTTGGTGTAGTTGGTGATGACGAAGGGATAGAGATCGCTCAGGCAGCCGGAGGGATTTTGCCGGGTGGCATTCTTGATGTTGCAATCCGATTGCTGCCACATCTCGAAGAGGCGGTGCGTGGTATCACCCGTGTAGGAATCGTAGGGAAGTTTCGACCCCTGCAGCGGGAACGGCCCGTTCGGCAGATTGTCGAAATTTGTAACGCGGGTATCGAAATCGGGAGTGGGAGTGAGCACAAATGTATTGTTGACACCTGGAGAGCCGGTGGTCAGCAGGCCGAGATCGGCGGTTTCCAAAGACGGCTCAATGGCCGCCAAAATGGGGGTCGGTGTGGCCGAGGGAAAAGGAGGCGGCTCTGTGGCGAAGCCGATGATCGAGGCGTCAGGGCTGGGCGAAAAATTCAGGGTCGGCGACGGCAAAGTTGTGTAGGGAGCCTTCTCATCCTTGTCCAAGCTGATGTAAAACTTGGTCCTGAATGGGGCAACCGCTTGGAATTGCTGGGCTTTGGAGAAATGTTTGCCGGGCGTGCCGTCCGCATTGATGATTCCTTTAGAGAGCAGGTTGGAAACGGAATCGTGGCTCTTGGGCACGTAGGTGGCGAAAACGTGATCGAAGGTGCGGTTTTCGCCGATGAGCACGATGAGATGCTTGATTGGAGTGCGAGTGTGCGACTTTTCTTGTTCGTGGGCCTGCAGCGTGGATGCGAGCGGGCCACCCAGGCTGAATTGGAACACGGTCAAGGCGATGAATGCGACGCGAAGACCATGCAAAGCCTTTGATGCTGCGTGCTTCAGTGTCATGCGTTCTCCTCTCGGGCAATTGGGGTGAAGGCTGAAACGGGCGACGCGAGAGTGAACGGGGCGAGTTACACGGAGATTGCGCGGAGATGAAATGCGCGTGATGCGCGTGTGTCAGGCGCGTGAATGAGCGGAGAGTTTCGATTCGGGAAAAGAGGAAAAAAAGGGCGAGTCAAAAAAAGAGGGCGAGTGTGGGCTCGCCCTCGCCAGTGAGTCTGTGAACTAACCACTAAAAACTAAGAACTGAAGACTACATTACTTCGTGGCTTTGGCTTTGAGGCCGTTGTGCGCGAGGCTGAGCCGCGACTTGTAGCGATTGCCGGTGTTTTCGTGAAGCACGCCTTTGGTGATGGCCTGGTCGATGGCGGACATCGTGGGCTGCAGAAGATTGCCCGAAGCGGTGGCGTCGCCGGCGTCGATGGCGGTGCGCAAACGGCGCATCAGCGTGCGGACCCGGGTGCGGTTGGCGCGGTTGACGTCGGCGCGTTGGCGAGATTGCGCCGCCCGCTTCAAAACCGACTTCTTCTTTTTCTTAACTTTGGTAGCCTGTCCCTGGGCCATCTATTGCTCCTTTTACGTATCGCTCAAACTTCTAACGTTAAACGAGGCTACGGGCTTTGTCAAACGAGGCGAAAGGGCCCGCGGGTGCGCCAGGGCCGCTGAAACCGCCGGTTTCAGCGGGCGGAAGCATGGGCGCGGGCGCGGCAGGGCGTTCGAATCTGCCCAACAAGCATGATGAGCTGCGGCTGCTGATCAATTCGCGGCACCCGATTATTGCGGCGGAGACGGGGGAAGAGGAGCGGCTGGAAGCCATGCTGCTGGATGTGGCCACGGAATTGTGCGTGCCGCTCTATGAATGGAGCGTCACGACGGGGCTGGCCAAGGTTCATGGCGCGCCGATGTACAACACGGATAATCCGGAGATGGCGCTTTCGAATATCGCGTTGATTCAGGGCGATGGGATTTTCTTGCTGAAGGATTTTGCGCGCTATTGCGACAACGACAAGATTTGCCGCCGCGTGCGGGAATTGGCGGAAAAGTTTCGAACGGCGAGGCGGTCGATCGTTCTGACGGCGGCTTCCCTGCAACTTCCCCCGGACCTCGAAGGCGATGCGATCCCGTTTCAATTGGGATTGCCGGCGGCGGAGGATTTGCTGCCGGGCGTGAAGCAGGTGCTGGCGGATCTGAACCGCGAGCAGCGCATTCCCATTTCGTTGGATGTTCCGGCGATGATGCAGCTGGCGCGGAATCTGGTGGGCTTGCCGGCAGAAGAGGCTTCACGAGCGCTGCGTAAAACGATTTTAGCGCGCGGAAAAGCGGACGCGGGATTGCTCGATGCCGTGCTGGACACGAAGCGCGAGACGCTGAAGACCGAAGGGTTGATTGAGACGGTGCGGCGCGATGCGTCGTTTGGCGACGTGGCGGGGCTGCGGCGGCTGCGCGAGTGGATCGATAAGAGAAAAAGCGCGCTGACGGTGGAAGGACAGAGGTTCGGGCTGGTGCCGCCGAAGGGCGTGCTGATCACTGGCGTGCAAGGATGCGGGAAGAGTCTGGCGGCGCGGGCCATTGCTGGGCAATGGGGTTACGAGCTGGCCCGATTGGATGCGGGCGCGCTGTACGACAAATACGTTGGCGAGAGCGAACGGAGATTGCACAAGGCTTTGGAGCTGGCGCAGAAATTGGCGCCGATGGTTCTGTGGATTGATGAAATTGAGAAAGCATTTGCTTCGGCGGGCTCGAGCGGCGACGCCGACGCGGGGCTTTCGCAACGATTGCTGGCCACGCTGCTGACGTGGATGCAGGATCGCGAGAGCGGCGTGTTCCTCGCGGCGACTTCGAACAACATTACAGTGCTTCCGCCGGAGATGCTGCGCAAGGGACGCTTCGATGAGATTTTCTTTGTGGATTTGCCAAACGCGGAGATTCGCGCGGCGCTTTTCGCGCTGCACCTGAAGAAGCGCGGGCGGGATGCCAGCGCATTCGATCTGCCGAAGCTGGCGGCTGCGAGCGATGGATTTTCCGGCGCGGAGATCGAGCAAGCCATTATCGCCGGGCTGTACACGGCCTTCAGCGCGAAACAGCAGCTTACGACAGACATCCTCATCACAGAAATCAAGAGCACGCAGCCGCTCAGCGTGACGCGCGCGGAAGAAGTGCAGGCGATTCGCGAATGGGCAAGGACACGCGCGGTCGCGGCGGACTAATTCCCACATCCGGCATTTCCTGATAAATTGAAAACCAAGTTCAGAACGAGAGTGTGAGCATGAAAACTTTCCTTCGAAGTGCTGGCTTTTCTGTTCTTTCGCTGATTTTGGGCGCGAGTTGTCTACAAGCTCAAGGACAGCCGGAGGCGCAATCGAAGTCCGCGCAGACCTGTCCCGAGTTGCCGGAGTTGATGGCCAGGATGGCGGAACAAAGCCGGCGACTGAAAGATTGGCCCGACCTCGCCCACTATCGCGAAGAAAACGCCAGGCTCCCGGCGCCGGCGAAGGACGACCCGCGCGTCGTGTTCATGGGCGATTCCATCACCGATATGTGGGTGCTGCCGAAGTTTGGCGGATTTTTTCCTGGCAAGCCGTACATCGGCCGCGGAATTGGCGGCCAAACGACGCCGCAGATGCTGCTTCGTTTTCGCGAGGACGTAATTCTTCTGCGCCCTAAAGTGGTCGTGATTCTGGCGGGAACCAATGACATCGCAGGGAACACCGGGCCGATCACGATCGAGGAAACGGAAGGGAATCTCGCGTCGATGGCGGAGTTGACGCGAGCGAATGGCATTCGCGTGGTGCTTTCCTCGGTATTACCGGTCAGCAACTATACGCACGACGGCGAAGGCAAACCGATTGACATGCGCCTGAAGCGCCCACCGGAGAAAATTCTGGAGCTCAACGTGTGGATCAAGAAGTACGCCGCGGAGAAGGGCGGCGTGTATCTCGACTATTTTTCCGCGATGGTGGATGACCAGGGGATGCTCAAAAAAGAATTGAGCGAGGATGGTCTGCATCCCAACGCCGCCGGCTACGCGGTGATGGCGCCGCTGGCGGAAAAAGCGATCCAGGAAGCGTTGAAATCGAAAGCGCCCAGAGAGAAAGAGTAGGAAGCAAAGTTTCGCCTAACGACGAACTGTCACCCCGGCCCGCCCGGCGCGCTCTTGCGCGCCCGGCGGCGCGGGTCAATTTCTTGAGCCTCCGATCTCACTGAAAACAAAGGATTAGATAAAGTGCTAAATTTCCCTTGACAGAGTTTTACCTTATGTTATATTAGCAGTGGATAAACGTGCGCCCCGATCCTTTCGGGGCGCTTCTTTTTTGACCCGCGATATTGTTTTGTCTTTGTCCCTTTTTTCGCTGTTAGCTGCTTGCCCTGACCGTGGTCGAAGGGGTCGACTACCAACTTCTTTCTCCCTGTTCTCTGATCTCTGTTCTCTAGCCTGTCATCATGAAAGCCAAAAAGCCCAATGCCGAACTTGTCTGCAAGCAGTTCGAGGACGCTCTGGCTCCTCGTCTGCGCCTCTCCACCACCGACCGGGCCGTCTATTACCACCTTCTCCGGCACAGCCGCTTCGAAGGCAAGCCTCGCCTTCATTTTTCCCTTAATCGGATGGCGCGGAATCTCTGCCTCGACGAGGAAACCGTGCGCGCCGCCCTGCGCCGGCTCGTGCAACACCGCGCCTTGCGGTTGGTCGAGCGCAGCAAAGCGGGCCACGTCATGGACATTCGCCTGCCCGAAGAGGTTCCCGGCGTCCGCCGAAGGCGAGCCCAAACACGCGTGGCCGTTTCCCCTCCTCACTGCGGCAACCTCGAGGAAATCGATTTTATGCGCACCGCTGAGCTCCGCCAGGCCATCCACGCCCGCGAAAGGGGCGTCTGCTTTTACTGCCTCCGCCATATCGGCTCGCAAATGCAGTGCCTCGATCACGTTATACCCCGCGCCCAACTCGGTCCCAACTCGTACCGCAACCTGGTCTCTTCCTGCATGGAATGCAACTCCCGCAAGGGCGCGCACCCCGCCGCCGATTTTCTGCGCTCCCTCTACCGCGAAGGCCGTCTAACCGGCGCCGAACTGATCGGCGCCCTCAAGTCTCTCAACGACCTCGCCGCCGGCAACCTTCGCCCCACTCTGCCTTTACGCTGAGCCTCGAAGGGCCCCGCTCCTACGGATTATTTGTTCTCCAGGTCAATGAATACTGACATCGGTACTTTTTGGCGGAACTCTCGCCGCTTCATTTCCGCCTGAACGATCTCTCCAATACCGGCCACCACCAGTCCGCCCCCGATAGCTGGCGAGAATATTCCCGTGACAAGGGCGCCACCGAGGGTTGGTGCTGCCCACTTGAGCAAGTCGCGATCAATCGCGCTCCACTCCGCTTGTGCTTGGCTGTAGGCCTGGGTCAGTTCGTCTCGAAAGTCTCGCGCCAAAGGTTCCGCTTTCGCCAGATCGAGCTCGCCTCCTACTGTGCCCCACAGTCTTCGCAAATACGAACGAAAGCCCTCCAGCCGTCCCTCTCTTCGGATCGCACACGCAAAGCCGGAATCGACCTTGTCCAGAAACCTAAATGGAAGCTGCTGAAACGCGTTTGTCAGGGGGCTCCAAACCTGCGCCGTGGCGTCTAGGTCTTGTTTTGCGGCGAGTATCTCTCTCCACCTGAACTTCACATTCGTATATGGGAAGGACCCGGTGGCTTGGCAAATGTATAAGCCCATTTCCAGATTTGCACCCATGTTCGCCACCATGGTCTGGGTTGGCATTTGGTCGAGCGTCTCGTTCGGTAGAAGAGGATCATTCGCGCGGTCACGTTCCATATCCTGCAGGACCTCTGCGACCAAGTCATCGGTAATCCCAGGGTTTGCTTCGCGCAGCGTCCTTTCGATGTAACCTCGCGGCGATAGTAGAAGTGCCCTCCTAGTTCGCGCCTTTATCATTGACCGATCGATGTCCTCCGGGCTCGGCTTCGTTCCCTTTAGGCGCGCAGTGGCGAGATCCCACGTTTTGACGCGCAATGATCGGTCGAAGTCCCCGGGGTCAGGTATAAGGACGACTAAACCTGCATCGATCCACGGTGCAAGCTGCCCAAGTTGGTAGATCAGCCGTAGCGTCTGGATGCGCCACTCACCCGGTCGCGCAATCGGATTCATGTCTTCCGCTATGACGTTGGGGTTTAGGAATGGGTTGACGACCAGAATCTGGTCTGCATAAAGGCTAAATCGGAACACGTTCTGTACCATCATCTCGGGTTCGTTTTCGCCGAGATACAAGGCTCTCAAGCCTGAATCAGGAGCCGGCAGTATATGACGTTGATCAGCTCCGACGGGCCAGAGGCCGGCGACGAATCGGTAGAATTCGCGGATGCGCGCATCCGTGAAGCTCTCTTTGACTTTGTCCCACGGTCGATTCCAGCCGAATATGTCGCCTGCGGCTGCGAGGACAGCAATGTTCTTGTCCCGGAGCGTCTGCGCTGACCGCATTAGTTCTGCGCGTGAGTCCCGTTGCTCATCAAGGGGGAGACAACAGTGCTTGTATTTTCTTGGCTCGCCGCAATGGCAAGCGTCATTACGACCCGGTGCAGACATGAGTAAATGATACCGGATGTTCGGGCGGGCGAAGCAACCTCAACCTGATAACGGAGGGCGCCGCGCCCTTTGCGGGGTGCCCCAGGTACCGTCTTTGTCCCTAAGGGTTTTGGTTTTCTCCCAAAGTCGCGCACCGCCAACAGGGAGAATCATAAACACGAAGGGCCGATGAACTAGCCTTTCGCAACTTCCTCGCCGCCGAACCCCATCTTTGCCAAGTCCTCTAGCATGATTTTGTCGTCGACGTCGTCGTGCTCGAGCTTGTCTATGTGCGCAACCGATTTGCCCTTACCAACACAATACAGGAGAAGTGGTGCTAGTGGAACGCGAAGATCGACCTACAGCAGTTGTAGCGCGTCATGGATTCGCTCCGCGCGGAATGTCTTTCAAGATGCCCAATGCACTTTTTGTAAGATATTCTACTCTTCCATCAATGGCGGGTGGCCGACCCTCGATCCGATGAAACCTCCTGGGTGGCCCATCCTTTCGCTCTTTTTGCGAAAGGGGGGGTCGTTTTTCGCTGACAGTCATCAACGCGTAACTTGACCGCGACGGAGTGCTGCGTTAGGGTGGAGTTAGTTTCTCCCTGAGCAGGCCGCAAAGCGGCCGCGAACGACCCAGGAGGAATCCCATCGGCCATCCGGTTCCCGTAACAACAGAAAAACCTTCCAATTGGATGAGACGTACCGTACACATTTCCGGACAAATTGAACCCTTCTTCGGCACGTTGGATGAAAACGTGCGCTTGCTCGAGGACTCGCTGCGCGTGCGCACGCATCTGCACGACACACGGCTGACGATCGAAGGCGAGCAGGACTGCGTGGACCAGGCGGTGAAAATCGTCGAGGAGTACAACCACTTGACGCGGCACGGCCGCACGCTCTCCGCCGCGGAAGTGAAGTCGCTCCTGCGCGTGGCTACCGATGAGCCGCATGAATCGCCGCGCGGAATGTTCGAGCACGGTCGCACGCGCTCCTTTGGCAAGAAGCAGGTGACGCCGAAAAACGCCAGCCAGAAGCGCTACATGGAAGAGATCGAGAAGCGCGACATGATGTTTGGCATCGGCCCGGGCGGCACGGGGAAAACGTACATCGCGGTGGCCATGGCGGTGAGCGCGCTGCTGACCAAGCAGGTGAACCGCATCATCCTGGCGCGGCCGGCGGTGGAAGCGGGCGAGCGGCTCGGCTTTTTGCCGGGCACGCTGCAGCAGAAAATCGATCCGTACATGCGGCCGCTCTACGACGCGCTGTACGACATGCTGGACGCGGACAAACTGGAACGTTTTCTGGAGAAGGGCATCATCGAGGTGGCCCCGCTCGCATTCATGCGTGGGCGCACGCTGAACGATTCGTTCGTGATTCTGGATGAAGCGCAAAACACCACCAGCGAACAGATGAAGATGTTCCTGACGCGGCTGGGTTTCCATTCGAAAGCGGTGATCACCGGCGACATCACACAGATCGATTTGCCGCAGGGGAAAAAATCCGGGTTAATCGAAGCGCTGGAAGTTTGCGGAAAAATCGAAGGCATCGGCGTGCTGCACTTCGGCGAGAAGGACGTGGTGCGCCACAACCTGGTGCAGCAGATTATCCGCGCCTATGAAGAGTATGATGTAGCTCACCCGCAACGCGGGGGAAACGCCGGAAACGGCAAAGCGGGAACCGCGGCGCGAGAATCCGGAAAAGAGCAAGAAAAAGAAACCCAGCAAGGATGATTCTAAACCGCCAGCGAGCCGTGCGTGTTTCGCGGCGTCCGCTTGAAACTTTTCTGCGCCGCGTGCTAAAGCAACTGGGCTTTGGGGAAGCCAGCGCCACGATTTGTCTGGTGAGCGATGCGGAGATCGCGCGGATGAACAAGACGTACCGCAAGAAGGGCGGGCCAACGGACGTGCTTTCGTTTGCGGTGGATGTAGGGCCCGCCTTCCGAGGTGGGCCGTCGCGGCCTGCGCCGCGCAAAAGAAAGAAAGAAGGCGAGTTTTTGGGAGATGTTGCGATCGCACCTGCTACGGCGCGGCGGTACGCCAAGAAAAACGGGCGAACGCTCGCGAGCGAACTTCGCGCGCTGATCCTTCACGGCGTATTGCACTTGATGGGCTACGACCACGAAACCGATCGCGGCCAAATGGACCGCGTCGAACAAAAACTGCGCAAGCGCTTTGGATTGGCGTGATGGACCTGAGCCTGCTCTACGCGCTGAGCGTCGTCCTCGTGGGACTGACGCTACCCATTTTTTCCTACCTGACTTTGATTTACCGCGAACTCGGCCGCATGACCACCGGCCGCGTCCACGAACATCTGGATATTTTCGAAGCGGAAATCGAACCAAAACTGAGAATCCGGCGGCAGAGCGGCGGCCGCACGTTTCGAATCCTCGGCCACTTCTGGCTCGCATTTCTGGTGCTGGAAACCACGCGCGGCGTGGTGTATTTCGTTCACGGCAACTGGGAATCGTTTGTCGAGATTACCGTGTTCGTCGTGCTCGAAGTGGTTTTCGCGATGCATTTCATCCCCGATATGCTGTTGTATCGCACGACAGGGCGATGGCTGCTGCCGCTGCTGCCGCTGATTCGCGGAGCGATGTGGCTGGTATGGCCGGTGCGTGTATTTCTGGAAGGCGCGGAATCGCTGGCGCGCATCTCCGAACACGAATTGGAAAAGAGCGAAGAGCAAAGGACGGAAGAGGGAATCGAAGCGCTGGTGGAAGTCGCGGAAGAAGAAGGCATCATCGAGCCGGAACAAGGCGACTTGATCGAACAAGTGGTGGAATTCAGCGACAAGCGCGTGCGCGAAGTGATGACGCCGAGGCCGGACATTGTGGCGATGCCCGCGGAAGCCACGCTCGAGGAATTGCACGCAAAGGTTGTGGAAACGAAAATCAGCAAGATTCCCGTTTACGAGAAGACGCTAGATGACATCTTTGGAGTGGTTTACGCGCAGGATCTTTTGCACATCGCGGACCAGGACTTGCCGAAACGAAAGGTGCGCGAGCTTGCGAAGCCCGTACTGTTCATTCCGGAAACGAAAGCGGGTTCAGAGCTGCTGCGCGAAATGCGACAGAAGGGCCAGCGGCTGGCGGTGGTGATCGACGAGCATGGAACAGTGGCGGGCATCGCCACAGTCGAGGATTTAGTGGAAGAAATCGTCGGCGAAAGCGGGAGAGACTGGAAGCCGCCGGCGCCTGATGTGGTGCGGGAATCGGATGGCGGGCTGATTATGCGCGGGAGCCTGGCGATTCGAAACGTGGAAGAGCTGCTGGGAGTGAAATTTGGAGATCGTGCCGATGAAGCAGTGACCACGCTCGCAGGTTTGCTCAGCCACGCTTCCGGAAAAGTGCCCGCGCCGGGGGACAAGATCGACCTGGCGGGCCACCGATTTGAAGTTCTGGAAGCTAACCAGAGAAAAGTTTTGCGCGTGCGGATTCGCAAACAAATGAAAGCGGCCTTGACGAAAAAATAATACCGCCGCGAATCGAAGCGGACATGGAAGTCGGATTCGAATCACAACTTTGTTGAGGGGGCGAAATGTCTGGATGGACGAGGAAGAGCGTGTGCAAATCTACTACAAGGTTGGCACTGGCGATGCTGCTGGGGACGACCGCCATCCGCGCGCAGCAGAAACCTGTAATTGATGAGCCGAATATTGACATGCAGTGGGCCGTGAAGATCCCGGCGCGCGATGGCGTGAAGTTGAACGCCACGGTGTTCTCGCCGCACGGCCAAAAACAACCGCTCCCGGTCATTATTACCTTTACTCCGTACATCGGGGATTCCTACACCGACCGGGCCTTGTATTTCGCGAAACATGGCTACGTGTACGCGCTGGTGGACGTGCGCGGCCGCGGAAATTCCGGCGGCGAGTTCGAACCGTTCGTGAACGAAGGGCGGGACGGGTACGACGTGGTCGAATGGCTTGCGAAGCAGCCGTATTGCAACGGCAAAGTCACCATGTGGGGCGGATCGTACGCTGGCTTCGATCAATGGACGGTGCTGAAAGAGTTTCCGCCGCACCTGGCGACAATCGTTCCGGCAGCGGCTGCGCACCCTGGAGTCGACTTTCCATTTCAGTTCAACATCTTCGCTCCCTACGACCTGCAATGGCTGACGTTTACAAGCGGCGTTACAGGGAACGGAAGTCTATTTGGAAGCAGCGGTTTCTGGAGCAGCAAAGCGCGCGAGATGTATATGTCGCACCTGGCGTTTCAGGATTTCGACAAGCTGGTGGGGAATTTCTCGACAGTTTTCCAAAAGTGGATGAAGCATACAACGCCGGACGCTTACTACGATGCGATGGTGCCGTCGCCGGAACAATACAAAAAGATGAGTGTCCCGATCCTGACGATCACCGGGCACTACGACGGCGACCAGCCGGGCGCGTTCACGTTTTACAAGCGGCACATGCAATACGGAACCGCGGAAGCAAAAGCGAATCACTACCTGATCATCGGGCCGTGGGATCACCCCGGAACGCGCACGCCCAAAGCGGAAGTTGGCGGCCTCAAGTTTGGACAAGCCAGTGTGCTCGATCTGAACAAGCTGCACACCGAATGGTATGACTGGGCGATGAAGGGCGGTGCGAAACCGCAGTTCTTGAAGAAACGCGTGGCCTACTACGTGGTTGGAGCTGAGGAATGGAAGTACGCGGACAGCCTGGAAGGCATTTCGAACGCGAAGAAAACGCTGTATCTGCATTCGGCTGGCTCAGCGGGCGACATTTTTCATTCTGGAAACCTGATGGAGACTCCGTCGAGCGGGGCAGTGAGTGATTCATGGACATACGATCCGCTGGACACGCGACCCGGTGCGGCGGAACCCGACGACGAGCCCAATGGGTTGACGTCGCAAAGAGCGGTGTTGAATTTGTTTGGCGAGGGCGTGGTGTATCACAGCGAACTGTTTGGCGAAACCACGGAGATTTCTGGATTCCCGAAACTGACGGTGTGGCTCCAGATGGATGTGCCGGATACGGATCTGGAAGCGGACCTATACGAAATCTTGCCGGATGGAGGATCGGTGGCGCTGACCGGGGCCACGATGCGAGCGAGATATCGCGAATCGCCGCGTGAAGCCAAGCCAGTGCCGGCTGGAAAGATTGAAAAATACGTGTTCGACAACTTCACGTTTTTTTCGCGGCAAGTGGCTAAAGGCAGCCGCTTGCGGCTGGTAATCCGCAGCATGAATTCGCCGGGAGCGGAAAAAAACTACAATAGCGGCGGCGTTGTGGCCGCGGAGACCGGAAGAGATGCGAAGACAGCGCACATCACGTTGGTGCACGACGCGGAGCATCCAAGCGCGCTAGAGTTGCCAATCGTGAAGCCTTGATGGAAGAAGAACGAAAAAGCGTGGGGAAGCAGGCTTTCCGCTCAGGGTTCGTCGCGGTTATCGGGCGACCGAACGCGGGGAAATCCACGCTTGTGAATCGCCTGGTGGGACAAAAAATCGCCATTGTCACTTCGAAGCCGCAGACGACGCGCAACCGCATTCAGGGAATTGTGACCACGCCGGAGAACCAGATTGTTTTTATCGATACGCCCGGGGTGCACGAAGCGGATTCCGCGCTGGGCCGGCAAATGATGCAGGAAGTGGCGGCAGCGCTGGAGGGGATCGACGTGCTGCTGCTGATGGTGGACGCCAGCGGCCCGCACCCGCATGCGGATGAGTTGCTGCTGCAGAAGGCGCAGCGTTTTCGCGGGAAGACGATTCTCGCCTTGAACAAAGTCGACCGCTTGCCGAAACCCAAGCTGCTGCCGCTGATGGAAGCTTTCTCGAAAGCTTTCGACTTTTCGGCCATCGTTCCGATTTCCGCGCTGAAGGGCACGGGGTGCGAAGAGTTACTCAATGAAATCCGGAAGCATTTGCCGGAGGGCGACCCGTACTTTCCGGAGGATCAGGTGACGGACCAGCCGGAACGTTTTCTCGCCGCGGAAATCATCCGGGAGAAAGCCATCCAGGTGATGTATCACGAAGTTCCCTACGCGCTTGCGGTAGTGGTGGAGAAATTTGAGGAGAAGCCGCGGCTGCTGCGCATCGAAGCCACCATGAACGTGGAGCGCGCCACGCAGAAAAAAATCCTGATTGGCCACAAAGGCGAAATGCTGAAGAAAATCGGCACGGAAGCGCGTAAGGAGCTGGAAGCGCTGTTTGATACCAAGATTTATCTCGGTCTATTTGTGAAGGTGGTGCCGGACTGGCGCGAGAGTCCGCAGAAAGTGCGCGAACTGGATTGGCATTTTCAGCTGGAAGGACTCAGCGAGGATCAGGGGGAGACTGAGTAGAATTCTTCGAGCCGCCCGTCCCCAGCGCGCACTTCAGTAAGCTGGCGGCGCGCCCTGGCGGCCGTAACCGCCGAAGGACCAGCGCACACCGAAAGTGGCATAGAGCCCGTACGGGCCATTGGCAGTATGAAGATCTGCGGGCCCGAGCAGGTTTGCATATCGCCCTAGATAATCCACCTGATGTTGTGTGGCGCGCAGCTCGAAATTTCTTGGCAATTGAAATCCGATCCCCACGGAACGATCGAAGGCAATAGGTTCCATTGATGCGACATAAGTCTTCTGCGGGATATTTCTTCCAAAGCTCATCTTTGGCTCGAAAAAAAGGAAAATATGCCTTGCCGGCGTGCGGCCGAACGGCTGCAGCTCGACGTAGCCGCTAATGAGATAGCGGGCATAGGCCGTGCAGGCGGAAGCGGCGCCCCCAGCAGAGGCGGGCTGCGGAAAGGCGCAACGGCCAAGGTCCGGCTCGTTATGCGGAGGAGCGACGGCGTAGTCCACGTAGCCGCGGATCCAGTTCTTGGGAAAGAAAGTGCGGGTGGCCGCGGCAGGTTTCGCGACGTAGGCGGCTTCAAGGTTGTTGGTCTGAGAATGCGCGGGAAGAACGGAAACTACCAAGAATCCGAACACAGCAAAGAGAGTCTTCTTCATGGGGTCCCCACGTCTCCGAAACGCCACCACGGCGAATCGGCTGGCCTGTGGAGAATAGTCAGGATTTCTTTGAATGAATGGGCGGTGGGCTTGATGAATCGGAGAGAACCGCTGATTCACACAGTCTTGCGAAACTCGAGACTCAGGTTGAAGAAATGCTACACCGGCTGAATCTAAAATGGAACAAAATATTTTATTGAAGAAATAAATTGTTAACGAGGGGTTACTCGGGCGCGGCAATCCCCAGGGATTTCATTTTGCGGTAGAGATGGCTTCGTTCGAGGCCGAGAGCGGTGGCCGTCTGCGTCATGTTCCAGCGGTGCTCCTGGAGTTTTCGCAGGATAAACTCACGCTCGTAAGCGCTGCGCGCTTCATGCAAGGTCGAATAGGGATGCTGAGGGCTTTCCGCGACGCCGCGAAAGAGCTCGGGCGGGAGGTGATGGGGCTCGATGCGCGGTTGCGGGCACACGATGACCAGGCGCTCGACGAGGTTGCGCAACTCCCGGACATTTCCCGGCCAGGGGTAACGCACAAGAACTTCCATCGCTGCATCGCTCAGTTCACGGGTTTTCTTCACGTAGGCGGAGCTGAACTCACGCAAGAAATATTTCGCCAGCGTGGGGATATCTTCTTTTCGATCGCGAAGTGGCGGAACAAAAAAGGGAATCACGTTAAGGCGGTAAAAAAGATCCTGGCGAAAAGCGCCGCGAGCAATCTCCTGTTCGAGGTTTTTGTTTGTTGCAGCGATGACGCGCACGTCCACGCGCATGGTCTCGTTGGAGCCCACACGCTCGAAGCGCTGCTCCTCGAGAACGCGCAGAACCTTGGATTGTGTGCGCAGGCTCATATCACCAATTTCATCCAGGAAAAGTGTGCCTCCGTCGGCCTTCTGAAATTTTCCTGTCTTGTCTTCGGTGGCGCCGGTGAAGCTGCCTTTCAGATGCCCGAAAAGCTCGGATTCGATCAGCTCTTCGGGGATGGCCGCACAATTCACTTCCACAAAAGGGCCTTTGTTGCGAAGGCTGGCGGCGTGCAGCGCATGGGACACCAGTTCCTTGCCGGTGCCGCTTTCGCCGTAGATCAAAACGCGGCCGTTGGTCGGCGCAGTCACGGCGATTTGCTGGCGCAGGGCCTTCATCGGCACGCTCTCACCGATAACCTGATAACGATGGCCCAGTTCGGTTCGCAGATATTGGTTTTCCTCTTCCAGGCGCCGCTGTTGAATGGCGTTGCGCACGAGCAC
>Ga0210384_10003077_pt1 | contig 19657 bp, 20 predicted proteins | sample IncBWH2MmetaG_FD_160574 | JGI IMG/M metagenome (GOLD analysis project Ga0210384, IMG submission 160574) | Forest soil microbial communities from Barre Woods Harvard Forest LTER site, Petersham, Massachusetts, United States - Inc-BW-H-2-M | ecosystem: Environmental > Terrestrial > Soil >...
AGAACGGTATCAAGGCCACTGGCACGACGAGCAGAGGGCATGGACTGCGAATGAAGATACTTTCCGTGCCTAGATCGCTGGGATTCTGGCGGGATCCTCGAGCACGAAGCGGGGATCGATACGCGCGTTGTGCCAGCGCACGGCGAAGAACAGATGGGGACCGGTCGAGCGCCCGGTCGTCCCGACCCGCCCTAGCCGATCGCCTTGCTTGACCTCCTGCCCTGCCTGCACATTGATTTCGGACAGGTGAAAGTACATGCTGATAAGGCCATCGCCGTGATCGATGAAGACCGCATTGCCCGGGTAGAAAAGGTCCTGCGCCAGTACCACGGTTCCATCGGCTACCGCGAGCACCGGCGCGCTGGCGGGCACCGGATAGTCGCTGCCCATGTGCGGCTGCGCGGCCGGCTTGCCATTGAAGATGCGTTCAACGCCGAACGACTTGCCTTCGGGCAGCGGATTGGCGGGTTTTCCCAGCGGGAGAGTGAATCGAGGCGGCCCCTCCTTGCGGTTGAATACCTTCGCGAGCAGTACGCGCTCGCGCGCGTTGCGCTGCAGATCCGCAGGCGAGGGATTGGCCTGCGGGATGTCGGGCAGCTCGATTTCCTGCGTTCCGTAGGCGCGCGGCTCGACCGCAATGCGCGCCCTGTCACGGTGCCCCTGCCCCTCCCGCACGACGGTGATGAGCGCGGGCTTTTGTTCGACGTCGACCGGGAAGTAACAGGTGTCGCCCAGCGGGGCCCAGGAGCGCGCATTCATCCGGCAGCGCGTCGTACCCGGCACCGACCAGCGAACAAGCGTGCCAGGCGCAACTGACAGCACAGCGGGGGCAGTGCTCGCCTTCGCTTCCGCCGCCACGCCGGGGGACGGCAGCAGGGACCCGAGCAGCCCACTAAGCGCTAACGCGACAATCGCGAAATGTCGACGATCCATGCAGGCCTAGAATTAGCGATTTGCATCGCAGATGATCATAGGTAATCGAGGAACAATCAAGCAGCTGTTGCGTCGACTCAAGCGCTGCCGACGCATCCTCCTTGCGGTTCGCCTTAATTAACCGAGCCTGGATCTCAGGTTAGCTTCAATCCTCGGTCTTCCGTGAAGAACCAGCCTTTTCAGTTGGAGACATGTGCTTGCTTACCACCTTGTCGTTCAAGAAATGCACGCTAATGGTGGTCTTGTCATCCTTCCAGACGGCCTCGCCCCCCGAGATCCCAAGGACGCTTCCGCCAGAGGCATCCACCGGTTCGCCCAAAATTTCCCTCACTTCCTTTGGCGACATGCCGTCGTGGATCTTGTCGAAATTCTCCTGATTCAGGCGCGAGCCACAGGCTGCAAGGCACAGCAGCAGGATGGCGACGCCAAGCGAGCGATGGATGCGCATACTTGCCTCCCTTATCGGATGTTGTTTTCACTGGCGAATGCGTTGGGGCCGCGCGGCAGAGAGTGGCCCGCCTGGCTCGGCACCCGGAGGGGCGACCGGATCGAAGTCGACCCACGCGCCGTTGCGCCATTGGCCGTCCGCGGTCTCGATGTCCTGCGCCCCGGACACCTGTAGAACCTCAAGCGCGCCTGCGTGCTGCCCTGCCTCGGGTGCGTGCACCGCCACCATGACACCCGCGTGGCGGACTTCCGCAGGCGCCTCCGCGTAGGGGGCAGAGTCGGCCGGCGCCGCGTCCATCTTGCCTAGCGCCCCAGCTAACGAGCCGACGTAGGCGCCCATCCCCGCTGCGGCGGGCACCGCGACGGGGCCCACAACGGGCGTCACCGCGAGCCCTACACCGAGCCCCACCGCCCCTCCGACTACGGCCCCAACGGCAGCGCCATCCCCGGCCGCCTGGGCGCCAGGCGATACCGCGCGATCGCCACCGAGCGGAAATTGGGCGTGCTGGCCAGGCGCATTGACGAAAAACGAGGCGACTTGATCACGGCGGAAGCCGCGACGCACCAATGAAGCGATCGCGGCATCGGCATCCGCTTGCTGCTCAAAACGACCGGCAACGATATTCGGCATTCGCGCCTCCGGAACGATCCGTTCGTCCACTGTCGCAAGGCCCGTGCGCTTTTTCTTGTCGGGCCCGAGCGCGTTCGCAGGCGGTTTCGGTAATTGGTCCAGCCGCGCCAAGCGCGCGCTGTAACTCGTGCTCGCCTCCGCGATGCTCAATAGCGGCACGCTCAGGGAAGGTCGTGACCTCAGCCGCCCGTTCGGCGGCGCGCGCGCGTCCGGGCCGCCTTGCGTGCGGCGGCCGAGCGCTCGGCCGGCCCCTTCGTGCGTACGGCCTTCTTTGCCGCTGCGGACCGCTCGGTGGCCGTGCGGCGGCGCGCCGCGGAGCGAGCCTGCCTCGCCAGCGCCGATTTCGAGGCGGCAGCATGTCCTTCGCGCTTGAGCACGCGGGAGATGGCGCGGGAACGGGTCGGCGAGACGCTCGTATCCCCTCGCTCTCCGGCTTCCTTCGCGAGCTTGGCGCTCCGGCGCGTCGTGTCCGACACGGTACCCTTTTTCGGCGGCGGCAGCTTGACACCGGCGCGGCGCGCCTTTGACAGACCGATTGCGATCGCCTGTTTAGTCGAGCGAGCGCCGTGCTTGCCCTCGCGAATGTGCTCCATCTCCTCGCGGACGAATTCGCCGGCTTGCGTGCTCGGCGCCTTGCCTTCGCGCCGGTCCTGCTCGGCGCGCTCCAATGTCTTTTTCTCGGGCATGGCGTTCACTCGGCAAGAGAGAAACGCCCGTTCCTAAGCAAACAATGTGCCGAAGCGGCAACTGAGGGCCTGCACCCTCTGAAGTCGAGCTTGGCATGCCTTGGGCGTCGAGGACTGGCCTGCGCTGGAATTGCGTACTCGATTCTGCCTGTAAGAATTACATTGAAACCCAGCCGACGTCGGTTTCCTTCGCAGTATCCGTGTGCCGGCGCCTTCAGCAAGAACCCGCCTCGTCGGCCAGTCGACCAATTGCTGTGTCTGCCGGCCTCGCGGGGCCTACCGTTTGCGCCTTGAGTAGAATTGGGATTGCACCGGATCGGTAGTTTTTCGCAAATGTGCGCCACCGGGCAGGCTCAGTGGCACGGCATATGCAACAGTCGGCGGTGGCAGGCGATGCCCTTGCGATTAAGGGGAATGCGATGTCGGTTTCCACCATCTTGATTATCGTTCTTATCCTTCTGCTTGTCGGAGCGCTACCGACTTGGCCGCATAGCGCCGCTTGGGGCTATTGGCCGAGCGGCGGCCTCGGCGTGGTCTTGCTGGTGATAGTCATTCTGTTGCTGCTGGGTCGTATCTGACCGCGCCAGATAATGTAGATCTCCACCTCGATCTCGAGTATTGGCGGCGCCACCGCGGTCGAGAAGACACGCGAGGCGAGGCGATAAAGTGGCGCGAGGCCCGAGCTTTATCAAGGCTCAGACGGCATGTCGGTTGCTAGCGCGAACCGATGATAGAGATAATGGATGCGTTGCGAACTGGCGCGGGCCGACCTTGAAACCGGAACGATCAAAATGACAAGCAGTGCCGTGATCGAAAAAGCAGCTGTGCATGTTCTCCCGCCCCTTCCATACGCGGAAAACGCGCTGGGTCCGGTGATCTCCGCCAATACGATCAGCTTCCATTATGGGAAGCACCACCGCGGGTACGTCGATACCCTGAATGAGCTGATAGCTGGTACGAACCTTGCAAAGACAAAGTCGCAATCTTTAACAATGCAGCGCCGGCATGGAACCCTCGGCGCGGTTACTGCGCCGACGACACCTTCCCCGACGAAAACTTGGGTCCGACGCGTTGCGCCTGCACGTTGTCTTTGGCATCCTGCATCAGCCCCTGGCAATCTGCGTCGATCGCGCCGCCGAAATCGATCAGCGGCAACAATGTCGCCAACGGCGTCGCCGCGACACCCAGCGCAACCGACGTCCCGACGCGCGCAGCAATCGGGCCGACGGCAGGATGGACCTGCGGCGATTTGAACGTACCCTCGAGAATGATCGGACCGCGCAACGCCAACAGGCTCGTACGCTTGGACTTCGCGTTGAGCTTCAGGTCGTAGCGCTCGGTCGCGAAATTGACATTGCCTTCGCCGAGGATTTTCTCCGCTTCGGTATCCATCACCAGCGTCAGGGCGGTCATGTTGCCGTTTTTGGCAAGGAAGTCGGCGACCACACAGCGAATCGGCGACTTCTCATCGCCCTTCAGCAGCAGCTGCGCCGCGCGCGCGAGGTCGAGGTTGGTTAGCACAATGGCGAGCTCGCTCGCTTCTCCGCCGTGGCTGATGAGCGCGACCTCGCCGTTGCTCGACGCGAGCATTTCCGCGACCGAGTTGCCGGTCGCGGCAAAACGGGCGCGGCCGCCAACCTTGCCAGCACTTCCCTTGGGCGGCTTCAGCGCGGGCAGGATCTGCGTGAGCTCGACGTTGCGCACCGTTACGTCACCATTGGTCTTGATGACGGTCTCGCGCGCGTCCAGCACTAGAGTCGAGACGACGTGACCGCCAGCTACGCCGAAATCGAGCGGCTGCAGCTGCAGCACGCCGTCCTGCAGATCGAGCGTCGCGGTCAGGTTGTCGAGCGGCAGATCGGTCGCCATGAACCGCTTGCCCTTGAAGCGGACCTTCGCGTCCACGACGCGAAAGCGCTCGAGGTCGTATGGCTTGGTGGGCAGCACGCGCCCGGACATCTCGCGCTTGACCGCGTCTTTGTTCTGCGCTTCGGTTCGCGCGCTCGGCGATGCGTTCGCCGGCGGCAGTCCCACCAGGCCGCCCAGGTCCTTGTAATCGAGCTGCGTCGACACGATGTCGGCGTCGACGAGCGGTCTTGGCTTACTCCGGTCGAGTGCGAAGTTGCCCGCCATGTCGCTGTCGCCGACCTTGCCGGTGAACTCGCGGAAGAACCACACCTTGCCAGCGTGCTTGAGCTCGCCGGTGAGGCGATACGGGGGCGTCCACGGGAATGGCACCGGGATGATCGGATAGAGCTGTGAGAGGTCGCGACCTTGCAGCGTGAGCGACCCACTGACGTTATCGAGCCGGGCCGGAACCACTGTCCCGTCGAAATGCGCGCTGGTATTGCCCGCCTTCACGCGCAAGTTCAGCGCGTAAGGCTTGTCTTGCTTTTTGAGCGCGAGCAACGTCGTCGCGTCGCCTTCGATGGTGAAGGGATTGTTGCGCAAACGCCCGGAGCCCGAGAAATGGACCGGCGCTTCTCTGTTTCCGGACGCTGACGATGCGACGTTGATCGTGACGTCGGTCCCGCTGTCGGGATTGCGAAAGTGAAGAACGCCATCCTCGATCTTCAGGCGCTCGATCAGCGGCATTTCGCTCACGCCCTCCAATTCCCAGTTCGCCCGTCCATCCGCACCACGCTCGAGTGCCAAGTATGGTTGTACGAGAGTGACTTCGGTCAAAGCGATGGGCCGATAGAAAAGCGATGCCAGTTCCACGCGGAAGGCGACACGCTTCGCGCGCGCCATCTCCGGTTCGCTAGCCCATGGTGGATTGCCTACGACGAGGGAATCGACGACGACCAGCGGCTTGGTCGACAGTTGGACGTGCAAGTCTCCGTCGATGCTGACCGGACGTCCGATTCTTCCACTCAGGTAATTCGAGAAGGGGCTGCGCAGCCAGTTCCATTCGAAGACCGCGAGCAAAATTGCAACGATTGCGGCGACAGCGACAAAAACCCACGTTTTTTTAGGTACTTGCATGCCATCCGCGCGACGCGGTGCTCACCGGGACCCACCCGCGCTCCCGCAGCTAAGCTGATGGTAATCGACCTCGGCGTGCTCGCAGCCATGTTTCTTGCGCGCATTGGTACTGGACTGCATGCGCCTACGCGGCGCGTACTGCGGTTGCCTCGCGCTCATCCAGGCCTGCTCGACAAGCAAGCCGTAACGTGCGGCGACCCATGTCGGCGGCCCGCCGACGGGCGCGAGCCCTGGACGATACGCCTTAACGAGCGCGCACAGCTGCGACATAACGCACTACTGCCGATATCTGTCGGCGCTTGATTTCCTCCGCAATCGCTTCTGGGCGGTCGCCGGGAACTGAGAGGTTTTCGGGGCTGCTTCGGATCTTTTTCTGAGCGTCATACGCCACGTCATTGATAACGGTCTCGTCCCACGGGTTCGACGGTGCGGCATCCTCAGATGCCCGGAATCTGCTAATCCAGCCCATCATCCGCGAGCGCCCGATGCCTATGCCGCCCATCCAGTGAGCGCCACGAGTGAGACCTCCGGGATCGCCACTTCAAATTTCTTCATTGCGGGTCGTCAGACGCGAGGCTCGCCCTGCCCGTTGACCAAGATAGTTCTGCCCGGCGGGCTCGTGGTCTGCACATGATGCTCGTACCCGCGGAAGTTGTACGTGACGTCCCAATAGTCCGCCGGTGCGGTCGTGGACACGTTCGCGCACCGCTGCACATCCTGCGTATAAACTGTGCCCGCCGCGTCACGACCCACGTTCGCTCCCACCACCGCGCCGCCGACTGCGCCGATTCCCGTCGCAAAATCTCGCCCGCGGCCACTTCCGATCTGATGGCCAAGGATGCCGCCGACGACGCCTCCCACCACTGCTCCCGGGACATTGATGCCCGGTGAGCCGGTGTCCACGACCTGACGCTCTATCCAGCAGCGCTGCTGCGGTGGTCCCACGACCGCGCGCACCGAGGTCACGGGCGCCTCGTACAACGGCTCGTTCTCTCGGCGCCGGTAGTCATAAGCAACCGGAGCGGCAGCTGCGAGAACCTGTGCCTGATCCGCCTGCCGTTGCGCCTCCGCCGCTTGTAACTGTGCTACTGCGGCCTGTCGCTGGGTGGCGTCGGCTTGGATACGCGCGTCCGCTGCCGTACGTTGCGCGACGAGCGCCGCCTGCTCGCTACGAAAGCGCGCCACGTCCTGCGCCGTCGCGGCACGCTGGTTCGCAAGTACGGCAAGCTGGTGCACGTCCTCATACCGCCCACCTTTAGCCGCGAGGTCTTCGGCTTGGTGGAGTGTCGCCGCCGCTTGGTCGAACTCGGCGGATGCATACACCGCAACCTGAGGATTGCGTCGCGCTGCATCCACCGATAATCGCGCGTCGTCCAGTGCCGGGTCGCGGCCAGGAAACGATGCGCATCCTGAAGCGGCGAGGATTGCCAGGGCGACAGCGAACAGTGCAGATTTTCCGAACATGATAGCCTCCAACCTTCTTATTTGCCGACACGGCGCGACGCATCCCATCCGCGTCAATAGGTTAAGTGCTATATGTTTGCAAAGAAATCGGACGCCGTCCGATTCGGTTGTCGGAGCGCAACCTACATATGCAAGCCGCTGAGCCTCCCTCCGCCGTAGGAGTGTTGCCGACTATTTTCAATCGGTCCGCGAACGGGTTGCCGCACTGCGGCCAAGCACAATATCCACATTGGTATGCCGGACGGCCGACGAATGCTATCGCGAACGTCGGCTTTGGGACCGATTTGCGACGTTAATGTAACGAGACCGCTTGCAGGCCAGAACCGCCCATACGCCATGTCATGGCGGTCCGCTTCAAACTCGGAGGCCATCCGGATCAGTCGTCATGCCGTCGACATGGTCTTTTTGTCTTCGCTCCGTGAGAACGTTTTGGCAATTCCACGGAGCATAAGCACTCAGACCTTAGAGCCCGCAGCGCGCTTCAGGTTTGAAGATTGCTCGACCGGCGCATCGAAGTCGATCTATGCCCGAGCACATTTGGGTCACGCCCAAATCGAGTGCATTGCCCCGCGCATCCGCACCATTCTGTGGCGTTAGCTAGGAATCCAGCACAACTCGCCGTCCCAAGATTTTGGTAACAAATTGATTGCAATACATTTTGACGCTCGAGGCATTGTATTTGCTGCGCCGTAGCAATTGCCGAAGCTAGATTCGGTAGGCAAATCCAGGAAATCAACAAGGAAAACCCCATGCTCGCCAAAATTCAAAGAGTTCCCGTTCTCGCCGCACTCCTAATGAGTTTAGGGATGGTCGGCGTGCATGCGCAGACAACGCCTCCCGCTGCACCCGAAACGCCATCAACGGAAGCCAAGCCCGCGGAACCGGCCGCAGCACCTCCCATCTTTTCGATTTGGGGTTTTGATCTTACCGGTCATGTTGACGTTGGTTATGCGTATCTCTCCGGATCAGGCAAGTTCGTAAGCGGTACCAACGACCGCGTCTTCGACTTCAAACACAGTTCGGCCTATTTCCACGCGCTGGATCTCACCTTTACCAACACGCCTGAAAACGGCTGGGGTGGATTGGTCGATGTCACCATAGGCAAGGATGCCGACACAATCGCGGCGTACGGAACGATCAGCAAGAGCAAAGGTCCCGACAACGGCGCAAATCACTATGTTGATCCAACGCAGTTCTATGTCTATTACGGTGCAGGGCCGCTGAACATCATTGCCGGCAAATATGTGACGAACGCCGGCGCTGAAGTCATCAAGAGCGACGGCGATACGAACTACTCGCGGTCCATTTTGTTTGGGTACGCCATTCCGTTCACGCATACGGGAGTACGCGCGACGTACAAAGTTGGCGACGCTTTGACCCTGCTCGGCGGTGTCAACGAAGGTTGGGATACCCTTGACAACGTCAACCACGGTGCGAGCGCAGAACTCGGAGGAACATTCACACCATCAAAAACAATATCGATCGCCTTCTCCTACTACGGAGGCAAACAGCTGGTTTCGTACTATCCGAAGAGCGACGCTAATGGGACGCGCAACGTGTTCGACATCGTCGCGACCTTCAACGCCACCGATCAACTAACGTTCATCGTCAATTACGACTACGGCGACCAGAAGAACGCAGCGGCCGATGGCGGCAAGGCGAAGTGGCAAGGCGTCGCGGGCTACGCAAACTATCAGATTAACGATCTGTGGCGAGTTTCCTTGCGCGGCGAATATTTTGACGACCACGACGGCTATCGGACAGGCGTTATTCAGAAGTGGAAGGAGGCGACCCTGACACTCGCCTATCTGCCCGCCAAAGAGTGGGAGATTCGGGGCGAGGTGCGCGCTGACAAGTCGGACCAATCGGCATTCTTCAAGTCGGACGGTGTCACTCCAGCGAGCAGTCAATACTCGGTGGGGATCGAGGCGCTCTACAAGTTCTAGAACGGCATTAGGGGTCAGCCGTCGTCAGTGGCGCCAAAGTCTGGGGCCAAGCGGTTGGGTGCTCGCCCATGAAGTGGTTTCACACCAAGGACAGCGTCCATGCGCCTGACGGCCGCAACATCAGCGAGGCGACCGGGACGGTACTCATCCAGCAGACGTTCTGATCAACGCGCCGGAGGCGGGGCGCTCCACACACTCATCGGGGGCTAAAAATGAAACTCGTTACAGCGATCATCAAGCCATTCAAGCTCGATGAGGTCCGGGAGGCGCTGTCGGCCATCGGCGTGCAAGGGGTCACGGTTACCGAGGTGAAGGGATTCGGACGGCAGAAGGGGCACACCGAGCTGTATCGGGGTGCCGAATACGTGGTCGATTTCCTGCCCAAGGTGAAGATCGAGGTAGCGATACCGGACGACTTGCTCGACCGCGTGATCGAGGCGGTGGAGAAAGCTGCGAACACGGGGAAGATCGGCGACGGCAAGATCTTCGTGTTTGACCTTGAACAGGTTGTGCGCATCCGTACCGGAGAGACCGGTGCGGATGCCCTTTAAGGGGAACACCATGAAGCGATTGCTTGCGTTGATCGCCCTGATCGGCGTCTTGAGCGTGGTCGGCGGCGTCCAGGCGCAGGACAAGGCTGCGGATCAGAAAGCGCCTGCCGCGGTGACGACGGCCCCGGCACCGGCGCCGGCGGCGGTGGAGGCCAAACCGGCGGAGGCGCCGAAGGCGGACGCGGCAGCGGCGACGCCCCCGGCGCCGGACAAACCGGTGCTCATTGGGGTGGACAAGATCAACAGCGGCGACACGGCGTGGATGCTCGCCTCGACGGCGCTGGTGCTGCTGATGACCATTCCGGGGCTGGCGCTGTTCTACGGTGGGATGGTGCGCAAGAAGAACGTGCTGGCGACGCTGATGCAGAGCTTTGCGATCACCTGTCTGGTGACGGTGCTGTGGGTGATTGCTGGTTACAGCGTGGCGTTCACACCGGGCGGGCAGTTCTTCGGCAGTCTGGAGCGGCTGTTCTTGAGCGGGATGGTGTTCCAGAAGGAGGCGGGGAAGGTGATGGTCAGTCACCTGGCCACGACGATACCCGAGTCGGTGTACATGACCTTCCAGATGACCTTCGCGATCATCACGCCGGCGCTTATTGCGGGAGCGTTTGCCGACCGGATGAAGTTCTCGGCGATGCTGTGGTTCATGGGGTTGTGGTCGCTGCTGGTGTATTCGCCGATCGCGCACATGATGTGGGAGTCGACCACGGGGTTCTGGGCGACCCGGGGGGTGCTGGACTTTGCCGGTGGGACGGTGGTGCACATCAATGCGGGTATCGCGGGGCTGGTGTGCGCGCTGGTGCTGGGCAAGCGGATAGGCTACGGCAAGGAGGCGATGGCGCCGCACAATCTGACGCTGACCCTGGTGGGCGCTTCGCTGTTGTGGGTGGGCTGGTTCGGTTTCAACGCCGGGTCGGCGACGGCGGCCGACGGGCGGGCGGGGATGGCGATGGTGGTCACCCAGCTGGCGACCGCAGTGGCGGCGCTGGCGTGGATGTTCACCGAGTGGCTGGTCAAGGGCAAGCCGTCGGTGCTGGGGATTGCCTCGGGGGCGGTGGCGGGGCTGGTGGCGATCACGCCGGCGTCGGGGTTCGTGGGCATCACCGGGGCGTTCGTAATCGGTATTGCCGCGGGGGTGGCGTGTTTCTTCGCGGCGACGAGCGTGAAGAAGGCGTTCGGCTACGACGATTCGCTCGATGCCTTCGGGGTGCACTGCATCGGCGGCATCGTCGGTGCGGTGCTGACCGGTTTTTACAACGTCAAGGAAATCAGCGGCGTGGACGGGGATGTGCTGGTGCAGCTCGGGGCGGTGGCAACCACGCTCGTGGTCAGTGGCCTGGGCAGCTTCATCATCCTCAAAGTCATCGACATGGTCATCGGCCTGCGTGTCTCCGAAGAAGAGGAGCGCGAAGGCCTGGATGTGAGTCTCCACGGCGAACGGGTGGAGTAAGTCGGTAGGCACCGTTCGATCTCGTTTCTCCTCAGTGGCTCTCGGGGCGCCGCAAGCGCCCCGTTTTTTTGCACGCGAATGCCGGCTGCGGTGATCCGCTACAATCCCGCTCGGTACCTCGCACCGATCCCATGATCCTTCGGCTCGCGACCGCAACGCACCGTACTCCCACGTGGCGCTGGCAACCCGGTGTCAGGCTGACGGCGGTTGCGCCATGACTCCCGAGTATTGCCGGCTGATGGCGCGCTACAGCCAGTGGATGAACGAGCGGCTCTACGCGCTGTGCGGCGGCATGACCGACGCGGAGCGCAAACGCGCGCGCGGCGCGTTCTTCGGCTCGATCCACGGGACCCTCAACCATCTTCTCTGGGGCGACCGGATGTGGCTCGGTCGTTTCGTCGGTACGCCGTGCACGCATCCGGCGTTCGGTGCGGACATGTTCGCCGACTTCGACACGCTGCACCGGGAGCGCGCAGCGACCGATCGCGCGCTGCTGGAGTGGGCCGGGCAGGTCACCCCTGCGTGGCTCGCCTCCCCGTTGCAGTACACGAGCCTGGTGGATGGCAAGACTCGGCGCCTGCCGGCCGGCGTCGCCGCCGTGCACCTCATCAACCACGGCATCCACCACCGGGGCCAACTGACGACGTTGCTCAAGCAGGCTGGCGTGGACCCGGGCGTCACCGACCTGCCTTGGCTTCCCGGGGTCGTCGAGATTGTGGGCTGAGCATGCGGGCTCAAGTTTTCTTGCGCGCGCGGGGATGTGCCTGGTCGTAAACCTTCGCCAGGTATTGGAAGTCGAGGTGGGTGTAGACCTGCGTGCTGGCGATGCTCGAGTGTCCGAGCAGCTCCTGAACCGCGCGCAGATCGCCGGATGATTGCAGCAGGTGCGACGCGAACGAGTGGCGGAGCATGTGCGGGTGGACGTGCCGCGCCAGGCCGCGCCTGACCGCCCATACCGCGAGCCTGCGCTCGATCGCGCGCGGTGCGATGCGCCGCCCGGTCCGCGATACGAACATCGCCTTTGCGTCGGCGCCCGTGAACTGCGCGCGCATGGCGAGCCACGCCCGCAGCGCCGCGCAGGCGGGGCCCCCGACCGGAACGATCCGCTCCTTCGCGCCTTTGCCCCAGACGCGCACCTCGCCGGTTGCCAGGTCGACCGCGGTTACGTCCAGTCCGGCGAGCTCCGACACGCGCAGCCCCGACGAATACGCGAGCTCGAATAGCGCGCGATCGCGCACCGCAAGCGCATCGCCACCCTCGATTGCGACCAGGTGCACCGCTTCGTCCGGAGACAGCGCGGTGGGTAAGCGACGCGCCGATTTCGGCGCCTTGAGGCCGGCGCAGGGGTCATGCTTGAGCGAGGGCATTCGGTCAAGCGCGAAGCGGTAGAAGGAGCGCCAGCCGGAAAGCATGCGCGAGAGGCTCCTGCCGGAGAGGCCGCGCGCGTGCAAGGTGCTGAGGAATCGGCGCAGCATCGCCGGAGAGAGCGAAGCGAGCGGCGCGTCGCCAGCGAGCGCCTTGAGCACGCTGACATCGCGCCAATAGGCCTCGCGCGTGCGCGCGGGCAGCGTTGCAAGATGCTGCGCGAACGCGTCGAGGAGCGTAGCGTCGGCGCCCGAGGACGTCGCTTCGGCCTCGTTGCGCGCAGCGCTCATCGCGATCAGGACTGCGGAAGAAACCGGGCCGTCGCCATGCTGGCGAGCTCGGCCAGACGGGTGAGATAGACCGTGCCCATGCCGGCGTAGAAGCGCCCGGGAGTCTCGCTACCCAGGCCCAACAAACCGAAGGTGTGATGCGTTCGCAGCGGCAGAAACGCGAATGACTTCAGCGGCGCGTGCGCGTCCATCCATTCGCGGGATTCGAATGGCGCATGCGTCCCGCAGTACGGCTCGCCGAGCGCGGCGGCGTACTCGCGCAGCTCCTGGCTCGTCGCCGCGAGCTCGGGGAGGTACGACTGCTCGGGCACTTTACCCCACAGTCGCAGCGCAACCTGCGGCACGTGAAAATCGTCGCGCAGGCTGTGGTAGAGCACGCCGAGCGTTGTTTCCAGATCGCTGGCGGCGAACAGGGCGAGCGTCGAGCGGTGCAGCTTCTCGCTGATGGCATCGTTGTCGCTGCCGAACTGGATGAGCTCCTGCAGCTTCGTCTCTAGCTGCGTGTTCTTCTCCCGCAGTGTGACGATCTGTCGCTCGGCGATGGGAATCGCGCGGCCGCCGTGCGGGTGCGGTACGAAAATTTCCGCGAGCAGGTCGGCATATTGCTCGAAGAATCCCGGGTTATCCTTCAGATAGGTGGCGACTTCGCTCGCATCCATGGCTTCATCCCTGTCCGTGGTCATCATCGCTCCGGGACGCTCCACTCGCCCTCGAACACGGTTTCGGCCGGGCCGGTCATCTTCACCGGCGCGGCATCACCCCCCCAAGCAATCGTCAGCGTGCCGCCGCGGGTCGCCACGCGCACGGGTGAATCGAGCAGGCCGCGCCGGATCCCTGCGACGACAGCGGCGCAGGCTCCCGTGCCGCAGGAGAGCGTCTCGCCAGCGCCGCGCTCCCACACCCGCAGGCGAATGTTAGCGCGATCGACGACTTGCATGTAGCCCGCATTGACCCGCCGTGGAAAGCGCGCGTGCGTCTCGATCCGGGAACCCTGCGTCGTCACCGGCGCCACGGCCAGGTCGTCGACGACCTGAACGGCGTGCGGATTGCCGAGCGACAGCGCCGAAATCATGACCGTCGCTGCGTCGACTTGCAGCGGCTCGACGACCGCTCCCGTGCCACCAAGGAACGGGAGGTCGGATGCGCGAAACAGCGGCACGCCCATGTCCACGGTGATCTCGCCGTCGGCTGTCAGCGCCGGTTCGATCACGCCACCCGCCGTTTCGACGCGCAGGGCGCGCTTGTCCGTGAGGCCGCGCGCGCGGACGAACTGGACAAAGCAGCGTGCTCCGTTGCCGCATTGTTCCACTTCTCCACCGTCGGCGTTGAAGATCCGGTAGCGGAAGTCGACGTCCGGGCGCGTCGGCTTCTCTACCACCAGTATCTGGTCGCAACCGACTCCGAAATGCCGGTCCGCCAATTGGCGCAGTTCCGAGGGGCCGAGATCGATCCTTTCGCGCATGCCGTCGAGAACGACGAAATCGTTGCCCAGACCCTGCATCTTGGTAAAGCGCAGCCGTCGGGCCATCACGGGCGCGCGCCCAACGCGCGCTCGAACCGCGCGACGGGGATTTCACCCTTGTGCGCAAACGGCAGCGCCCTGCCGTCGCGCAGCGTGGCGGTACCCTTGAGCACGTATTCGACGGGCAGTTGCGCCCCAAGCGTCATCAGCGCGGTCGCCACCGCCCCGACGTCGACCCGCCCGGCGAGTTCCAGCTTCGCCTCGCCCGCTGCCGGCAGGGGATCCATACGCACGCTGCGCACGCTGGCGGCCTGCCGGCCGTCAAGCGTCACTTCGAAATCGATCGCGGCGATGGCGAGTTCGAAATTGTTGGGATTGGTGAGCCGCAGGCCGAGCGAGAGGTTGGCCATGCCGTCGGCGACGCGCAGGATGCGCACGCTTTCCACCGTCACCGTGGGTGGCTCGAGCTTCGGCCGGGTGGGCGTGCATGCGGCCGCGAGCAGCATGGCGGCGAGGAGCACGATGCCACCGGTGCCCAGACGGTGCAGCAGCGCGACACCGCCGGTGCACACCCGTGAACGAGACATCGCGGCGAACCTACCCGTTGGTGCTACACGTTGAAGCGAAAATGCATCACGTCGCCATCCTTGACGACGTACTCGCGCCCTTCGAGGCGCATCTTACCGGCTTCCTTCGCCCCCTGCTCGCCCTTGCAGGCGATGTAGTCCGCGTACGCGATCACTTCGGCGCGGATGAAGCCCTTTTCGAAGTCGGTGTGAATGACCCCTGCCGCCTGTGCTGCAGTACTGCCGCGATGCAATGTCCAGGCGCGCACTTCCTTCGGGCCGGCGGTGAGGAAGGTCTCCAACCCGAGCAGCTTGTATCCCGCATGGATCAGGCGGTCGAGCCCGGCTTCCGTCAACCCCATGTCCGCCAGGAACACCTGACGGTCCTCGGGATCGAGGTCGGCGATCTGCGCTTCGAGCGCCGCCGAGATCGCGACCACCGGGGCGCCTTCGCGCTGCGCCAGCGCCTCGATCGCTGCGAGCATCGGGTTGCCGGTAAATCCGTGCTCGGCGACGTTGGCGATGTACATCGTCGGCTTCATGGTGAGCAGGAACAACGGTTGCAGCAGCGCGCGTTCTTCCGGATACAGATCGACCGTGCGCGCCGGCTTCGCTTCGTTCAAGGCCGCTGTCACCTTCTCGAGTGCGGCAACCAGGCGTTGCGCTTCCTTGTCGCCGCCGGCCCGCGCTGGCTTCGCGTGCTTGGCGAATTGCTTGTCGACGCTGGCCAGGTCCGCAAGCGCGAGCTCGGTGTTGATCGTCTCGATGTCGGACACCGGATCAATCGCGCCCGCTACGTGGACGACGTTGTCGTCGGCAAAGCAGCGCACGACATGGGCGATCGCGTCGGTCTCGCGAATGTTCGCCAGAAACTGATTGCCCAGTCCCTCGCCCTTCGAGGCCCCGGCGACCAGGCCGGCAATATCGACGAACTCCACGGTTGCCGGAACGATGCGCTCCGGACGCGCGATCGCAGCCAGGGCCGCGAGTCGCGGATCGGGTACCTCGACGATCCCGATATTCGGATCGATCGTGCAGAACGGATAGTTTTCCGCGGCGACGCCCGCCTTGGTGAGCGCGTTGAAAAGCGTCGACTTGCCGACGTTGGGCAAGCCGACGATGCCGCAGCGCAGACTCATGGCTCCGGCTTTCGTTCGGCCGCTACCACGCCGCGCTCCGCGTCCCGCGCCGGCCGCGTATGCAGCTCGTGCATCGCCCGTTCAGTCTCGCCGGCGGCGAGTCGCGGCCAGATCGCAAGTGCGCGTTGGATCGCATCATCGATCAATGCTGCCTCCGGCGCGAATGGCGGGTGCAGCACGTAGTCGACGACCTCCTGCTCGGAGAGTGCCGCGTCGCGCGGATGTCCGATTCCAAGGCGCAAGCGCCAGAACTCGCTGCCGCCGAGCCGCGCGATGATGTCCTTGAGACCGTTGTGACCGGCGCTGCCGCCGCCAAGCTTGAGCTTGACGCCGCCGGGCTTGAGGTCGAGTTCGTCGTGCGCGATCAGAATCTCGGGTGGCGACAGCTGGTAGAAACGCGCCAGCGCGGCGACCGCAACACCGCTTTCGTTCATGTAGTCCTGCGGCAGCGCCAGACGAATGTCGCCGCCTGCAGGCGCGCGATCCCTCGCAACCAGGCTGTGGAAACGCGCTGCCGGCTCGAGGCGCAAGCCCAGCTTTTCGGCAAGTCGCGCGACGAACCACGCTCCGGCGTTGTGGCGTGTCGCCACATAGTTGCGGCCGGGGTTGCCCAGTCCGACGATCAGGCGCAGAGGAAGTGCCATGGCGACATGGGATAACAAAAAAGCCCGCCGGATTGCGCCCGACGGGCTTTCTCGTGCAGGCATCCGCCTATTTCTTCTGGTCCTTCTTGCCGGACGGCCGGTCGGAACCCTTTTCGCCGGTCTTCTCGGCGGCCTTGTCGCCTTTTTCCGGCACCTTCTCCGCGCCCTTCTCTTCGGGCTTCTCTGTCGCCACGCCGCCTTCCCCTTCCGCGGCCGCTGCTTCCGCCTCCGCTTCCGGTGCGACCTCCTCAACCTCGGCAATGATCTTGGGAATGATCGCCGTTGCGACGACCGGATTCATTCCGCCATGCGCGACGGCGGTCACGCCGTCCGGCAGTTTGAGGTCCCTGACGTGGATCGACTGGTTGAGCGCGAGCTCGGACAGGTCCACCTCGATGAATCCGGGTAGATCCTTCGGCAGGCAGGAGACGTCGAGCTCGGTCAGCACATGGCTGATGATCGCGCCGGCGAGCTTCACTGCCGGCGAATTGTCGCCGTTGGTGAAATGCAGCGGCACCTTCATGTGTATTCTGCGATTGGCGTCGACAAGCTGGAAATCGACGTGCAGCACCTCCTTGCGGAACGGGTGCATCTGCACGTCGCGCAGTAGCACCTGGTGCGACCCCGGCCCGAGCTTCATCGTCAGGATCGACGAATGGAACGCCTCGTTTTTCAGCGCGTGGATGAGGGCGTTGTGATCGAGCTCGATGGATTGTGGCTGCGCCGCGCCGCCGTAGACAACGCCTGGCGCCCGCCCCGAGCGCCGCAGCCGCCGGCTCGCGCCGCGACCTTCGACTCCCCGCGGGAACGCGGTAAATTCGTAATGCATGATCCGACTCCTTGTCTGCGGCCTCCCGCAGGCATTTGGCAGCCGGCCGGTCGTCCGCGATGGCGACAATCCGCGGTCCGCTCGGTAGCTTCCGGCGCCGCGGGAAAGCTTTGAATTATATGCGGAAACCGATCCAGGCCGCAACCCGGGCGTGCCGCGGCGACTCCCCGGTCGCCGTCGACGCACTCGAACCGCTACTCGGTGAACAGCGAGCTCACCGACTCTTCGTTGGAGATGCGCGTCATCGTCTCGGCGAGCAGTTGCGCACACGACAGGGCACGGATGCGCTTGCAGCCAAGCGCCTCTTCGGAAAGCGGAATCGTATCGGTGACGACTATCTCGTCGAGCTCGGATTCCTTGATGCGCGCCACCGCGCCACCGGAAAGGACCGGATGCGTGCAGTAGGCAAGCACCTTCTGTGCGCCTTTCTCCTTCAACGCTGCGGCGGCCTTGACCAGCGTGTTCGCCGTGTCGACGATGTCGTCCATGATCACGCAGGTTCGCCCTTCGACGTCGCCGATGATGTTCACGACTTCGGCGACGTTCGCCTTGGGACGGCGTTTGTCGATGATCGCCAGATCCGAATCGAGTCGCTTGGCGATCGCCCGTGCGCGCACGACGCCGCCGACGTCGGGCGAGACAACGAGGAGGTTGTCGTAATTCTGCTTCCAAAGATCGCCCAGCAGCACCGGTGTCGCATAGATGTTGTCGACCGGGATATTGAAGAACCCCTGGATCTGATCCGCGTGCAAATCCATCGTCATCACCCGGTTGACCCCCGCCGAGCAGAGCATGTCAGCCACGACTTTCGCGGTGATCGGCACGCGCGCCGAGCGTGGGCGGCGATCCTGGCGCGCGTAGCCAAAGTAGGGGATTGCCGCGGTGATGCGCCCGGCCGAGGAGCGCTTGAGCGCGTCGACCATCACCAGGATCTCGAGCAGGTTGTCGTTGGTCGGCGCGCACGTGGACTGCAGCACGAATACGTCGCGTCCCCGTACATTCTCGAGCAACTCGACCATGATCTCGCCATCGGAAAAACGGCCGACGATGCACCGCCCAAGGCTGATGTGCATATGGCGGACCACCGCCTCGGCGAGCTTCGGATTGGCGTTGCCGGTGAAGATGCGCATCCGTTCAAAGGCCATGGTCGCGTCCTGGACGTGAAGCGGATGGGCCGAGCGCGGTGGACTCGCCGGCGGCCCGCCCGCGGCAGGGAATGGCTGGGGAGGTAGGGATCGAACCTACGAATGCCGGAATCAAAATCCGGTGCCTTACCACTTGGCGACTCCCCAAGGGAAACCGGTCGCGCCCGAAGCCTCAGGGTGCCGCGAAGCGCCGCAACGGATGCTCGTTTAGCGCCCGCGCCACAAAAGCGGCGCGACCCGCCTGCTCCAGCTGGGCCAGCGCCTGCAGCGCGGGGGCCTCCTTGGAAAACGCGGCGAAAACGCACGCCCCAGAGCCGGACATGCCGATCGACGCTGCGCCGGCCGCCCCGCGCGCGAGTGCATCGAGACTGGCCGCGATTTCCGGAAACCGCGAAGCTGCAACCGCCTGCAGATCGTTGCGGCCGTACCCTTCGGAAAAGACGAGCATTTTCGCGGAGCCGCTGTTGCGTGTCAATTCGGGCGCCGCGAAGATTGCCGCTGTTGCGACCTGCACCGGCGGCGTGGCGACGACGAACCACGTCGGCGGCAGGCTTACCGCCTCGAGCAGCTCGCCGATACCGCGCGCGAACGCCGGTGCCCCGAAGATGAAAAACGGCACGTCGGCTCCGAGCTCCACCGCCAGCGCCATGAGCGCGCGCCGCGTGAGCCCGAGCTGCCACATGCGGTTCAGCCCAAGCAGGACGGTGGCGGCGTCGGAGCTGCCGCCACCGAGCCCGCCGCCCAGCGGAATGCGCTTGTCGATGTCGATGCCGATGCCGCGCGTCAAGCCGCAGGCCCGTTGCACCAGGCGCGCCGCGCGCACGGCGAGGTCGTCGCTCGCTTCGACACCGGCGGGGCCGCGCCCGCGAACCACCTGCGCATCGTCGCGCCCGCTCAGCGTGATGCGATCGCCGTGATCGATGGGAACGAGGAGCGTCTCGAGCTGGTGATAGTTGTCGTCCCGGCGGCCGGTGACATGCAGGAACAGGTTGAGCTTCGCCGGCGCCGGCAGCGTCAACGCGCTTGACGGGCCCATGGCATCCTCATTGCCAGCGATCGATGGCGATCCGCAATTCAACGTCAGGGTAGCTAAGCGTCACGAGCGAAGGGCGCCAGGTGCCATC
>Ga0210384_10003078_pt1 | contig 19651 bp, 14 predicted proteins | sample IncBWH2MmetaG_FD_160574 | JGI IMG/M metagenome (GOLD analysis project Ga0210384, IMG submission 160574) | Forest soil microbial communities from Barre Woods Harvard Forest LTER site, Petersham, Massachusetts, United States - Inc-BW-H-2-M | ecosystem: Environmental > Terrestrial > Soil >...
CATCCATTTCAATCTCCCACCGACGCTTCCGGCCATCATTTCGGGACCACCGAATTCATTGTGCTGTGCGCTATTTTAAAACGTGGGGCGCTATTGCCGATCGCGCCAGTCGTGTGTCGCCTCACGATGCGGGCGATTGCGGTTTGGTCCAAGGCTACACCCGTGGGGAGCCTCCCGACAACGTGCGGATTTCGTCGGCCAGTGGCGCGAAGAACTTCTCGCCTCGATTTAGACAAGTGGCCTAACCGAATGTCACCTTCGGGGTCATTCGTGACGATTTTTGGCATGTCCGCGGCATGTCCGGGGGCAATCTCGGAAATACCGGTTGCGCGATTCCGGATTGTCGCTTTTTGGCAGCTTGGGCATGATGGTCTTCAAAGGCACGAACAAGCCAAAGAGAGACGCCATGAAGATCATCGACGCGCAGGTGCATATCTGGTCGCAGGCGGTGGTGCCGACCTTCGGGCTTCATCGCAAAGTCGCAAAATTCACGGCCGAGGAACTGCTGAAGGAAATGGACGAAGCCAAAGTCGACGCCGCGCTCATCCATCCGCCCTTTAGCTGGGACCCCGATTCCAACGTGCTCGCGATCGAGGCCGCCAGCAAGTACCCGGATCGCTTCGCGGTGATGGGCCAGTTTGCGCTCGATAACCCCGAGAATCGCAAGCTGATCCATGGCTGGCGCCGGCAACCGGGCATGATGGGCCTGCGCTGGCCGCTATTGTCGGAGGCGCAGCAAAAGTGGCTCTCCGATGGCTCGCTGGAGTGGCTATGGCCGGCGGCCGAGCAGGAGGGTTTACCGATCGCCATGATGGGCGGCCTGTTCCTGAACAAGTTTCACGATATCGCCGAGCGGCATCCGCGTTTGAAAATGATCGTCGATCATTGCGGCCTCAACCGGCACGGCAGGGATGCCGAGGCTTTTGTCCATCTCGACGAACTGGTGGCGCTGGCGAAATTGCCGAATGTGGCTGTGAAGGCCACCGGCGCGCCGCATTATTCGACGGAGGCCTATCCTTATCGCAACATCCAGGACGGGCTGCATCGGATCTACGATGCGTTCGGGCCAAAACGCTTCTTCTGGGGTACCGACATCACCCGCATGCCGTGCAGCTACCGGCAGTGCGTGACTTTCTTCACCGAAGAACTGGCGTGGCTGAAGGGCAGCGAGCTGGAGGACGTGATGGGCCGAGGGCTCTGCGAGTGGATCGGCTGGGATTACCGCTTCTGAACGGCTGCGCGCTATTTGGCTTTCGCCCGACAATTGAAGGCCCTGCGGAAACCTGCGGCCTGGGCATCGTCCTCCGAGCAGAACCAGCGGTCGGGCTGGGTGGTCGCCGGATAGCTCGGGCAACCCTGCAAATGATAGATGCCGACATTGCCGGTGACGCTGGCGCGCACCGCGAATTTGCCCTTGATGCTGCAATTGGGCGGCATCGCGAGATCTTCCGGAAACAACGCCTCGCGGATTTGCCGGTCGCGGTCGGTCCGGCAGGCGGCGCCGTGCAGGCTGCCGTCCTTCTTGCCGGTGCGAAATTCCTGGCCTGCGACAAAGCAGCCTCGCCACAGACCAAGGCGGGCGTCCCTGGCGCCGGCTTCATCCTGGAGGAAACGGCCCTTGGCGGAGGGTTCGAAATCCAGCGCAAAGCCGGCCTGAACCAGCTGCTGGTTCAGGCTCGTCGTTTCGCCCTCGACGGTGCAAAGGCCGACATGGCGCTTCTTGGTAGTCTTGTCTGGACCGAGATCATCGCAGCGGACGGGTCTGCCGCCGATCAGCTTGGTCAGTTGCTCGCGCGCGTCGACGCCGCAGGTCCAGGGATCGGCCTGGTCGTCGATGCAGGTCTGGTCGATCTCCGGCGCGTCGATACCGTCGAGCCGGTAGGTCACCTCGCCCAACTGGATATTGTTGCCGTCTTTCACGGTCGCGGTCGCAGCCCGGCCCGGGCTTGCCGATAGTACGATCCAAACAATGGGCGTCAAAAAAATTGAAAAAAGCAGTGACCGCATACGTTCTCGCTGGGATGCCTCGAGCATGATCCGGAAAAGTGGGTACCGGTTTTCCGAAAAGATCATGCTCAAACAAGAGGGCGCCGATCTCCTACCATATCCTGATGTCAGCGCTATGCCAGCTTGAGTTCGTCGTAGCCTTTTGCCGCTACCTCGTCGCAGCGGGCGCGGTAGGCGGGCGCGCTGCCGCTATAGCGCGCGACGATACGGGTGTCCTTGCCCTCGATGTTGCGATTGATCCCGGTCATCCACGAATCGACCTCGTTGGAGAGTAGCCCCACCCCGAGCGCCCTGACGTGATCGGTCCAAGCGGCGACGCCGGCGGCGGTGGCTTCGAGCCGCGTCAGGCCGGTTTCTCGCGCAAACTGGATCAGCCCGGTCACCCAATCGACGCTATATTCGATGCTGCGCGGAATGTTGCCGAGCGCGGTGTGCGGCCCCATCAGCATCATCATGTTGGGAAAGCCGTCGACCATCAGGCCGAGATAGGTCTGTGGTCCACTCTTCCATTTGTCCTTCAGCCGCGCGCCGCCGGCGCCGCGGAAGTCGATCTTGTCGAACGCGCCGGTGATGGCGTCGAACCCGGTCGCGAAAATGAGGATGTCGAAGACGTATTCCCGGGCGCTGGTCTTGATGCCAGAGGGCGTGATCCGCTCGATCGGCGTCTCCTTGAGGTCCACCAGCTCGACATTGTCCTGGTTGTAGACCTCATAATAGAAGGTCTCCAGCGGCAGCCGCCGCGTGCCAAAACCATGATTTTTCGGAATCAGCTTTTCCGCCACTTCCGGGTTCTTGACGCGCTCGCGGATTTTTCGCGCGACGAAATCGCTGATGGTCGCGTTCGCCTTGCGGTCGATCAGGATGTCGCGGAAATTGCCCTGCCAGATGCCGAAGCCGCGCTCGCCATAGAGCTTTTCGTAGAACGCTTCGCGCTCCTCATCGGAAACCTCGAACGCGCCGCGCGGATCGGGCGTGTGGATGAAGCAGGCAAAAGTTTCCTGGCAGCGGGCGAACATTTCCGGATAACCCGCCTTGATTTTCGCCTGCGTCTCGGCGTCGATCTTGCCGTTGTGCAGCGGCGCGCACCAATTGGGCGTGCGCTGGAACACCGTGAGATGTCCGACGTCCTTGGCGATGGTCTGGATGGTCTGCACGCCGGTCGCGCCGGTGCCGATCACGGCGACGCGTTTGCCGGCAAAATCGACCGGCTCCTTGGGCCACCGTGCGGTGTGAAACGACTGACCCCCAAAACTGTCGCGGCCCTCGATGCGCGGCAGCGTCGGCGTCGACAGCGGGCCGATGGCGGCGATCAGGAAGCGCGCGCGAAAGCTCGCGCCGTCCTCAAGCGTGATGCGCCAGCTCCGCGTCTCCTCTTCGTAGATCGCCGCCGTCACCCGGCTTCTGAACTGGATGTCGCGGCGCAGGTCGAACTTGTCGGCGACATAATTGAGATAGCGCAACGTTTCCGGCTGGCCGGCGAAATGCTCGGACCACTCCCATTCCGCAAGCAACTCCTTGGAAAACGAATAGCCATAGGAATAGCTTTCCGAATCGAAACGCGCGCCGGGATAGCGGTTCCAGTACCAGGTGCCACCGACATTGGTACCGGCCTCGAACACGCGCGTCCGCAAGCCCAGTTCGCGCAATCGATAAAGCTGGTACAGGCCCGACATGCCGGCGCCGATGACGATGGCGTCGTAATCCAGGATCGGTGCAACGTCGGATAAGGTCTCGGTCTGGCGCGCGTCGGCCAATGGCGGTCACTCCCGGAAGGCTTGTGAGTTGAGCCAAGGCTATCCGGTCTTGGGGCTGCGAACAAACCGGCATCAATGCGGGGCAGGGTTGCGGTCCGTTCGCTGGCCCGCCGGCTTTACTCGGCAGCAGTTCTGCCCCTATCGTTGAGCGGCCGATCGCCCGTCAAGCGGCGACAGATTCGGGAGCGAAACGATGGCCCAAGCGTTGCGGCGCACGCCGACATCGATCGACGTCAGCGATCCCAGGCTCTATCAGGACGACGCCTGGCGGCCGCTATTTGCAGAGCTGCGCCGCGACGACCCCGTGCATTATTGCGAGGCCTCGCCGTTCGGGCCGTATTGGTCGGTGACGCGTTATGACGACATCTTTGCGGTCGAACTCGATCACGCGAACTATTCGTCGGCTTCCGAACTCGGCGGCATCCAGGTCGCCGATCAGCCCAAGGGACAGGAGTTCGCCAACTTCATCCGGATGGACCCGCCCGGCCATACCGCGCACCGCCGCACCGTCGCGCCGATCGTGGCGCCGTCGAACCTCGTCAATCTCGAGCCGCTGATCCGCAAGCGCACCTGCGACGTGCTGGACGCGCTGCCGCGCCACGAGACTTTTGACTGGGTCTCCCGGGTCTCGACCGATCTGACCAACATGATGCTGGCGACGCTGTTCGATTTCCCCTGGCAAGACCGCATGAAGCTGACCTGGTGGTCCGACGTCGCGATCGCCAATGTCGATTCGCCTGATGCGGTGGTGCATTCGCAGGACGAGCGTGTCGCCGAACTCACCAGGATGGGTGAATATTTCCGCACATTGTGGGACGCGCGCGCGGACGCGCCACCGGCCTTCGACCTGATCTCGATGCTCGCGCATTCGCAAGCGACCCGCCATTTGCAGACGCGCGAGTTCATTGGGACGATCGCGCTGCTGATCGTCGGCGGCAACGACACCACGCGCAATTCGATGAGCGGCTCCCTGATGGCGCTGATCGAAAACCCCGACCAGTTCGAACTGGTGCGCAGGAGGCGCGAGCTGATCCCGAGCCTGGTTTCCGAGATCATCCGCTATCACACGCCGGTGCTGCACATGCGCCGCACTGCGCGCAACGATGTCGAACTTTCAGGCCGCAAGATCAAGAAAGGCGACAAGGTCGTGATGTGGTACATTTCCGGCAACCGCGATGAGGACAAGATCGAGCGCGCGGATCAATTCATCATCGACCGCGCCAAGCCGCGCCAGCATCTCGCCTTCGGCGCCGGCATCCACCGCTGCGTCGGTGATCGGTTCGCCGAACAGCAGATCAGGATACTCTGGGAGGAAATCCTGCAACGCGACCTAGTCTTCGAGATCATCGGGCCGCCACAGCGGCTCTACTCGAATTTCATCCGCGGCATCCGCAACCTGCCGGTGCGGATCGTTTCTTAAGAGAAAGAACAGGAATGAACGAACCCGTCGATGTCCTGATCATTGGCGCCGGAGCCTCCGGCGCGGCCGTGGCCTGGAGCCTCGCCGATACGAAGATGCATATCCTCAGCCTCGATCAGGGCGGCTGGATGAATCCCGCGGAATACCCGAGCACGGGACGCGACTGGGAAGCGCGGTTCTTCGGCGATTATTCGCCGAGCCCCAATATCCGTGCGCGGCCCGAGGACTACCCGATCAACGACGACAACTCGCCGATCAAGGTCGTCAACTTCAACGGCGTCGGCGGCTCGACCATCATGTACACGGCGCATTTCCCGCGCCTGCATCCTTCCGACTTCAAGGTGAGGACGCTCGACGGCGTCGCTGACGACTGGCCGATCGATTACGACCGGCTTGCGCCATTCTTTGCCGAAAACGACCGCATGATGGGCGTCTCGGGATTATCGGGCGATCCGGCTTTTCCGCCGACCGAGCCGCCGATGCCGCCGCAGCCGCTCGGCCGCTCCGGCGCGCTGCTTGGCAAAGCCATGAACAAGCTCGGCTGGCATTGGTGGCCGTCGGATACCACGGTCGCCACCACCGACTACGAGGGCAGGGCGCGCTGCATCAATCTCGGCCACTGCACACCGGGCTGCGCGCAAGGCGCCAAAGCTTCTACCGACATCACCTATTGGCCGGCGGCGCTGCGCGCCGGGGTCGAGCTGCGCACGCATTGCCGGGTGCGCGAGATCTTGACCAACGAGCACGGCATGGCGTCCGGCGTGATCTATTACGACAAGGACGGCGTCGAGCAGTTCCAGCCGGCGGAAGTCGTCATCATCGCCTGCAACGGCATTGGTACACCGCGGCTGTTGTTGAATTCGGCCTCCGCGCGTTTTCCCAACGGGCTCGCCAACTCTTCTGGGCTGGTCGGCAAGAACCTGATGTTCCATCCCTATGCTCAAGTCTACGGCTTTGTCGAGGAGCCGACCGACGGCAACCGCGCGCCGCCGACTTGCCTCTGGAGCAAGGAGTTTTACGAAACCGATCGCTCGCGCGGCTTCGTGCGTGGTTATGCGTTCCAGTTCAACCGTGGCGTCGGCCCGGTGATGGAAGCCGTCATGAGCGAGGCCAAGGGCATTCTGCCGTGGGGCGCCGAGCATCATAGAGTGTTCCGTCGGCTCAACGGCCATCGGCTGCAACTGTCCGCGATCTGTGAGGACCTGCCGGAAGAGCACAACCGCGTCACGCTCGATCCTGTCCTGAAGGACAGCCACGGCATTCCGGCGCCGAAGGTCGATTACACCATCGGCGAGAACTCGGCGAAAATGCTGGAGCACGGCATCGCGCGGGCGAGAGAAGTGCTGGCCGCCGCCGGCGCTACCGACATCTGCGTCAATTGCCCGATATTGTACGGCGGTTGGCATCTGCTCGGCACCGCGCGGATGGGCACCGATCCCGCCCGCTCGGTGGTGAACGAATGGGGCCGCTCGCACGATGTGAAAAACCTCTTCATCGTCGACGGCAGCGTGTTCGTCACCTCAGGCGGGGTGAACCCGACCTCCACCATTCAGGCTATCGCGCTCTACATCGCCGACCAGATGAAGCGCCGCCTTGCCGATCTGTTCGACTGAGGAAATCATGTCTACCGAGCCCGCTCTCAGCCAAGCCCAGCGCGACGATCTGCGCACCGTCGCCGCGATGATCATTCCCGAAAGCCGGGAATATAGAGTGCCCGGCGCGGACGACGCCAAAATCCAGGCCGACATTCTCGCAACGCTTGGCAGAGATGCCAAAAGAATGCGCGAGGCGCTGGATCACCTGGCGCGGCTTGCGGGAAAACCGCTCGCCGATCTCGATCCGGGAAGGCGCGACGCGGTGGCAAAGGAATTCCGCAGCTCCGGTGGACCTGCGGCGGCGACGCTGACCCGCGTGGTGCTGCAATGCTACTACCGCGACGACCGCGTCGTGCATTCGCTCGGGCTGGAGCTGCGGCCGCCGTTCCCGAAAGGCTACACGCTGGAACAGGGCGACTGGTCGCTGCTTGATCCCGTCAAGGCGCGCCCCTCGATGTGGCGGCGGGTGCCTTAGGGCGGGGCCGGCGCAAGCCCTTGTACAGGCAGGATTTCGGCACCATCTGATGTGGCCTAAAGGAATTTCGCCATGTTGGATTTTACCCCAGATACCCCGGATGACGGCCTGTCATCGCGGGCGACTGAACACCCCCAAAACGACGATCAAGCACTGCTGGACGCCTATTCCAACGCCGTGATCGGCGTGACCGAGCGCGTCGGTCCCGCCGTGGTCCGGGTTGAGACCGGGCCGAAGGTCCGTAACGCCCGCGAACGTGGCGGCCTCGGTTCCGGCATCGTCATCTCGCCGGATGGACTGGTGCTGACCAACAGCCATGTGGTCGGATCCTCGAAAGAGATCCGCCTGCGCGACATCGAGGGCTTTGTCACCGACGCCCATGTGCTCGGCACCGATCCCGACACCGATCTGGCGCTGCTGCGCGCCGACGGCGCGCGGGATCTGCGCTATGCCTCGCTCGGCAACTCGAAGACGCTCCGCCGCGGCCAGCTCGTGGTCGCGATCGGCAACCCGCTCGGCTTTGAATCGACGGTCACGGCAGGCGTAGTCTCGGCGCTCGGCCGCTCGATCCGCTCGGTCAGCGGCAGGACGATCGAAGACGTAATCCAGACCGATGCCGCGCTCAATCCCGGCAATTCCGGCGGGCCGCTGGTGTCGTCGAATGCCGAGGTGATCGGCATCAACACCGCCATCATCAACGGCGCGCAGGGCATCTGCTTTGCGGTCGCGAGCAACACCGCGCAATTCGCGCTGTCGGAGATCATCCGGCACGGCTACGTCCGGCGCGCCTATATCGGCGTCGCCGGCCAGACGGCGCCGATCCCGCGGCGGCACGCCGTGGTCGCCGGTGTCGACAACAAGATGGGCGCGCTCTTGATGCAGATCGAGCCGGACGGTCCGGCCGCAAAGGCAGGGCTATTGCCAGGCGACGTCGTGATCAAGCTCGATCGTGTCGAGATCAACGGCGTCGACGATCTGATCCGCATTCTCGACCGCGACCGCATCGACCGCACGCTCGAGATGGACGTGCTGCGGCTGGGCCGGTTGCGCGCCATCCAGATTCACCCGATCGAACGCAAGCCCTCGGCCCGGCAGGCGACGTTGCCCTGACGTTTCGGCCTTGACGTCCAGGGAGATGGCGGTTTGATGCATGACGTCAAACCGTTCTCCACCCTGGATTTTTGGATGATGTCGACCGCCGAGACCTATGATGTCGTAGTCATCGGCGCCGGGGCCGGTGGCATGACGGCTGCCGCGGTCGCCGCCGCAGAAGGATTGCGGGTTCTCCTGGTCGAGAAGACGGAGTTCGTCGGCGGCACCACCGCGTGGTCGGGCGGCATGGTGTGGATTCCTGCCAACACGAAGATGCAACAGGCCGCCTTGACGGATCGTGCCGGCGATGCTGCCGCCTATCTCGAAAACACCGTTCCCGAACCTGCCAACGCCGACTTGCGCGCTATTTTTCTTTCGCGCGGTCCGGAAGCCGTCGAATACCTCGAAGCCAACACGCAAGTTGCGCTGCAACCGGTCGTGACCTATCCCGATTATTATCCGGAGCGGCCGGGCGCGACCGCCGGCGGACGCGTGCTCGAACCGGCTGCGTTCGATGGCACCAGGCTTGGGGAGAATTTCAGGCGATTGCGCGCGCCGCCGCCGGAATTCACCCTGTTCGGCGGGATGATGGTGAACCGGCTGGATATTCCGCATTTGCGCAAGATCGGACGCTCGTGGCGCTCGACGTTGCGATCGATCCGGCTCTTGTCGACCTACGCGCGGCAACGGCTTCGCGCCCCGAGGGGTACGACGCTGCATCTCGGCAACGCGCTGGCGGGACGGCTTTACGCATCGCTGCTCGAAAGGCATGTCGAGGTCCTGTTCGGCACCACGGTGGAATCCTTGTCGGTCGCAGGCGATGCTGTCAGCGGCGTGACGATTTCCGATGCGCGGGGAAAGCGATCGGTCGTCGCGCGCCGAGGCGTTGTGCTGGCGACCGGCGGCTTCTCGCATGATGCGGAGTTTCGTGCGCGCTTCTTCCCGGCTGCCGCGGGCTTGGTCTCGGCCACCGTGGAAGCGGGCACCGGAGACGGCTTGCGTTTTGCGATCGCGCGCGGCGCGGGGCTTGCAACCGAGGTCGCGAGCCCGGCCTATTGGGTGCCGGCGTCATTGTTTCAGCGCGCCGATGGCACCAAAGGGATTTTCCCGCACACCGTCACGGATCGGGCGAAACCCGGCATCATTGCAATCAACGCATCGGGAAAGCGCTTCGTCAACGAGGCCTTGTCGTACCACGAATTCGTGCTGGCGATGCTGCGCGACGGCAACGACGCGGCCAACAGGCCGTTCTATCTGATCTGCGATCGCCATTTTCTCTGGACCTACGGGCTTGGCCGCATCAAGCCGTTCACCTGGAACTACAAGCGGTACGTGAAAAGCGGCGAGTTGATCAAGGCGCCGAGCATCGAGAAGCTCGCCGAAGCGATCGGCATCGAAGGCTCATCGCTTTCGGCCACCGTGACTCGTTACAATATGCATGCGAGAGAGGGATCGGACCCGGAGTTCGGTCGCGGCAGCACGATCTATCAGCGCCACCTCGGCGATGCCGGCCACGCGCCCAATCCGTGTGTTGCGCCGATGGAGCGTGCGCCATTCTTTGCGCTGCGGATCTTTCCGGCGGATCTCGGCACCGCCGTCGGGCTCAAGACCGACGCGGATGCGCGAGTGCTACGAACCGATGGCACGCCGATCGCGGGGCTCTATGCTTGCGGCAACGACATGGGTTCGATCATGAACGGGAATTATCCGGGACCCGGCATCACCCTCGGTCCCGCGCTGACATTCGGCTACATCGCCGGCCGGCATCTGGCGCTGGCCGGCTCAACGGCGCGCGCACAGGAGAGGGAGCAGGCATGAAAAACGTGGCCGCAGGCTTTGCCGTCAACACCTATTCCTACATTTTCGAGGGTAACGCGGCCCACACCGTCGCGCGGCTCGCCGACCAGGGCTATGGCGGGGTCGAGCTGATGTTCTTTCCCGGCCACCTCTGGCCGGCAGACCTCGATGCCACAGCGCTTCGCGCGCTGCGCAATCTTTGCGAACAGCGATTGAGGCTGGTCGCCGTCAACATGCCGAACATCGATATGAACATCGCGGCCGCCGCGGAAGAAATGCGCAAGCTCACGCTCGATCTGCTGGTCCGGTTCGTCCGCTGTGCCGGGGAGCTCGGAGCCGGCGGCATTATCATCGGACCCGGCAAGCCCAATCCGTTGTTTCCGATGCCGCGCGATCGCATGATCTCCCATTTCTACCACGCGCTCGACCGCCTTGCGCCGCTCGCGCGCGAGGTCGGCACCCGGCTGTTCGTCGAGAACATGCCGTTCGCGTTTCTGCCGGACGCGGAGTCGCTGATGAGCGCCGTTGACGCTTATGGAGACAAGAGCATCCGTGTGATCTACGATGTGGCAAACGCCCATTTCATCGCCGAATCTCCGCTCGATGGGCTGCGGCGTGTCCGGAGCCGCGTCAGCCTGGTGCATTTTTCCGATACGACCCGGAAAAGCTACAAGCACGATCCGTTGGGACATGGCGACGTGGCGCTGTCGGGTATCCCGCAGGTGTTTGAGGAGATCGGCTATAGCGAGCTGCCGATGCTGGAAGTCATTTCGCATTCGCCCGATGCCGACATCGCCGATAGCTGTAGGCGGCTTCGGGAAGCAGGCTTTGGCGCTGACACCTGAAGCTATTCCGCCGCGGCGGCGAAGCGGATGTTTTCCAGTTCCGCTTCGAGCCGCACTTTCTCGGCCGAAGCTTTGACGATGCTCGCTTCCTTGATGTGGCCGTAGCCGCGGATCATCTCGGGCAAACGCGAAAGCCTGGCGAGCAGTGGAATCTGTTCGGCCTTCAAGCCAGCGATGCGCTGCTCGATCATCACCAGATAATCCTCGATCAGCCTTCGCTCGGTCTTCCGTTCCGCCGAGCGGCCGAACGGATCCCACGCGGTGCCGCGCAGGAATTTTAGTTTCGCCAGCAAGCGGAACGCCGGCATGATCCAGCCGCCAAATTCTTTCTTCAGCAAGTGGCCGTTCGCCTTGTCGCGGCGCGCGAAGATCGGCGGCGCCAGATAGAATTTGAGGCGGAAGTCGCCCTCGAATCTTTCGCCGAGCTTCTTGGCAAAGCTGTCGTCCGCGTAGAGCCGGGCCACCTCATATTCGTCCTTGTAGGCCATCAGCTTGAACAGGTTTTTGGCGACCGCTTCGGTCAGTTCGGTGGAGGAAGGCGCAACCGCGGTTTCCGCCTTGCGCACCTTCGCGACGGTTGCGAGGTAGCGCTCGGCATAGGCCTTGTCCTGGTAAGCGATCAGGAATTCGGCGCGATAGGTGATGGTCTCGTCGAGCGTACGGGTCGTAGTCGCAGCACGCGAACGGAACTGGGTGACGCTGCGCACCCTTGAGATGTCGTGCGCGGCAAGCCGTCCCCAGCTAAACGCCTGCTTGTTCATCTCGACCGCGGCGCCGTTGATCTCGATCGCTCGCATGATCGCTTCCAGCGACAGCGGAATGGTGCTCTTCTGGAACGCATAGCCAAGCATGAACGAATTGGTCGCGATGCTGTCGCCCATCAGGATGGTCGCAATGCCGGTGGCATCGATGATGTCGAGGTTGTTGTCGCCGATCGCGTCGCGAAGCGCCGACTGCATCGCGTTCATCTCGAAATCGATATCGGGATTCATCACGAAGCTGGCGGTCGGCTGCAAGTCGGCATTGACGAAGGCGCGTGTCACGCCGCGCTCGACGCGACTCAGCGCCGTGGTGCCTGCCGATACCACGATGTCGCAGCCGAGAATGAGATCGGCGCCGCCGGTTGCGATGCGGACGCTGGCGATATCCTCCGGCGCGGGCGCGATCCGGACATGGCTCATGACCGCGCCGTTCTTCTGCGCCAACCCCGTGAAATCCAGCGCCGAGCAGCCTTTGCCGTCGACGTGCGCGGCCATGCCGAGCAGGGCGCCTATCGTAATGACGCCGGTGCCACCGATGCCCGTGACGAGGATGTTGTAAGGTGCGTCGAGTTGGCTGGCAGGGGGCAGCGGCAGGTCGGCGAACAACTGGCCGGAATCGACTGACGAGGTTTTTGGCCGCTTCAGCATGCCGCCATGCACAGTCACGAAACTCGGGCAAAAGCCGTCGACGCAGGAATAGTCCTTGTTGCAGTTCGACTGGTCGATCTGGCGCTTGCGTCCGAATTCGGTATCGAGCGGCTGCACCGAAACGCAGTTCGAGGTCTGCGAGCAGTCGCCGCAGCCCTCGCAGACGAGATCGTTGATAAGGACGCGCTTGGGCGGATCGGGGTAGAGCCCGCGCTTGCGGCGGCGGCGCTTCTCCGCCGCACAGGTCTGGTCGTAGATCAGGACCGACAGTCCCTTGGTCTCGCGCAATTCGCGCTGCAACTGATCCATCTCGCGGCGATGATGGACGGTCGCGCCTTGCGGGAAATAGTCCTTGGCCGGATATTTGCCGGGATCGTCGGAGACGATCGCAAGGCGCTTGGTGCCTTCGGCCCAGACCTGATGCGCAATCTGCGCAACGGTAAAACTGCCCTCGGCCGGCTGCCCGCCGGTCATCGCGACCGCGTCATTATAGAGGATCTTGTAGGTGATATTGACGCCGGAGGCCCCGGCGGCGCGCAGCGCCAGCAACCCGGAATGGGTATAGGTGCCGTCGCCGAGGTTCTGGAAGATGTGGTCTTCGCTGGTGAACGGCGCCTGACCGATCCAGTTCACGCCTTCGCCGCCCATCTGCGTGATCGTGTTGGTGCGCCGGCTCGGGACGTAAAGCGCCATGCCGTGGCAACCGATGCCAGCCATCGCGCGGCTGCCCTCCGGGAGTTTGGTCGAGGTGTTGTGCGGGCAGCCCGAGCAGAAGAAGGGCGAGCGGGCCAGCGCGATCGGCGCGTGCGCATTGACCGGGTGCTCGAACGCCTCGAGCCGCGCCAAGCGCTGTTCGAGCGCCGGGCTCTGTACGCCTAATCGGCGCAGTCGGGCGACCAGTGCAGACGCAACCATGGTCGGCGTCAGCTCGCCTTCGCTGGGCAACAATGGCGCGCCGCTCTCGTCGCGCTTGCCGACCACCGAAGGCCGGTTCCAGGCGTCCACATTATAGAGAATGCGCATCAGCTGGTCTTCGATGAAGCCGCGCTTCTCCTCGACCACCAGGACGTCCTGCAAACCTTCGGCAAAGCGCTTGGCGCCGACTTCTTCCAGCGGCCAGGTCAGCGCCACCTTATAGATGCGCAAACCGAGCGCCTTGGCGGCGTTGTCGGTAATGCCGAGGTCGGCCATCGCCTGCCGCAGATCGAGATAGGCCTTGCCGGTGGCGACGATGCCAAGCCGCGCCGGCTTCGCATCGAGCACGATGCGGTCGAGCCCGTTGGCGCGGACGAAGGCCTTGACGGCTTCCATCTTCGGGCCGAACAGCCGCGCCTCCTGCTCCATCGGCGGATCGGGCCAGCGGATGTTGAGCCCGCCCGGCGGCATCTCGAAATCGCTCGGCAGCACCACGTCGACCCGCGACGGGTCGCTATCAATCGAAGCGGAGCTCTCGACCGTCTCGCCGATCGCCTTGAAGCCGACCCAGCAGCCGGAATAGCGCGACAGCGCAAAGCCAAAGAGGCCGAGATCGAGGTAATCCTGTAGCGTCGCCGGATTGAGGATCGGCATCAAGGCCGCCGCGAACACCTGCTCGCTCTGATGCGCCAAGGTGGAGGACTGGCAGCCGTGATCATCGCCGGCAAGCGCAAGCACGCCGCCATGCTTTGAGGATCCCGCCGAATTGGCGTGCTTCAAGGCATCGACCGAACGGTCGACGCCGGGTCCCTTGCCGTACCAGATGCCGAACACGCCATCGACCTTGGCGCCGGGAAACAGCCCGACCTGCTGGCTGCCCCACACCGCGGTCGCCGCCAAGTCTTCGTTCAGGCCGGGCACGAAGGCGATGTCCTGGGCTTGCAGGAACGATTTGGCGCGCCACAGCGCGTGGTCGTACATGCCGAGCGGCGAGCCGCGGTAGCCCGAGATAAAGCCCGCGGTATTGAGGTTTTGCAGCCGATCGCGCTCGCGCTGCAACATCGGCAATCGCACCAGTGCCTGGATGCCGGAGAGATAGATGCGCTTTGATTCGAGGCGGTATTTGTCGTCCAGCCCAACCTGCATCAGCGTCATCTTGGATAGCTCCGTTCGATGCGGTTGATCAGTGAAGTGGATGCGCCGTCAATGTCAATGCGCGCATCGAATGCGCCGCTCAATGAATGAGCAAATGCCTGTCACAAAACCTGCGCTCAGAGAATAAGCAGACGCGCCTTCAAAATACAACCGGCTGAAAGCATAGGAGATTTGCGAGCGAGGCAACGCCCGCGCGCATTGTACACAATGGCATGGCGCTTGCTTAACTCAATTCAGAGAGTTCTCGCCCCGGGGGGTGTTTCGGTCATGTCGAACTCAAGAAAGTCTTTCGTAGGTACGGTCGCAGCAGAGCCTGAATCGATCGATCTGGATTGGTCGTCGACCGCGCTGGTCATCATCGATATGCAGCGCGATTTCATGGAGCCCGGCGGTTTCGGCGAGACGCTCGGCAACGATGTCTCCCAGCTGGCGCGGGCGGTGAAGCCGATCGGAGCCGTGCTGGATGCGGCGCGGGCGATGGGCATGCTGGTCGTGCACACCCGCGAAGGCCATTTGCCCGATCTGTCCGACGCGCCGCCGGCGAAGGTCGAGCGCGGTACCCCACACCTTCGGATCGGCGATCCCGGCCCGATGGGGCGGATCCTGATCCGCGGCGAGGCCGGGCACGACATTATTCCCGCGCTCTATCCGCTCGACAACGAGGTCGTGATCGACAAGCCCGGCAAGGGCGCGTTCTACGCCACCGAGCTTACCGAGGTGCTGGAGAAATACGGCATCGAGAATCTGCTGGTGTGCGGCGTGACCACCGAGGTCTGCGTCAATACCACCGTGCGCGAAGCCAACGACCGCGGCTATCGCTGCGTCGTCGTTTCAGACGGCTGCGCTTCCTATTTTCCCGAATTCCACGAGATGGGTCTGAAAATGATCAAGGCCCAGGGCGGAATCTTCGGCTGGGTCGCAGACTCCGCCGCAGTTTTGAAGGCAATGGCATCGGAGACATCAAATAGTTTGGCAGCGGGAGCATCACGATGAGCACGAGCACGACGGGGACTGCAGGTCGAGTGGACTTCAAACCGGTTCTATGGACACCAGGCGACTGGAACGCGTTTTTCGGATTTGGCACCAATATTCTCGTCAACATGCTGGTGTTGACCGGCTTGTTGCGCTTCGTGCTGAAGATGCCGGACTCATTGGTATTCGGCCGCATCCTCCCCGCGCTCGGCCTGATGATGTGCCTCTCGACCTTCTATTACGCGTGGCTCGCCTATCGGCTGGCGCAGAAGACCGGCCGCGCCGACGTCTGCGCGCTGCCGTCGGGCGTCAGCGTGCCGCATATGTTCATCGTCACCTTCGTGATCATGCTGCCGATCACGATCAAGACCGGCGACCCGATGAAGGGCTGGTCCGCGGGCCTGGTCTGGGTGTTCTTCCAGAGCTTCATTCTGATGATTGGCGGCTTCATTGCGCCCTATATCCGAAAAATCACCCCGCGCGCGGCCCTGCTCGGCACGCTTGCCGGCGTCTCTGTGACCTTCATCTCGATGCGGCCGGCGCTCGAGATGTACATGACGCCGCAGATTGGCCTCGTCTGCTTCGCCATCATCCTGGTGAGCTGGTTCGGCGGGGTCAAATATCCGAAGGGTATTCCGGCGGGGCTGATTGCGATTGCGGTCGGCATGATCATCGCCTGGGGCTCGAACCTGTTCGGCCTCGGGCTCGGCGGATTGAGCGTCAAGGGCGTCGGCGACGCCTTTGCAAGCTTCGGCTTTTCGGTGCCGATCCCCGCGGTCGGGCAAGTATTCTCCGGCTTCGAGTTCCTCGGCGTCATCCTGGTGACTGCGATCCCGTTCGGCATCTACGATCTCGTCGAGGCCATGGACAACGTGGAAAGCGCGGAAGCGGCGGGCGACGAATATCCGACCACGCGGGTTTTGACCGCCGACGGCATCGTCAGCCTGATCGGCTGCCTGATGGGTAACCCGTTCATCAACGCGGTCTATATCGGCCATCCCGGCTGGAAGGCGATGGGCGGACGGATCGGCTATTCGGCGGCAACCGGGATCATGGTGGTGCTGCTGTCGTGGTTCGGCATCATCTCGGTGCTGCTGGCGCTGGTGCCGGTGGTCGCGATCTCGCCGATCCTGCTCTATATCGGCATGCTGATCGGCGCGCAGGCGTTCCAGACCACGCCGCTTAAGCATGCGCCTGCGATCGTGCTGGCGTTGACGCCGCATCTCGCCGCCTGGGCCAAGCTACAGATCGACACCATGCTCGGAGCAACGATGACCGCGGCGCAAGCGGTCGGCGGTCTCGCTGCCGACAAGGTGGGGGCGGTCAAGAGCGCAGCCATTGCCTCGCTGCCGCAGCAGGGCGTGCTCTACCGTGGGCTCGAAGTGATGGGCGGCGGCTCGATCCTGGCCGGTCTGATACTAGGTGCCGTCGGCGTCTTCGTGATCGAGCGCGATTTCGTCAAGGCTTCCGCCTTTGCGTGCGCCGGCGCGGTGCTGACCTTTTTCGGCTTTATGCATGGCGAGGCGGTGGGTCTTGGCGTCACGCCTCCCGTGGCAATCGCCTATGCCGTGATGGCGGCTGGATTGTTTGCGCTCGGTAAGTTCGGAACGAGCGAGCACTACGTCCCGCATGCGGACATGCCGTTGGCGGCACCCGCCGAATAGGCAGGCACAGAAGTACAGAAACCGTGACGGTGGAAGTGGGATAGGCAAAAACCTATCTCACTTCCACGTTTGCCTGATCGGCCACTTCCTTCCAGACCGCGATATCTTGCCTGATGAAACTGGCGAAGGCGTCCGGGCTATTGCCGACGACTGTCATCGCCTGCCCCTCCAGTAGCTTTGTGGTTTCCGGAGCCTTCAACGCCTTCACGATCTCGGTGTTGAGCCGCTCGACGATCGCAGCCGGCGTACGGGCCGGCGCCAAAATGCCATGCCAGCCGACTGCGTCGATGCCGGGATAGCCGCTTTCGGAAATCGTCGGCACATCGGGCGCGACCGGTGAGCGGTCCTTGCTGGTCACCGCCAGCGCCACCAAAGTGCCGGCATTGACGTGGGTCAGCGCCGATACCGGATCGGCGAACACCACCTGCACCTGGCCCGCGAGCAGATCGGCCACCGCAAGCGCCGTGCCGCGATAGGGAATGTGCGTCATCTTGATCCCGGCCTTGCTGTCGAACAGCTCGGCGACCAGATGATTGGCGCCGCCGATACCCGTGGTGCCGTAGTTCAATTCGCCCGGTTTGCTTTTCGCGAGCGCGACGAATTCCTGCACGGTTTTCACGCCAAGCTTCGGATTGACCACCATGATGTAGGGAAAGGATGTGGTCAGGGTAACCGGCGCGAAATCCTTCAGCGGATCGTAGGGCAGCTTCTTGTAGACCGCCGGGTTGATCGAGATCGGCCCGGATTGGCCGAGCAGCAGCGTGTAGCCGTCGGGGTCGGATTTGTTGACGAGATCGGTGCCGATGATCGCGCCGGCGCCGCCGCGATTCTCGACCACGATGGGTTGCCCGACGGCCTCGCCGACGTGTTTGGCAACGATGCGCGCGACCGAATCGGCGGCGCCGCCGGCGGCATAGGGCACAATCAGCCGGATCGGATGCGAAGGATATTCGTCGGCCCGCGCGCCGCCCGCTGCGGCCGTAATGATCAACGCAAAGGCCAGCGCAACGCGCCTCGAACTTGTTCGCACCGCACAAGCCTCCCGGGTCATATCTGCCGACCCGCATCTGGCGGCGGGTCTTTCACTGATCGGCGCCAGCATAGTGCACAATTTCATATCCAGTCCACCCGCGGCGCTGTTGTGCTTTGGCGCTGACCAGCCGATGCTCCCGGCGGTTTTTGCGAGAGGGCAGGCATGTTGGACAAGCCGGGCGTTACCGAGAGCCTTGCACGCTTCGTTGTCGCGACCCGGTGGGAAGACATTCCGTCGGAGGTCGCGCATCAGGCCAAGCGCTCTCTGATGAATTTCTTTGCGGTGGCGCTCGCGGGCTGCCGCACCTCGCCGGTCGAAATGGCGCTGCGCTCGCTTGCGGAATTTTCAGGTGGCAAGCAAGCGACATTGATCGGACGCCGCGAGTGCATCGACGCGCTCTCCGCGGCCTTCCTCAACGCCGCCGGCGCCAACGTCCACGACTTCTGCGACACCCATCTTCGCACCGTGATCCATCCGACCGCGCCGGTGGCGCCGGCCTTGCTGGCGCTCGCCGAGTTGCAACGAGTGAGTGGGCGCGACCTGTTGCTCGCCCTCATCCTCGGCAACGAGGTGCAGGCCCGCATTGGTCTAGCGATCTCGCCGAGCCATTACGGCCGAGGCTGGCACATCACCTCGACCTGCGGCGTGTTCGGCGCGGCGGCCGGCAGCGGCAAGCTCGTGGCGCTCGACGAGGGGCAGATGGTCTGGGCGCTGGGTGCCGCCGCCACCCAATCGTCCGGCCTCTGCGAATGTTTGGGCACGCCGGCAAAAAGCCTCAGCGTCGGCGGCGCCGCGCGCAACGGCCTGTGGTCGGCACTGCTGGCGAAGCAAGGCTTTGACGGGCCGGGCGAGCCGCTGACGGGCGTCCAGGGTTTTTACCATGCCTTGAACGAGACCGCCGATTTGCCGGTTGTCACCAACGGCCTCGGCGAAAGCTGGGAGATCATGGCGACGTCCTACAAGCCATATCCGTGCGGCTTCGTGATCCATCCGGTGCTGGATTGCGTGCTGGACTTTCGGCGCGACCATCCGAACGCCGAAGTCACGCGCGTCCTGGTGCGTGGCAATCCTTTGCTGAGTATGCGCACCGATCGTCCCGATGTGTCGACCGGGCGAGAATCGCAGGTGAGCGTGCAGCACGCGGTCGCAGCCGCACTTGCGACCGGCAAGGCCGGCCTCGACCAGTTCACTGATGCCTGCGTGCGCGATCCGGCCGTGCTGGCGTTGCGCGGCAAGGTCCAAATTTTGCGCGACAACGCCTTCTCCACGATCGCAGCCGCGGTCGACATCACCACCGCCGACGGCGTGGTCCACAAACTGTCGCAGGCCGCGGCACGGGGCAGCGATGTCAATCCGTTGAGCGACGTGAATCTTGAGACGAAGCTGAAGGTGGCCGCCGCCGGCTGGGATCGCGGCTACGACGCGGCGCCGCTGATCGATGCGATCTGGGCGCTCGACAAGAGCGCGGATGTTTCCAGACTGGCGTCGTTGGCTGTGCCGCATTGATTCATGGCCGCA
>Ga0210384_10003079_pt1 | contig 19645 bp, 24 predicted proteins | sample IncBWH2MmetaG_FD_160574 | JGI IMG/M metagenome (GOLD analysis project Ga0210384, IMG submission 160574) | Forest soil microbial communities from Barre Woods Harvard Forest LTER site, Petersham, Massachusetts, United States - Inc-BW-H-2-M | ecosystem: Environmental > Terrestrial > Soil >...
CGCGGATTCCCGCGAGGGAGGCTGGCCAGACACCGTTTTCTCCTTGAAGGTTTCCATCAAACTGAGAGCGATCTGCCGTTCACTCGTAGTCAGGCTGCACGGCCTGGTTAATTTATCCGGCCAGTATCGGGAAAGCCTGATTTGGGAATCTGTGCAATTTTGCACAGACATATCGGGATGGGAACATGCAACCTTTGAGTTTTAGGTCGTCGCTTTGTTGACGGCTTCTTGGGGCGGGCATGGGTTATTGTGCTCTCGCCAACGCTCGGACCCTCACGTCCCCCCGGTTTTCGCCACGTCACGCCTTCATGTTCTGTTTCGGTTCTGTGCAGATGCTTGATTCCGAGCATGATTCATTCCTGTGGACGCCAAGTCATTGGGGGCCCTCGAAACGGGATACCCGCAACAGATAATTGCCCTCTAGCTGGGAGGCAGAACCGGAGGTGGAATCTCGGACCTTTGTAGTTTCGCGGCGAGTCTGCGCAGATCTTCCGCAACAAAATGCATTTCCAGGCATAACCGCGGATTCTTATATGCACCAAGTAACTTGCTATTCTGGGATCGGCGTCCTCCGCATCGGCGCAATAACTCCGTGCGATACCTCAGTGCATCATTCTTCTGGTTGCTCAAGTATGAGCGTAGCCGCAAGTCTTCCCACAATTGAGCGGAGTAGTTACCTTGCCTTAGACGCTCTTGCCTCTGCTTTGCAGAGTCATTCTCGTGTGCTTTGGCGTCCATCCGCAATTGTGTTACTCGTCTGTTGTAATCGATGAACACGGCATCAATCGTGTTTGACAGCATCATCGTTCTGTTGTACACCTCAGCAACCGAGCAATTACCCAGATGATCTTCTCTGCATCCGAATGGCTTTCCGGCAGATGGCTTCGACCTCTTTGATAAGTCGGATGCTAACTGGGCTGAAGCCCTCATTACCGTCTTGCGTTCGCCAGAGGCGGCATTGGACTGTAGTTGCGTGGTGACCGGTTTCGAAATCGCGGGGTTATCCCTATCGATGCGATGGGCGCTTTGCGGTTCTGCAGTCTGCGAGTGAATCTGCCACAGCCAATAGAAGCCGATGGCCGTGAATGTAATGATTACGAATGCTACGTATTTCCACGACTGGCTTTTGTCGTGGGCCGTGCCAGATTCCACCAAGTCTTTCTCGGAGCGCCCTTGCCAATCTTCCACTCTTCGTTCGATGGTCGGTGGCGAAGGCTGGGGAGCGGGCGCAGTTACTTGTTGCGCAGGATCGCTATTCTTGCCTGTCTTCAGTTCCACTCCGTATAGATCACAGAAGTGTTGATGCGCAACAATCCCGTGCAGGCAAGCCGGACAGATGAGCGCCTCCTTCTGGCTCTCGGTCTGCACTATGTTCTGTTTCTCCGTTGCTACGGAAGCTTTATCTTCACGCTGTGGCTTCCGTGCGCTTTCTAATTCGCGCAAAAGCTCGAGCACCGCCTGCTCGCGCTTTTCCGCCGGCGTTGTGTAATACACGTTCGCCCAACGCCCGAGATTCTTCCCCAGGAGAGGATTGATCATCGGATTCAATAGCGGATTGGGGAGACCTTCGCCTACCTCACGCTCGTCTTTCTGGGTTGCGTGCATGTTCGCTCCACCTGCAGTTGGGTTACCCGTGGCGACGCAGTAGTCAAGGAATTCATTCGTCGTTTCCTCGTCACCGGTCGCGTGGCCAGATGTGCCGCGACAATCGATCGCAGAGGCCAAAACCGTTCTGGTCAACACACCAAACTTGCTGCAACGATCTTTAGCGTGCTTTCCGGGACAGCAATACCAGCCGACCCGACATCGCCAGCTTTGCAAAGACGGAATCGAGACACGTTCTGAGTTGGATTTCCCCTAACTCTAGTCGCGGCGCGATGACTCGGGTACTCACGCCATCGGCAATCAGCCGAATCATCTCTCGTTCTTTGCGGGTAAGGACACTTCTGGGCGTTGCGCCAGTGGTGGGAAGATGGTGTCCGTAACGTTTGCCTTCGCAGACTTCTATACTCATACTCCGCCGTCAAAACAGTTCGATTGAAGAGGGTAACCCCAATAGTGACGGTTTGTTTCGGTGCAAAAGTTGGCGGTTCAACGGCTGGTGCCTATGCACCATAGAATCAATTTCTTAGCACTGCCCGCAGATTATTAGGCTTTCAGCTGCCGCCCAAGATTCGCGTCTCAGAAAACCCGCCCTAAAACCGGTATTTGCTTGGGTGAATCCGACTCGATGAGATTCGGTTCTGACGGACCCAGAAGCTCTGCGAACAGCTTTACAGGACCAGCATGAAAGTTTACGGCCACTTGAAGGGTCTAGTACCTTCAGCGCCCAGGGCCACCTTCAGCGATCTGCAGGTCCAGCGCTACGCGTTCTCCGTTGAGCAGCACTATCCCTGCATCGATAAGTTGCTGGCCGGTGCAGTCGTATTGCTCGTAGCAGTGCAGCACTGCGAAAGGAAAAAAGAACTCTACGGCCTGGGATTTGCCGGCCGCAGGCAATTTGCCGGCCAGGTGCACGGTGGTACTGAAACTGATCCCGTCGAACTTCGGCTCTTCCTTGAAATAGGCTAGTGCCGGACGGATGAGGGGTGCCACGTGGTCGTCAAATGCCATCGCGGCGAGTTTGTAGCGCGATCCCGCGGCGGACTCAGGCAGCGCCGTATTCAGAGAAAGCTCAAGATAAATGCCGTGGCGGAAGGCCACGAAGGTCTGAGACGCGTAGGAGACAAAGTGCGCCTGTGGGTCCAACTCTTTCACAAGTTTAGCGAGCAGTTCCTGATTGGAAGCTTGCAGCGCGGCTAGCGCCTGCGGTGACGTGTCCCGCACCGGCGTCGGTAAAACATCGATCGGTTTCGCTACCGGAGGGGTCGAGGTGCTCGGGGGTGCTTGTCCGCCGCTACCTTCGCCGGCCTGGGTGATTTCAGTTCCGGCAAGCGGCACCCGACGTTCCGTGGCGCTGGCATCCGAGTCAGTACCAAGCGCGGACTGGGGTCCTGCTCCATTGAGCCAAACGGTGACGGGCTGGGCGTTGAGAAAAATCTGACCCTGCATCAGCCCCGCCTGCTGGACATTTTCATCCCTGGAACCCAGAAGCCGGAGAGCGCCGCTTTGCGGCAAAAACACCATGAGGTTTTCCGGACTTTCCACCGTTACCCCCATGACCTTTCCCAAGACGTGATGGGAAATCTCCACGGCATATCCTTGCACCTGATGGTTTGCCTGGAAGCGCGGAACTTCCGACTTCAAAATCGGCATGACTACGTTCAGAAAAGTGCTCCGCGCCCGCTGGTCAACCCCAATCTTTTCAGGATAGGCAGCGTAGTAATTGCCAGTCACTGCCAGCACGGTCTGGCCGTTATAGCGGTCAAAGCGAATCGAGCGCTGATCAGCTTGCTGCTGTTGGGATTCATCGAGATCTAGTTTGCGACTTAAATAGAAGTGATACTCAAGAGGAAGGGCCAGAATGTCCTCGCCCACGAGCTTCAAATCGTTCATGTATTGTTGCTGCAGCGAACGCAAATCCGGATCCTTTATCTCAGCCGGCGTAAGAACCTGGGCCGAGGCGGCGCTGGCGGCCACCACAAGGATCAGCGCGAGACGCCTAATCTTGCACATACATCATTCCTGACACGTGAAACACCGTCGCCGTAGTCGCAGTCAGAGCGTAGGGCATATTGCTCATTCAGCTCTCCTATTCCTGCGGAGGGTAAAGAGTAAGGTACAAGTATGCATTCGCAACTTCGTCTTCGCTCAAGTAGTCAAACACTGGCATCCTTCCTCGGTAAGGCAGCGGCGCCGTGCCCATACTGATGGGGGCACCGGCGGTGACTTTTCGAACAAACTCAGGCATGCTCGTCCGCGTGGTGAGAGTACTAAGCGGTGGTATCGTCCCTTCCAGAATTTGCTGGGGATTGGGGTTCGGCCCCACCGCGTTGTGGCAGATGTGGCAGGTAGATTTTACGATTTGTTCGCCTACATGGGAGGGCGACTCCTTGATCGCTACTTGTTCCCTTTCCGCCCCGGGGACGCCAGCAAGCTGTCTCAGGTAAGCGAGCAGAGACCGGATCTCCGGTTCGCTTAGTTGAGGGAACGGAGGCATATCCTGGCCACCTTTGTGGAAGCGGTCTAGCAACGCCGTATTGGACTGCTTCGTCAGCAGCGTCGCGTTTGTCCGACTCATATTCATACCTACCTTTTTCATTCTTGCCATGATCACTTCGACAGACGTCGCCCGGACCGGATCGATGACGGAATTGATTTCCGGAGGCGCACCGTGGCCGGACTCTTCGTGGCATCCCCGGCAATTCAGGCGGTACACATCGGAACCGTGGAAAATCATGGTTCGTGCCGCAAAATCGAGCGACAGTCTCTGTTGCCCGCCCGTGGATTTCTCTCCTGGCATGGGCACAACCGGCCCGTAATGCCAAGTCTTTCCCATGCTGGTGTCGCTGAATCTCTTATGCAGATGGCTGATCCAGCTCTCGCCTTTTACCGCTGTGACTGGAATGTCCTTATTCCCAACCGTTTGACCAAATAACTGTGAGAGTAGTACGAAAATAGCCGCAAGGTTTTTCATCGATATGATTGACGAACTTTTCATTCTGTCTATTGGGGGAGCCCTGTAGCTTTCCTTATTTGCTCAGAGTGAAATCTGCCTTGCCGTCGCCGGACACCGACACCGGCTTGGACTGGTTCTTGGTCCCTTCGTGCCAAGCGATCACGGTGTAGCTTCCGTCAGGAACATTCTCAATCTTGTAGCTCCCGGCCTGATCCGAAGTCACAAAGTAGGGAGTGGGAACGACCACGATATAAGCCGACATCTCAGGGTGAACATTGCAAAGTATTGACACCGCGCCTGGCGTGTCGAACTTGAACGACTTCCTTTCGCCTTTCGGCCAGGTACCGAGGTTGTGACCCAGCTTCTTGTTACCGCCGATGGAAGTCCAGAACACGTTGTGGGCCACGCTGTCACTGTTGAGGAAGTCAACCGTGGTGCCGACCTGCACTACCGTGATGTGTGGCTGAAACATGAGACCTCGCTGGTCCACTACCGGATGCTGCGTGGACGCAGCAAGGGTCTTCCCCGCGCTGTTGTCAACATAAACTACCGACTCACCCGCAACGCCAGAGACTTTTCCGCTGATTGTGCCGGCTTCCGAAGTCACAAATGCTGTCATCACCAGTACTGCCAAGACAAGACTGCGTTTCATTATCTTTCTCCTCGTTTCAAAGAAATAGTGGGGGAGGCGTTCCTCCCCAAGTCAGTACACAAATTCCAGTGCAGCCGTAGCCGTGTTCGTACGGAACGGGCTTACTAGTTGTACGGTGGTCCCGGGATTGTAGACCACCTGCTTGGGCCGCACCTGGTATTCAAACGACGCCTTGATATTGGCGTGAATAAGGAATTGCACACCCGGGGTAAATCGATTCCGGACCGAATTGAAGGGAGAGAAGAAAGGCGTTGGCGGCGGAGTCGAGGCGCTTGCACCAATCCCGTTCAGAAAATCAGCTGTCGAGCTTACCCGATCCCAGCGCATGATGGTCATCATCCATGGGTACAAGAGGTAGTCCGCCTGGATGAAACCACCCGAAAATGTGGCTGGACTCCCCGAGATGAATCGGTTGGGAAACGTAAAACCAGCCGGAATGAATGGGACGATATCGTTGTCGTGCCCGTACATGTAGAGTCCGTAGATGTCTAACTTGCGATAGTTGAAATCGAAGTCACCACCCAGACGATAGAAAAGCTCGCGAGCCGTTAAAACAATCGTGGGAGTGGTGGTATTCGACAAAGAGCCCTGGGCGCGCTGCACCGAGCGCCCGTAAAAATAGTACGAACCCAGGGTTAGGTAGGTGTGATCGCGCGGGCCAGTAGCTCCTGCGGCTTGCACCTCATGACGGCTGGCTGGGTCGCGCTCAAGGTTGAAGCGATAGGCCAGGCGTCCATACAAATCCTTGAAGTTCGAGTCCGAGAAGAAACCTACACCTCCACTGTTGCCTCCTGTTCCCGATGGAACGTTTGGGTAGTTGGTGGGCGGTGTCCCACTCGTGTTCTGGTCCACGATCGCGATCGCATAGCGGTAGCCCCCATAGTGGTGGCCGCCGCTCAGTTCCACTCCCCGTCCCGGACCGGCCAGAGTAAAACTGTTGTTGACAAACTGCTGCGGATACAGTGGGTTCACGGCTCCGATGTTGGCCTGAGAGTAGATGTCATAAGGGCTGATGTCATAGGAGCGAGCCTGGGTGAAGGGTAGCTCGAGTTCGAACTGCCCGACTTTCAGCGTCAGCGAGTCAGTCGGCAACTTAAGAAAGCGTCCCAGGTTTACGAACCTCAGGTAGGCGTCGCCCAAGCCTCCATTGGCATTTGCGCCGGAGACGCTGATATCATCGTCCACCCAGAAAGCGATACCGCTTCCGAAATTACCCGCAGTGAAGATGCTAAAGAAACCTGGCTGAAAGTCCGTACGCGGGATGAAAGGTCCTACCGTGCCGGGCGCAAGCTGAGCATTGAAGTTGTTCCGATTATTGCTCGTTACCTGGAAGAACGTATTGAAGCGCAGGCCGATCGGTGGCAATCCGGGAATGGATCCCGGCCATATGGTGTGGGGCCACAGTTCCTTCTGAGCGGGGGATCCCAACATCACCGGAGGAATCTTGATGAAAGTCTCGTCATCTTTTGGAAACTTGAATCCGGCATCCTTGAAGGCCTTGCCAAAATCGTTGAGCTTGGGGAAATCCACATGGCAGGTGCTGCAGGAAGTGCCGTACTGGCGTGAGAATGCAGGAATGGCATAACTATGACTGCTGGCAAATAGCGCCAACAGCAGCTGCGAGAAGACCACTACTGTTATCTGACGGCGCTTGAGCATCTGACAGTCCTCCTAAAAAAGCCTCAAAGGTGGCGTTGTTCAGTCGGTCGACGGCGTCTTCCCGCGCAGACCCTGCCCAGCACAGCGCGCCGAGACTCAACACCACACGTAACAACATCACCTTGTTCATGGAACGCCTCATTTCTGTCATCTCTGCGCCGCCTCTCTGGCGCTGTGCGTACCTTTCGCGCGCAAATCCGCGTAAACATGTTGGCACCAAGTGAATTCCGACCTTAGCAAATCAGGATTTAAGAGATCTGAGCAATAATGCTCACATCATGTACCTCCCTGGCTGTTCACAATCGCCGACGGCGACCATTGGGCAGTGCGGCAACAGACTAGCCGTACTTAAGCGATTGGCGGATCAATAATCTGGGGTTGGACAGGAGAGCTTGGCCGACGGGCTAGATTACGCGCTTTTTGGATTCGGGACCCACCTCGGCGCTCTTGGCATCAAGAATACGTGGTTCTATGGAGCAGAGGTCGGCGTCCTAGGCTTGACTGGGCCGGCTCCCGCAGTTGACTCTAAATAATGCCGACGGACCCGCGCAGCTCATATCGATTGGTCCGCAGACACCAATCCGCGAGGCTAAAGTTTTGACAGAGTAAAGCTAATGTAGTTAGGGTACCGTGACCCGCTTCCCCGAGCCTAGGCGTGGTTGCTACTCCGCCAAGTGACTCTGAGGATGAGAATGTCACGGTTAGCACCGCATTCTTCCTCATGATTCTGTGCCAGCGGACCCACCAAAGCGGTGGACGAGATCACGGCTGTTCGTGATGCCCATCACACATCGGGTGCTACAATACGCTCAACTGGACGGTCTGAATGCGTGCCCCTTACGGCTTAAATATCATCGATAACTGCCTAATCTGTCCCGTGCGTGAGGAACATTTATTCTGTAATTTATCTCTGCCTGCCGTCCAAAGACTGAATGAAATCAAGTCCACTGCGGTGTATCCGAAATCGACGATGCTATTTATCGAGGGCCAACAGCCGCGTGGAGTGTTTGTGCTTTGTACGGGAAAGGCCAAACTCTTCACATCTTCGAGCGATGGCAAAACCATCATCACCAAGATTTCGGAGGCTGGGGATGTCTTGGGCCTGAACGCGACCATTTCCAATCGGCCTTATGAAGTAACGGCGGAGATGATGGAGCCAGGACAGGCTAATTTCATCGCCCGCGACGCGCTACTGCAATTCCTGCGCGAATACGGAGAGGTGGCATTGCGAGTTGCGGAGCAACTCAGCCGCAACTACTACACTGCATATGAGGAAATCCGCACTTTAGGTTTGACGAGTTCACCTTCAGAGAAGTTTGCAAAGCTGCTACTCTCCTGGTCGCCCAATGCGGGGAACGCGAACGACCCGACACATTTAAAATTGACGCTCACGCATGAAGAAATCGCGGAAATGATTGGCACTACGCGCGAGACGGTCAGCCGCCTGTTCTCTGATTTCAAGAAGAAGCAATTGGTGCAATTGAAGGGTTCCACCCTGATCATTCGCAATAAGCCTGCGCTTGAGAAAATCGTGAACTCCTGACTGCGTCGTTTGGTGCACGCCACTCTGCGCGAACCGACAGGTAACCTGTTTCCCTAGGTTTCTGCCAGCCTCGAGAATTCGTCGCGTTCCTCCAACAACGGCTCTGTCGATGTAGCAGGCTGCTGTTCGATGCGGGTGACCTGGCTGCGCAACCAGCCGGCGAGAGCTTCTTCCGTTTCCAGCTGCGTGCCGCGGCGATAGAAATAATCAATGGTTTGCCCGTTTTCATTGAGGGGAATAAACCGGCAGGGGGAATTCTCCTTCTGCAATTCATCGGGAACGAACTTCATCAAAAGACACTCACTGCACGGATGCGTCCGAGCGGGGTCCCCTAGGTTCAGACAACTGGGTGAGTCTTCGAAGATGACCGGAGGACGCCAAGGGGTGCGCGGAGAGCGTCCGTAGCCTCCATCTTCCACGAATTTCAGCTCGAACCTGAGCAGTTCCAGCATTTCATGTTCATCTTGTGCCATACATCACCTCTCGCTACATGGGTATGTTCGCAGAATGCCGCTTGGGCTGCGATGATGCCGATCACATGGTTTTGTGACCTGGATCACAGGCGTGGGCTGGACCGCTGGCGACGCGAGCGTTTCCATACCCGCGGCGCTCGTTGCTCCTGTCCGAAACTGGCTCTTATTCAAGATTCAAGGCAAAGGAATGGTGTGTTTGAAATCACAGCGTGGTGTGCGTCGGGTCACTGATTTCTGATTCATTATCACCTATTCTGACATTGTTTAATGGATGTTGACTCGTAATCCGCTCCCAGGTGGGTCAGCTTGCGGGTCGCACCAATCCTAAAAAAGAAAAGGAGAACTATTATGTTTGCCCGCATTGTTGAATTTATTCCGAAGCTGGAACAGAAAGAAGAGTTTGTGAAGGTTGTGCGTTACGAGGTACTGCCGATCCTGAAGAAGCAAACGGGATTTCTGGAGATTCTGCCCTTGTTCCCGGAGACAAAAACCGAAAAGATGATCACCATCACTCTCTGGGCCGAGAAGCGGGACGCAGAGCGCTATGAGCGCGAAATGTATCCTAAGGTGGAAGGAATCCTTAAGCCTTATCTGACCACCCCAGTCACCTTCAAGCACTACAACGTGGAAACCTCGGTTTGCCAGCACTTCGTGGAGGCCCTGACGGCTTGAGCATAGGCCAGAAAGACTCGGCCGGAGCAGCGCGGCTGCTCCGGCTTCTACTTTTGCGGCGGCGCAACGAGCTTGAGGTCTGCCGACTTCACCACCGCTCCTTGTAAGTTGTGCTTCCTGCTCACAGCAGTCATGACTAGTTATCAGCGATCAAGACCAGACGCCTATTTCTGCTGAATCGACTCCATGTACTAACGGTTCCGGAGAACATTGCTCTCGGCTTGCAAGACTCGCCTTTTGGTTTCATAACCTTAGTGCCCAAGAAAACAGTTACTGCACTAGCCCCTGCACGCACGCACCAAATGAGACAGTTTCGTGCCACGGCTCGGAATGGCTCGTTGTGGGGCTATTGACACTGCCTCGCACTTCGGCAACATTGTGAGCTGTCGAAGTGGAAAACTGTCGGACTGATCCCCGACGGTGGAGGATGGTTCTCCGGCCATCCTCCGTTCCCTTCCGGAGAGGGGTGAACAAATTGGCACACGCCGCCACTTCAAAGCCCACAGAACCTATTTCCAGTCGCAAAGCCAGCAAACCATCACCGCCATTGCTAGGGAATGCCGTCGCTGCAAAGATTGCAGAGGATATACGCAAGCAAGACGCGATAAGAGAGCAAGCCCGTCTCTTGCACAAAAAACTGCACGGGAACGGCAGGGATGGTTCTAGATCTCCGGGTACGGGAACAAGCTTCCAAAAACTGTGCAAGCTTGGCTTCGATCCTGAATGGTTAGAGTGGGAATTGGTGCGGTTACAAAACAGGCCTGCAAAGTCTCACAAAGTTTATCGGAAACAAGACGAAGCGATTCGAAGAACCGCGAGCAGAAGATTGCGGTTAGTGGCGCGTGATCTCGAGACCTTAGGAACAAGTCGTCACCTTCCCTTTGTAGCAGACCACGTTGTTGTTTCTTTTACGAGTCCGACTACATCCGTGGAGGGAGACATCCCACTCATCTTGCGAGAGATCGCCAACTGCATCGAGGATGACCACACGTTACCAGGCTTCGAGGTAGAGAATGGCGCACGCCACTATATCCTGGCGCTGCCCGATCAGATCGCGCACCTAATCAGCGAAGTACGCCGCCGCACCTCCGACCATAAACCGCATCTTGATTTGTTGGCTGATCTAATCCAAGCTGCAACCGGCAAGACGCATTCGGTAGCGAGCCTCAACATGCTCGACATCCACGCAAAATCGCGCCGCACGACATAACACTTTTCCCTAAAAAAAGAAGAAAAGTGTGATTGTGTATCAATCAATCTTTTCTTAAAACTGATCTCACCATGAGTTCCTCTGAGATCAGCTCGACCGATTGCAAACAAGATGAAGTGCGGCAGCGTGTTCGCCGAGTGCGGCGAGCGAGTCACATTGCCCAGGGTCCGGTTGCAGCAGGGGCGGATCTAGATACAAGCACGCTTTGTCGCTGGGAATTGGGCCAAGTTACGCTTTCGCCTAAACAAATCGAGAATATCCAAGCTTCGTTGCTGGCCGAGATCGAGGGTCGCCTGAATGCTATTCGGGAAGGGTTAGCGGTAGTCGCAAGTTAGAAGGAAGTTGGGCCGGCTCGCCGGTAAACAACCGGCCCAAGGTTAAGGAGGAATAAAGGTGAACAACAATCCGGTCTCTACCCCAACCAAGCGGAAAAAGCTAGCACCCAAATCTAGCGCCGTATGCGTCCGCCAGGCGATGGCTGTTATCGACCAAGGCAGGCTTTTACTTGAGGAAGCGGCTGGTGCAACCGGAAGTTCAGCGCATGCCAGACGCTTGCGTCGTTTAGCCAACGACTTCGTTGCGCTCCACGGTCCGCTCGCCGTCATCGCGGGCAATTGCGGCGGGGATGAGGTGCGTCAATGAACAGCACCAGCTGCTTCCGGAAAGAACTGTTACCGCCGGCGCGCGGATTCTACGAAAAAGAGCTGGGGAAACTGGGCCGTCCGAATCGGAGTGGCTGGTCCCCATGTCGGTGTCCATTCCACAACTCAAAGTCCGGCAAATCTTTTGCCGTCCATAGCGATGGTGCGTTTATCTGCCGAGGTTGCGATATTAAAGGCGGGGACGTGCTGAGCTTCGTCCAGCTGCGTTACAACCTCAGCTTCAAAGCCGCCTGCCAACAATTAGGTGCATGGCGCGCGGAAGACAACAAGCCCAGCGAACTGATTCCGCATCGATTGGCTCCCTGGCTTCGGATGGATTTCGCAATTGACGGCAATCAGTATCACGCCGAAGTCCCAGACGAAGCACGAACAGAACTTCAGTCGGCGAGGAAGTTTCATGCCGAAGCCAAAGACAGGCTGAGCGAGTTGCACCAGGGGGATGCTGAGAAATTCAAGGGAGAAGAAGAAGTCTATTGGGGAATCCTGGCCAATTCCTGGGAACTGATCCAGATGGAGCTGGAGGTACGTGATGGGAAGTAACGGCCACGGCCTCACTCTAGACTTCTCCGGAAAACCTTTCACCGAACCCACTGCCGAGCAATTCAACGACGCAGAGATTCTGAACAAAGTTTATGCCTTCATACGGCATTACGTGTACCTCTCCGAGCCGCAAGCGCGGATTGTAGCCGTGTGGATTGCCCATACTCATGCCGTTGGTTCAGCAACAACCACTCCATACTTAAACATCAATTCCGCGGTCAAACAGAGCGGCAAAACCAGGCTACTCGAAGCGTGCGAATTGCTTGTTCACCGACCCTGGCTCACTGGTCGCACTACGGCTGCCTGCCTGATCCGAAAAGTCGATCAAGTCAGGCCCACATTGCTCTTGGACGAAAGTGATGCAGCCTTCAACGGAGAAAAGGAATACGCCGAGGCGTTGAGAGGCATCTTGAATACCGGCTTCTATAGTTGCGGGGTAGCTTCCGCTTGCGTCGGCCAAGGCTCCAATCTCAGCTTCAAAGATTTCAGGACGTACTGCCCCAAGGCGATTGCGGGCATCTCGACCTTGCCTGACACGGTTGCAGATCGCAGCATTCCGATTCGCTTACAGCGCAAGAAAGCGGGTGAAGTTGTCGCGCGATTTCGACGTCGAGTCGCCAGGCTTGAGTCCATAGAAATCAAAAACCAATTGTCCGACTGGATGACGAACATTACGGACCGCCTCAAGGGAGCCGAACCCTGCCTGCCAGAAGAGTTGACGGACCGGCAACAGGACGGCCTCGAGCCATTGCTTGCGATTGCCCTCGAAGCTGGCGGGGACTGGCCAGAAGCTGTGCGCCATGCTGCCATAGAAATCTTCCGATCGCAGGCTGCGGAGGATCAGAACGTCGGGGTGCAATTATTGGGCGACATCCGCGCCGTCTTCGAGACCGGCACAGAAGACAAGATCAGCTCTGCAGACCTAATCGACAAGCTGAAGGAAATAGAAACGAGCCCGTGGGCCGACTGGGGAAAAGGAAAGGGTCTGACGCCCAACGGCCTGAGCCGACTCCTCAAACCATTCGAGATCCGCCCGCGCAATATCCGCACCGATGGAAAGGTTCCCAAAGGCTACCTCCGAGAGTCGTTTGAGGATGCATTTTGCCGCTATTTAATTCCCCCGCCCTCTAGGGGGGACCTCGCAACCGCTACACCGCTACAACCCACGTCTTTATTGATCGAAACCGACTTTTCCAACCGCTACACAAAGGCAAATGTAGCGAATCGAAAAAGTGCCTCAGACCCGCATGAATGCTCACTTGTAGCGGGTGTAGCGGTTCAAAAGTCACCTAGAGCGGGCGGGGACACAAAAGAGGGGGATACCGAGACACTGCTGGACAGCCATTCTGAACCATCCGGCGACATGGGAAAGCTGGAGGTAGAACTGTGAACGCCTTAGAGCTGATCCAAGCCGTCGAGACGTCCGGGGGGACTCTCGCGGTGAATGGCGACAAACTCCGTTGCTCCATACCGCGTGAGGCGTCGCACTTGATAGATGCGCTTCGGGCACACAAACCAGAAGTCATCACGATACTCCAGAAGCGGGAGCTGTCCGGACTTCCCTGGCCAAATTACAACGGCGGGAAGCAATTCTGCTGCCAACATTGCGGCGCGCACTTTGATACTAGCGTCGGCTTCGCCAAGCACCAAGTTAGTGGATGCGTTCCAGAAACCGGGGACGGCTCAATAGCCCAGGAGGCGGCCCGGATTCTTCCCTTCTGTCCGGTCTGTGGCAGTTATGCGGTCTATCGCGAGAAAGACGGGCGGCAGAGCTGCCAGACCTGCAATGCCTCATGACACACCACGCTAATTCGGCTAGTGATCTACTCGGGGAGGTGACGGAGCTGGTGGCCCGCGCAATGCATCGGGTGCAGCGAGGCGCGGAGATCCCGCCGCGTCTGCTCGACATCGACGACGCAGCGAGGTACCTGGCCATGAGTGACAAATCTGTGCGCGAGCTGATCCAGCAAGGGGAACTTGGCTACATACAAAAGATCCCGGGCCGGTCGCCATACCTTCTCGACCGCATAGAACTTGATAAATGGATTGAGCGCTCGAAAACTTCACTTGCGCGGCCCATGTACGCTCGGTAAGATGCGGATGCCTTAAACACAGAGGAAAATAAAGTCGTAAGAAAAAAGCAAATAACGAAACGAAAGAAAGACCTGGCCGCAGTAGCACGCGGAAGGCTTGGCGGGAAAGCTAGTCAAGCTGCATTGACCCACAAAGAGCGCCAGAAGCTTGGGGAAAAGGGAGCAGCGGCGCGGAATCGAAGCTTGAGTGCGAAGCGGCGACGCGAGATTGCTTTACTGGCAGTGGCAGCACGTGAGCGAAAACGCGCGGAAAGGAAACCTCATGAGTAAACGCGGAAGCATCTATCGGCAACCGGGATGCGCAACATTCATGATTCAGTATTACCGGAACGGTAAGCGGGTGAGGGAAGCGGTAGGTTCCGACGACTACCGGGCAGCCCAGCAGCGACTTACTCAGCGACTCGCGCAGTGCGACCGCGGCGAAGCAATAGACATTGCCCGCAAGTCAGTAACGATCGCGGAGTTGTGGGAAGGACTCCAGCGACATTACAGAATCAACGGGCGCAAGAGCGCCGAATGTCTGGGTCGGCGCTGGAAACATCTGGAGGCATTCTTCGCTAACATGCAGGCGTGCCATGTGACATATGATTGTCTTGAAGGCTACGTGGATCAGCGACTCACAGAGCAGGCGGCGAATGCCACGATAAATCGGGAATTGTCAGCCCTCAAAACTGCATTTCGCCTCGGGCGCAAGAAGCAGACTGTTCGACAGATCCCAGATTTTCCCCACTTGGCTGAGAACAACGCCAGGAGCGGATTCCTTGAAGACCAGGAGTATGCAGCGCTCACGGCGCACTGCTCGGAGCTGTGGATGCGTTTATTCCTCGAAATTGGGTACTCGTTCGCGTGGCGCAAGAGCGAAATCCTGAATCTGCGCGCCGGCCATGTCAGCTTGGGAGCGCGGACCATTCGGCTAGATGCTGGCGCGACGAAAAACGGAGACGGGCGCGAAGTGACCATGACACAGCGCATCGCTGCACTGGTTGAGCAGGCCATTGCAGGCAAGGCGAAAGACGACTATCTCTTGACTCGCGACGGGGGCGAGCGTGTCAGAGATTTTCGCAAGGCCTGGAAGAACCTGACCGCCGCTTCGGGGCTCGAAGGCTTGATCGTTCACGACCTTCGCCGAAGCGGAGCGCGGCAGCTACGGCGAGCGGGCGTCCCCGAAAGCGTCGTGATGGAAATCGGCGGGTGGAAAACGGACTCAATGTTCAGGCGGTACGCGATTGTTTCGAATGCCGACATCAAGACTGGTATCGAGCAGCTCGAGCAATCACGCGCCAAAGACAGCCATGATTTCAGCCATGATTCGGGCGAAACAAACAACAACGGGGTTCCCATCGAGGCCGGCAAGGTGAATTGAAGTGTTTGAAAATTCTACAGTTGGATGGTGCCCGGGGACGGAATCGAACCGTCACGCCCCTTTCGGGGCCCGGGATTTTAAGTCCCGTGCGTCTGCCAGTTTCGCCACCCGGGCGTTGAACGCCAAGTCATTGAGCCATTTAAGATTAGTTGAACGCACTCTCTTTCGCAACGTGCGCTGAAACGGCCGATTGGGGCTGTTTTGGGGCTGTTTGCGCAGATTGCTGCGAGATCCGCTCGCGGCGTTTCTCACTCAAACATCTGCGGCGTCCGCCAAGTCGGATTCATCGATAATGTTGTAGCGGTCGAAAACTGTGCGAGTTTTCCAGCCGACAATTTTCATCGCCGCGCCTTCCGCGACGCCGAGCCGGCGCAGATTTCGGCGCCCGAAAATAGTTCTTAGGAGGTTGCTCTGAAATGGTTACAGCTCAATATTTGTTGGAAGGCACAGCGTATGCGGTTGAGCAGTGCGGATTGCTGCTCCGAGATGCTGTGACACTCTTCAATGTTCAGTCCTACCGGAGCGCAGTAGTGGTGACGGCGTTTGCCAGAGAAGAAACTTGGACGGGCGCGGATCATATTTGATCTGCGGAGCCGTGTGGTCAACACGGGCGCGAAAATTGACATTAAGGAAATCGAAACCCGATGTGAAAATCACCTCACGAAGCAGGAATGGGCACAGTTGAGTTTTACGACAGTGGCGGACAACGATACTCAAATCGGAAAGCTGCTCAGAAAGATGATCACTAATGACCCTCAATCGCCCGATTTCCGGCAAGCGAATGCCGACATGGAGAAGTTCATGGCAAAAAAGCGGAAGGACGCGCCTAAGGCCCGACATAACGAACGTTTAAAGGCTCTCTACGTCGAACCTAACGCTACTGGTTGGAACCGGCCGATAGAGCAAGTCACGAAGGAATCCGCCTATCAATCCATCTACCAGGCTGTCAACGACTACGCTCTTTTTCTGCACGGCGATCCGGAATCGAAGTCAACCAGGCTCTTCTGAGCTGGGCGGCGCGTCCCAAATTTCCGGAGCCTCAATGGCCCTGAGATGGTCTTTGCCGCGCTGAAATATGTCGGAACGGCAGAACCTAGCGAGGCTCCGCTCTGCACAAGGCAGATGCTTCTCCTGCAGAGGTGAGAGCGCCAGTCTGGAGAGACGTTGCACCCGTCCTATCCGCGCTGCTTCAATACAGCGAACCAGAGCGCAGTCCTCACTGACGGCGAACAACTCCGCCGCTTTGGGCGTGTGCTTTGCGGTGCGCTCGGTTCGCGAACATGATTCCCAGAGCAAATCCAATCAGCGCCCCAAGAAAGGCCGCAATGATCATCACATTGAACGAGGCCGCACTCTTGGTGCTGGCAAGCAAGAAGGCGACATATGCCATGCACAGAGGCCATACAACTAGGCGGAGGTTCGTAAAGATTTGGCGGAGGTTCATAGCGGGATTACCTCCAAGGTGAAATAAGTCTCCCGCATGGAGACATGAATGGCAAGGGTCTTCCGAGAATGACAACGGCGGTTTCGGGGATTCAACGAAGGCATGAGACGGGGGAAGGGGAGGGCGTGGCGAGAAGCACACGACCACAGAACCTTGAGCCGTCCCACGCTGTTACCATTCTGCGGCTGCTAATTATTTTTGTCAAAGGATAGAATCCATCCGGCAAGAGCGGATCATGCGGAAGATTGACAGCCTGTTCCCGAGTAGGTGACCGCAGATGACTGGAACAACGCGATGAATATCGACGAAGTGCACAAGATGACCGAAAGCCAACTGCGAAAAAAAGCAGATGATTGTCTGAAAGACTTCGAGCAAGAAAGCGACATGACAAAAGAGCATCATGTCGCGCAAGCTCAGTTTTACCTTTCCGAGATTGCACGAAGAGAACGGGCGCAGGAACGTAAAGACAACGCATGGATCGCGCGCCGCGATTTGTATTTGGAAATAGCCGTAAATTGTTTTGATTGGTCTAGAACTGATTGTCGGTTACGTCGAAGGTGAGAAGCAAGCAAGAATCTTGGACAATTTGAATAAGAGCAGTGCAGAGACCGCTGCGACCTTAACTGCTGTGCGACAAGCACAAGAGGCTTCCCTCGATACGCAAAAGCACGCGCTCGAAAACATAGTTGCAATGAACAACGCTCTGCAAGATGAAATGGACTTGAACTTTACTGAGGCCTTGCAGTACAGCGGCGGGATGAGTGGAGGTGGTGTCGAACGAGTCGATTTCTCAAACATTGGCAGAGCTACCCTGTTTTTTTGGGGAAGCAAGTTTGATGGACAGTCGCCGAAGATGCAGCAGAAGGCGATACCCTTAGCGCCCGGCAAGTCCGTCAGTTTCGATGTTTCTGATTTGATTAAGACAACCGTGCAAACGAGAAAAACCTCAACTGGGACACTGATTCCATTTGAGCTGTATTTCACACGGGAGAACGGAATAAGGTATGTATCCAAAGGAACCTTGCGGCCGAATGCGAATAACGGTGTGTCGATAGATCGAATGATAAGTACCCGCAGGTCGTGGTGATATTGGATGGCGAGCCGGTCATCCCTGCGAATGACCCAAGCTATTACAGCATCAGACGCCCGCCTGAAAGACGCAACGAATTCGCCTTGCGGTGCGATACCATTTCCGCCAGGCTCCGGTTCAGGTAGTCCCCCATTAATCCACTTATCGAGGATTCTTGCCAGGGCTTCGCGGAGAAGGCGGTTCTCAGCTAGCAGGAAGACGCTTGCACGGTCAGCCGTTGCCATCATGAGTGATTAGTTCAGCTGCTTCGAAGACTTTGGCAATTAATGGAGCCTTCGTACTCGGGGCAAGGACGAACGGATCCGCAAATCCATGTGAAGGCTAGGCGAAAGCCTGAGATGCTGTCTGTGATGGATGTCACCGTTTGTGACATCTGTGGAAATTTCGTAACCCTGGTCTGAGAAACGCCTGAAACGGCCGCAACGGAAGCGTCAGACACAGCGATGCTGTAGACTTCAACCCTTTGGCGAGCAGAAAGGGGTGCAGCATGGGTTGGGCCGGCCGGCTGGTGGAACCCTATCGCCTAGTTGGCGGTAAGAACTTAAAGCTCAAGGACTTCGATCCCGGAGACACCGGAAAACTCCGCTCTAAAGAGCATGCCAAAGTGTTCCTGGAGAAGGGAATTGTCCGCATGGCCGAACTGCAAGACATGCTCTATGCCGGAGATCATTGGGGTGTGCTCCTCATCTTCCAGGGCATGGACGCGGCCGGGAAGGACGGAGTCATCAAACACGTGATGTCTGGCATCAATCCGCAAGGGTGCCAGGTCTACTCCTTCCAAACCCCCTCCGCCGAAGAGTTAGACCATGACTACTTATGGCGAACGCACCACCGAGGCCCTGAACGCGGGCGCATTGGGATCTTCAATCGCTCCTATTATGAAGAAGTGCTGGTGGTCCGGGTGCATCCCGAACTGCTAAAGGGCGAGCGAATTCCTTCGTCTCTGGTCACAAAGAAAATATGGCGGGAGCGTTTTCAGGACATGATTGCCTTCGAACGCTACCTCTCTCGCAATGGTATTGTCATCCGTAAGTTTTTTCTGAATCTTTCCAAGAAGGAACAGGAAAAGCGTTTCCTCGACCGCTTGCGCCATCCCGAAAAAAATTGGAAATTCTCCGCCGCTGACGCCCGTGAACGGGAACGCTGGGACGATTACATGGTCGCCTACGAAGACATGATCGGCAGCACGGCCACCGAAGATTCACCCTGGTATGTGGTTCCCGCTGACAACAAGTGGTTCACCCGGACGGTAGTGGCGGCCGCCATTGTCGACACTCTGGAGGACCTGGACTTGTCGTATCCCAAAGTGGATGCCCAGAAACGGAAGGAATTACAAGCTGTCCAGCGCGTGCTCGAAGGGAAAAAGTAAGTGATAAGTGATGATCACTGACCGCCAGTCAGAGTTGTCGGGCTGGGAATAGGTTTTGCCAGATGATCCGAACGCATTAAGATAGCAATTTCATGCTTCCACTTCATGCTTCCGCGATGGGGGAAATCAAATGCGCCGCTTTAAACTCACGCTAGCTAAAATTGAGTGGCTCGTATTCACGCTCGTTCTCTGTTTTGCGACCTTGACCCAGGGACAAACCAGAAGCACCGAACGCGAAGGAAAGTCAACCGAGCAGCCCACCGTCGCCGAGAACCCAGCCCAACCCCCCAAGAATGAGGATCCACTGTTTAAAGGGA
>Ga0210384_10003080_pt1 | contig 19645 bp, 15 predicted proteins | sample IncBWH2MmetaG_FD_160574 | JGI IMG/M metagenome (GOLD analysis project Ga0210384, IMG submission 160574) | Forest soil microbial communities from Barre Woods Harvard Forest LTER site, Petersham, Massachusetts, United States - Inc-BW-H-2-M | ecosystem: Environmental > Terrestrial > Soil >...
CCACCCGTTCGAGATCGAAGATGGGGAAGCCCTTCAGGATGGGGTTCTCCTGAACCACGTCGTCGTAAACCAGCGAGACGGGCTGCGAAGCGTTGAGGTGGAAGTCGGAGTTTCCGTAACCCCGGATGTAGAAACGCGGGTAAGCGCGCCCGAAGGAGGATTCCACGTTGAGGCTGGGCACTCTTCCCGACAGCACCCGCAGGTCTTCGCCTGTGGTGGTCAGGGCTTCGAGGGCTGCTCCGCCGAGTGTAGAGGCCGAGACTGGAACGTCGTGGGCTCTTTCCTCGCGGCGGGTCGCCGTAACTATGACCTCCTCGAGCGCGTCGGAGCTCGCAGGGGCAGCGCTCGGCGTATCCGCGGCAAGACCGACCGCCGGGACGCTGCACAGCGCGGCAGCGGTGAGCAGTGCCGCGGGCGCGACCAGCCAGACTCGTTGCTTAAGCCTGGCGCAGCGCAACAATTCCGATGAGCCCGAGCTGGTGTCGTTCATCGCCATCTCCCCTTGTTGCCGGCGCAATACACCCGTACCGGTGTTTTCATTGTTTCTGCAGGAAGCGGACCTGTGCGGGATCGTTGTCTCGGATTAGTAAAACGTTACACTAGCGGTAGGGGGAAAAATTACACTACGCCCGCGCTCGCTGTAAAGGGATCCGGGCGTCAAATTACCGGCACATGGCGACGGTCAAGGACATTGCGGCAGCCGTTGGCGTGTCGGTCGCGACGGTTTCCAACGTGCTCAACGGCAGACCCAATGTCGGGCGCGTGAACCGGCAGAAGGTGTTGCGTGCCGCCAAGAGATTGGGCTACCGGCCCAATCGCGCCGCACAGGCCATGCGCACCGGACGCACGCGTGCCATCGGACTGGTGCTGCCCGATCTGACCAACCCGTTCTTTCCCGAGCTCGCGCAGGCCGTTGAAAACACGGCGCGCGGCCTCGGGCTCCTCGTGTGCCTCGTCGACAGCCAGGGCAGGGCCGCCGGGGAAGCCGACGGATTTGCGCTGCTCATGCAGCACGCGGTTGATGGAATTATCTGGTGCCCGGTCGGCCCGCGGCTGCCCCCCTACCTGCGCGATGCCGCCCGACCCGTGGTCCTGATCGATCGTCCGCGCCCGGGATTCCCGGTGGTCCACTCGGACTACCTGATGGGCGGGCGGCTGCTCGCGGAGTACGCCTTGCGCATGGGCCACCGGTGCGTGGGCCTGCTCTCCGGACCACAGAATCTCGCCAGCGCCCGGCAACGGCGCGACGGTCTCGTCGAGGCCTTTCCGCAGGACATCAGGATCGCGTGGGAGGTGGTGGTCGGTTTCGATGGGATTCTCAACGCCGACGCGGTGCGCGCCCTGCAGCGGCGCGGCAAGGCCACGCTGATTGTCGCGGGCAACGACCTGATCGCCATCAGCGCGATCCGCTGTCTGGCGGAGGCTGGCGTGCACGTGCCCGCGGACGTGTCCATCACCGGTTTCGACAACATCCGCTGGACCGACGTGGTGACGCCGCGCCTGACGACCATCGCGCAGCCGGTCGGCGCCATCGGCGCGAAAGCGGTGCAGTTGATGCAGCAACGCATGGCCGGTGAGAAGATTGCTAACCGACCCACGATATTCGATGTGACGCTCATCGAGCGCGACTCGGTCAGGAGGAATTGATGGGCAATGCAGCCCGGATTGCCGTCGTCGGCAGCGCTAATACGGATCTGACGACCTTCACCGATGTGTTTCCGCGGCCCGGCGAAACACTGTTCGGCAAGAATTTTGATCTCGGCTTCGGCGGCAAGGGGGCCAACCAGGCGGTGGCGGCGCGCCTGTGCGGCGCGGAGGTGCTGATGGTGGCGAGGGTGGGGAGTGATCTCTTCGGTGACGCGACGATCCGAAATTTCGCCTCCTTTGGCATCGATACGACGCACGTGCGGATCATCGAGGGCGTATCCACCGGGGTGGCGCCGATCTTCGTCGAACCGAATGGCCAGAATCGCATCATCGTAGTGAAGGGTGCCAATGATCGGCTGCTGCCGGCGGACGTGGACGCGGCGGCGGATGCGCTGCGGCGCGTCGATACGATCATCCTGCAGTTTGAGATCCCGCTCGAGACCATTTACCACACGGTGCGTTTCGCGCGTGCCAACAAGATCCGCTGCATCGTCAACCCGGCGCCGGCGATTCCTGCGGAGCTGGCGAATCTCACCGCTGCCGACTACTTCATTCCCAACGAAACCGAGGCGCAGCTCATCACCGGCCAGGCGGTGCACACGCTCGCCGAGGCCACCACGTGTGCCGCGGGACTGCTCGCCAGGGGCTTTCAGCGCGTGGTGCTCACCCTTGGCGAGCGCGGTGCGTTGCTCGCGGGTGCTGGCGGCAGCGCCCTCGTGCCGGCGTTTTCTGTCAAGGCAGTGGACACGAGCGGCGCGGGGGATGCCTTCATCGGCAGCCTCGCGGTGTTCCTCGCCGAGGGGCTGGCGGAGAAGGACGCGATCGCGCGCGCCAATCTCTACGCCGCCATGTCCACCACCGGCGTCGGTACGCAGAAGTCATTTCCGAAACGCGCCGCCTTCGAGTCGGAATGGACCCGGCGGGCGGGCTGAGCGCCCGGCATCCCTTACAAAGCATAGTTACCCCAGGACCACCTCATGTTCATTGTTCACAGCTATCCGCTGGCCGTCGCCTTGTGTGTGCTCACCATGTTCTGCTGGGGTTCGTGGGCCAACACCCGCAAGCTAGCCAGCAAGGACTGGCGCTTTGAGCTTTTCTACTGGGACTACACCGTGGGGGTCTTGCTTCTGACCCTGGTGCTCGGGCTCACGCTCGGCAGTTCCGGCAGCGAGGGCCGTGCGTTCCTTCCCGACCTGGCGCAGGCCTCGGGCGCGAGCATCGGCTCGGCGCTGCTCGGCGGTGCGATTTTCAACCTCGCCAACATTCTGCTCGTCGCGGCGATCGAGATCGCCGGCATGGCGGTGGCCTTCCCGGTCGGTATTGGCCTTGCGCTCCTGATCGGCGTGATCGTGAACCATCTTGCCGCGCCAGTGGGCAACGGCGCGCTGCTCGCGGGCGGGGTGGTGCTGGTGACGCTCGCCATTGTGCTCGATGCGATCGCGTATCGCCGTCTCCCGGGCGGTGCGTCCGGGGTCAGCACCAAGGGACTCGTGCTCTCCGTGGCGTGTGGGATCTTTATGGGTATGTTCTACCGCTTCGTCGCCGCGGCGATGTATGCGGACCCGGTGCACGCCGAGGCCGGCAAAATGGGGCCCTACGCGGCAGTGTTCGTGTTCGCAGTGGGGGTGTTCCTGAGCAGTTTCCTCTGGAATACGCTCGCCATGAAAAAGCCGTTCATTGGCACGCCGGTGGGGTTCGCGGACTACTTCAAGGGCGCTTTCAACACCCACCTGATCGGCATACTGGGCGGGGTGATCTGGGGTATCGGCATGTCGCTGAATCTCATCGCCTCCGGACGCGCCGGATTTGCGATTTCCTACGGCCTGGGCCAGGGCGCGACCATGGTCGCGGCATTCTGGGGCGTATTCATCTGGAAAGAGTTCCGCACGGCTCCGGCCGGAACGCCGCAGCTGCTCGGCGCCATGTTCGCGTGTTTCCTGAGTGGCCTTGCGCTGATCGTGCTGGCCCGCACGTTGTAGAGCTTGGCGCATGAGCAGGTCCGCGCAGACGCGCAGCGACGCAGCCGAACGCGGCTTTGAACTGCGAGTGGTGGACGCGCCTGGCAATCCCGGCGTACCGCTGAACCTCGAGTGGCTCGATGAAGTACGCGTCAACACCAGCGCCGTGGAGCGCCGCGCCGCCACCCTCGTCACCCGGCGCACGGTGAAGAAGGACTGGCAGATTGCCTGGCTACTCAAGGCGATCACCTGCATGGATCTGACGACGCTGTCCGGGGATGACACCCACGAGCGCGTGCGGCGGCTGTGTTCCAAGGCGCGAAGTCCGCTGACCGAGGAGGTGAAGGCGCAGCTGGGGATCGGGGACTTGCAGCTGCAGGTGGCGGCCGTGTGCGTGTACCACCTGTTCGTGGCCACCGCCCGGCGCGCGCTTGAAGGCACGCCAATCAGGGTCGCCGCCGTGTCCACCGGCTTTCCGGCGGGCTTGAACGCCTTCGAGGAACGCCTCGCGGAAGTTCGCAGCTCCGTGGCGGCGGGCGCCCAGGAAATCGACGTCGTCGTGACGCGCGCACATGTGTTCGGCGCCGAGTGGCAGCGCCTCTACGATGAGGTGCGGGCGTTCAAGGACGCCTGTGGCACGGCGCATTGCAAGGTGATCCTCGGCAGCGGGGACCTGGCGACGCTGCGCAACGTCGGCCGGGCAAGCCTGGTCGCGATGATGGCGGGCGCCGACTTCATCAAGACCTCCACCGGTAAAGAAACGGTCAATGCGACCCTGCCGGTGGGGTTGGTGATGACGCGCGCCATCCGTGAATACGCGGAAGCCACCAGCGTGGCGGTGGGGTTCAAGCCCGCGGGCGGTATCCGCACTGCAAGACAGTCGCTCGAGTGGCTGACGCTGATGAAAGAGGAGCTTGGGCCCTTGTGGCTTACGCCGCACTTGTTCAGGCTCGGGGCGAGCAGCATGCTCAGCGATATCGAGCGGCAGTTGTCCTTTCATGGCAGCGGGCGCTATGCCGCCGCCTATCGTCAGCCGCTGGTCTGACCTATGCCCGACACGACGCTGGCCGAGAAATTCCGCTCACTGGACTACGGGGCCGCACCAGAGGATCCGGCCGTCTCCATCGCGTGGCTCACGCAGCATAAACGCCGCTTCAGGCATTTCATCGGCGGCGAGTGGCGCGCACCCGCGGCCGGCAGGTATTTCGCGAGCCACGACCCCGCCACCGGCGAGAAGATCGCGGACGTGGCGCAAGGCGGCGCCGCGGACGTGGACGCGGCCGTCAAGGCGGCGCGCAGGGCGCTGCGACCCTGGCAGGCGCTCGCCCCGCACGCACGCGCCCGCTTCCTGTACGCGCTCGCCCGGCAGGTGCAGAAGCACTCCCGCCGGCTCGCGGTGCTCGAGACCATCGACAACGGCAAGCCGATCCGCGAGAGCCGCGACATCGACGTGCCACTGGTGGCGCGGCACTTTTACTATCACGCCGGCTGGGCGCAGCTCCTGCCGCAGGAGTTCCCGGGCTACGAGGCGTGCGGGGTCGTCGGCCAGATCATTCCGTGGAATTTTCCGCTGCTGATGCTGGCGTGGAAGATCGCGCCGGCGCTCGCGGCCGGCAACACCGTGGTGCTGAAGCCCGCCGAATACACCCCGCTCACCGCGCTTGCCTTTGCGGAACTGTGCAACGAGGTCGGCCTGCCTGCGGGCGTCGTCAACATCATCACCGGTGATGGTACGACCGGTGCGGCGCTGGTGGTCCACCCGGGCGTGGACAAGATCGCATTTACCGGCTCGACTGAAGTCGGTCGGGCGATCCGCCGGGCGACCGCCGACTCGCACCGGAAGCTCTCGCTGGAACTTGGGGGAAAGTCTCCCTACGTGGTGTTCGAGGATGCGGATCTGGACAGCGCCGTGGAGGGCCTGGTAGATGGCATCTGGCTGAACCAGGGGCAGGTGTGCTGCGCGGGCTCCCGCCTCCTGATGCAGGAGAGCATCGCTGAGCGGTTGACGCACAAGCTGCAGGCGCGCATGGCGAAGCTGCGGCTCGGGTCGCCGCTCGACAAGGCGACCGACATCGGCGCGATCATCGCGCCCGTACAGCTGCAACGCATTGCGGGGCTGGTGGCGCAGGGTGTCGCGGAGGGCGCTGCGTGCTGGCAGCCGCAGCTGCCGCTGCCGGCACGCGGCCTGTACTATCCGCCCACGCTCTTCACCAATGTCCACCCGAGCTCGGTCCTGGCGCAGCAGGAGATTTTCGGCCCGGTGCTCGCGGCGATGACTTTCAGGACCCCGGGGGAGGCGGTCGAGCTCGCTAACAACACCGCCTATGGACTGGCGGCCAGCGTGTGGAGCGAGAGCATCAACCTCGCCCTGCAGGTGGCCGCGGGCATCAAGGCGGGCGTCGTGTGGGTGAACGGCACCAACATGTTCGACGCTGCCTGCGGCTTCGGAGGCTACCGCGAGAGCGGCTTCGGCCGCGAAGGCGGCGCGGAGGGGATGCGCGAATACCTCGAGCCGACCTGGTTCCGCAAAGCGCGCCCGCTGCGCGGCAAAGCGGCGCAAGTCCTGGGCGAGGCGCGCCGCAAGGGTGAGGCGCCCGGGACGCGCGCGGGGATCGACCGCACCGTCAAGCAGTACATCGGCGGCAAACAAGTGCGCCCGGATTCGGGCTACAGTTTCGAATGTCGCAGCGCCCGGGGCGCGCTGCTCGGGGCGGCGCCGCTCGGGAACCGCAAGGACATTCGCAACGCCGTCGAGGCGGCGCGGCGCGCGGAGCAGTGGGGCAGGGCGAGCGCGCACACCCGCGCCCAGATCCTGTACTACGCCGCCGAAAATCTCTCGCAGCGCGGCAAGGACATTACTGCGCGCCTCGCCCTGGCGGTCGGCAGGAAACAGGCGGCGGCGGAAGTGAAGCTCGGCATCGAACGCCTGTTCGCGTATGGCGCCTGGGCCGACAAGTACGAAGGCGTGGTGCACTCTCCGCCGGGCCGCAACATCGCCATAGCCATGAACGAGGCTCTCGGCACCGTCGGGGTGATTTGCCCGGAGCAGGCGCCGCTGCTCGGGTTCCTGTCGCTGGTGGCGCCGCTGGTCGCCTCCGGAAACACCGTCGTGGCCGTGCCCTCAGCGCGCTATCCCCTGATTGCCGGCGACCTCTACCAGGTGTTCGACACCAGCGACGTCCCGGCGGGGGTCATCAACATGGTGACCGGTCGGCCCGCGGAGCTTCTCAAGGTGCTCGCGGAGCATGACGATGTGGACGCACTTTGGTGTCATGGCAGCAGCGAGCTGTGTGCCGCGGCCAAACGTCTCTCGGCGGGTAACCTTAAGCAGACCTGGACCAACGAGGGCCGCGAGATCAATTTCTTTAACGGGCCGGGCGCGGAGGGGCGCTGGTACCTGGACCATGCGTGCCAGGTCAAGAATATCTGGGCCCCCTACGGGGAGTAGGCTATGAATCTGCAGCGCTTCCCGCGCCATTCGCTCACCTTCGGCCCCACGCCAATCCAGCCCCTGAAGCGCCTGAGCGCGCATCTGGGCGGCAAGGTCGACCTGTACGCCAAGCGCGAGGACTGCAATAGCGGCCTCGCATTCGGCGGCAACAAGACCCGCAAGCTCGAATACCTGATACCCGAGGCGCTGGCCCAGGGTTGCGACACGCTGGTGTCCATCGGTGGCATCCAGTCGAACCAGACGCGGCAGGTCGCCGCCGTCGCGGCGCACCTGGGAATGAAGTGTGTGCTGGTGCAGGAGAACTGGGTCAATTACTCCGACGCCGTGTATGACCGCGTCGGCAACATCCAGATGTCGCGCATTCTGGGCGCCGATGTGCGCCTGGATGCCGCGGGTTTCGACATCGGCATCCGTCCGAGCTGGGAACTGGCCATGGAGGAGGTCCGCAGGGCAGGTGGCAAGCCGTATCCGATTCCGGCGGGGTGCTCGGAGCATCCGCTGGGTGGCTTAGGCTTCGTCGGGTTTGCCGACGAGGTGCGAGCCCAGGAGAGCGAGCTTGGTTTAAAATTCGATTACATCGTGGTTTGCTCGGTCACCGGCAGCACCCAGGCCGGCATGGTGGCGGGCTTCGCCGCCGACGGTCGGGCGGAGCGTGTGATCGGCATCGATGCCTCCGCCACCCCGGCAAAGACCAGGGCGCAGATCCTGCGTATCGCACAGCACACCGCCAAACTCATCGAACTGGGGCGTGAGATCACCGACCAGGACGTGGTACTCGACACGCGCTTTGGCGGCCCCGCCTATGGCCTGCCCAACGAAGGCACGATGGAAGCCATCCGCCTCTGCGCACGCCAGGAAGGCGTGCTGACGGACCCGGTCTATGAGGGCAAGTCCATGCACGGGATGATCGATATGGTCCGCCTGGGCGAGTTTCCGCGGGGCTCCAAAGTGCTGTACGCCCACCTCGGCGGCGTGCCGGCGCTGAATGCCTACAGCTTCCTGTTCCGCAACGGCTGACGGTGTTGAAAGCGCCTGCGGGCAAAGCACGTCGCGCGCTCCTGCTCAGCGCCGGACTCACTGCCGCGCTCGCCTCCACCGCCAGCGCGCAGAGCGCCGCGGTGGGATTGAATACCGACGTGGTGTTCAGCGAATATTCCGCGCTTGCGAGCAGCGCAGAGCTGGTGCGCCGCTTGTCCAGCCCGTTGACCGCACTGCGGGCGAATCAGCAGTTGGCGCGCGTGGGCAAGACGCTCGGCGGACAGCCGGTTGACCTCGCGCGTGAACGCTTTTCAATCTATGTGCCGGCGCACGCTGAAGCCGAGCGACATCGCTATTCCCTCGTGGTGTACGTGTCGCCGTGGTCGCGGGCAGAGGTGCCATCGCAGTGGATCCCCGCCCTGGATCGCCACGGCATGATTCTGGTTACCGCGGCAAACTCAGGAAACGACGCCAGTGCCGGGGATCGCCGTGAACCCCTGGCACTGCTGGCGGCCCACAACGCCATGGTCCGCTACCCGGTCGACCCGCAACAGGTCTTCATCGGCGGCTTTTCCGGTGGCGCACGGGTCGCGCTGCGACTGGCACTCGGATATCCGGATGTTTTTCGCGGGGTGTTGCTCAACGCCGGCAGCGACCCCATCGGCACGGCGGATGTGCCCCTGCCGCCGGCGGAACTCATGCGCCGCTTTCAGGACTCGATGCGCCTGGTATACGTGACCGGTGAACGCGACGATGCGCATCTCATCGACGATATGCACAGCCGTCGGTCCCTCGAGAAATGGTGTGTATTCGATGTGGACACCGAGAGCGAGCCGCGCAAGGGCCATGAGCCGGCGGATGCTTCGGCCTTCAGTCGCGCCCTCGATGCGCTGCTGACGCACGCTGACACCCACCCGGGCAGGCTCGCCGAGTGCCGGGCGCGGGTGGCTGCGGAGCTGAGCACGCAGCTGCAGCAGGTGGCGGGCGCATTCGCGGGCGGTGATGCGGCTGGTGCGCGGCGGCTGTTGGAGCGGCTCGACGCCCACTACGGCGGACTGGCCGCGCCGCGCAGCGTGGAACTCGCGAGCCAACAGACTCATCCGTGAGAGCTGGCGACTGGTCCTTACGGTGCAGGCCGCAGCGTTTTGTGCATCGGTACGAAGCGGATGGTGAGTCCGCCCGGCAGCGGATAATCGATCGTCGCTTCCGCGACATAGCCGCACTGCTGATAGAGGCGCATGCCCGGAAGGGTAGCCGTCGTCTGCAGCGACGCAAAGCCGGCCCGCAGCGCGTCCGCTTCGCAGCGCGCGAGGAGCGCGCGCCCGATCCCGCGACGCGCGTACGCCGGGTCGACGAAAAAGGCCCTGATCCTGGCCGGCTCCGACTTCGGGTCGAGCAGGGTCTCGTCCCGTTCGGCACCGGCGTCGCTGCCGAACGGTGTCCGCCGCCGGCCCCAGCCACCGCACGCCACGACCTCCGCTCGGCGCGTTTCTGCGACGAACAGCGTGCCATCGCGAATGAGCGCCGTATCCACGCCGAAGGCTCCCCTCAGTGCGGCGTCGATCTGCTCGCGGGTGTAGTCGGGAGCTGCGAGCGCGCGTGCTGAGCGCGCGATCAGCTCACGGATCGCCGGGACGTCGTCCAGCGTCGCAAGACGCAACGTGAATTCCACGGACACCAATGACTGCTGCCAGGACAGAAGGCGACTTGCGAGTGCCCTCCCGCCGCAGGTTGTTGCACCTGCGGCGGGAGTTACAGGCTGGCGACTGAAGAACCTAGAACTTCGCGTCGGCGCGCAGATAGTAGAACGCGCCGTTGAAGCCAAACGGCCCGCCGGTGCGCGGATAGACCTCGCCGTCAACCAGGCCGCCGGTCTGCGGGTAGACATGGTTGGCCGCGCTGTTGGCGATCTTGTCCGGGTAGGCATTGAAGACGTTGCGACCGCCGATCGCCACCGTTACGTTCTTCCACACCTCGTAGGACACGTCCAGGTCAGTGGTGGTCTTGGACGCGAACAGCTGGCCGGCATAGTCGTTCTGGTCCCGGAAGGAGCCGTAGTAGTTCTCGTGCACCGACACGATGAGCTTGTCCAGGTGGTAGTCCAGGTTCAGGTTCACGCGATTGTTCGGCGCGTAATGCTGGATGTCGATGATGCGCGCCGGGCTGATGACCGTCGGATCATACGAGTCGACGTCGGTCTTGTTGTAGTTGTACGCGAGTGTCGTGGACAGGGTCCCGGCACCGACGTGGAACAGGTACGTCCCCACCAGGTCCAGACCCTTGGTCGTGGTGCTGAAACCATTGGTGAAGTACTGGACCGTGCCGCCGGCGCCCACGGACGCAAGATCCGGAAGTGCGGTGATGTTGGCTTGCGTGACGGGGAACGCCTGGGAGATGCCGATACGGTGGCGGACCTTGATGTTGTAGTAGTCCAGGGTCACCAGCAGGTCCTGCAGCGGCGTCAGCACGATACCGCCGCTGAAGTTCGTGGACTCCTCGGGCCTGAGCGCCTGCGCGCCGTAGAACTTGGCAATGGAGCTCGTGACCGGAAAGGTGCCGATTTGGATCTGGGTCGCGGCGGTTCCGGGGGCGAAGGTCGTGCTCAGCGTTTCCACGTTGGACTGCCCGGGCGTCGGGGCGTGGAAGCCGGTGCTTACCGTGCCACGCAACGCCAGCCAGTCCGTGGCCTTGAAGCGCGCCTGGAACTTGCCCAGGGTCGTCGAGCCGAACGAGGCGTAATCCTCGTAGCGCCCGGCGACGCCCAGCGTCAGGTTCGTCAGCACATCCGCCTCGAGATCCACGTACGCGGCATAGCTGACCTGGCTCGCGTCAACCGAGGCGCTGATTCCGCCGTAGCCGTTGGACGAAGAGGATTGGGTCGCGACCGCCTGCACCAGTGGTGGCACCGGAGGTACGGCGGGGTTCGGCACCATGTGCGGTGTGCAGGCATTCCCTACGCAGTCGTACAGCGGCTGAAACGCGTACGGGCCGACCGCGAAGGAGGCCGCATCACCCAGGATCTGCTGGTAGTTTTCATCGCGCCATTCGAGGCCCCCCGCGACCGAGATTGGGCTCGCAAATCCGGCGACCTTCCACGGGTAGCTCAGATCAAGATTGAAGTTCGTTTCTTTCTGCACGAACTTGCCGTCGTTGAAGTTCTCCGGTGAGCGGGGCCCGAGCGAGGGGTTGATCGAGCTCTTCAGGGAAACCGCGATCGAGTTCTGGGCGGTGGTGCCCGAGAAATCGTAGGACACGCCGCTGGCGGTCGTGCCCTTGTAGCCCAGGGCGCCGAAGAATTGCAGTGTGGTGCCGAAGAACCGCGGCGTGAAACCGGCGGGATAGTAGCTGTTGAAGTTGAACGTGTTGCTGTCGTTAATGAACCCGCCGGCCGGGCAGCCCGTCATGGTGACGGGATTGCACGCATCCAGGAAGATGTTGTTGAACGCCGGGTGGTTGCCGAACACGTCGCCGGTGTTGAGGTCCGTCACCGTCTTTGGCAGGCGGTAGTTAAAGCTCTCGTCCTGCTGGATATTGGCGTAGTTCGCGAAGAAGTACAGCTGGTCGCCGTTGTCGATCTTCAGGCCCCCGTTGAGCACCGCCTTGACGCTGTTCGAGGGTGGCGTGCCCCACTGCTGCACGGGCCCTGGGTAGTGCGGCAACTCGGGCGCTAGGTTCGGGAAGTTCTCGGCGAACGCCAGCGCCGACGGCCGCGTCGCATTGCGGACCGTCTGCTGGTTCTTGTCCCACTCCACGCTGAAGTTGGCGAACCCCTGGCCGCCCAGCGGCAGGCCGATGTTGGCCGCAATCTGCCCGTCACCTCCGTCGCGCTTATAACCCTGGCCCGGGAAATACTCCCCGTAGCGACCGCTGACCTCAATGCCGGATGCGTTGTCGCGGAACTGGTAGTTGAGAACGCCGGCGATCGCGTCCGAGCCGTACTGCGCCGAGGCGCCGTCACGAAGGATTTCCAGTGACTTGATGGAGATGGCCGGGATCGATGCAAGATCCGGTCCCTGCGAGCCGAAGGCTAACTCCGTCTCGCCGCCCTGGAAAACCTGCACCAGCGCGGAACGGTTCATGCGCTTGCCGTTGAGCATCACCAGCATCTCGTCTGCAGGCAGTCCGCGCAGCGACGGTGAGCGCACGAAGCTCGAGGCGTCGGAGATCGAGTTTTGTCCGACGATGAACGAGGGCACCAGGTTCGACAGGGTGTCGAGCATGTTGCCGGTGGCCTGCACGGCGAGGTCCGATCCGCTCAAGACGTCGATCGGCGCTGACGACTCGGCCACGGTGCGGTCCTTGCGGCGCGTGCCGGTTACGATGACTTCCCCGAGTGTGCCCTCGGCTGCGGTTGCGCTCGTGTCCGCGGCGGGTTTGTCCTGGGCTGCGGCGAGGTTGCTGGCGGCCGCAAGCGTCGCTGCGGCCAGAATGAACGGCAAGAACTTCATTTGCGCACTCCCTAAATCACTGCGTTATGTGTTGTGGATTCGGTAATGTATTTTTACAACATTGTTACGCAGATGTCTCGCTGAATAAACAGACCGCACGACCGGCGGATGGCGCATTTGTTATGCGCGACGACGATTACCGAGGGGGGTCTTGAAGAATTTCGGCGTTTGCTGGAGGCATGCTCCAGCGTGGCTATTTCGCAACACTCTCCCCTGAGCGCCGCACCGCGGGTGCCCGGCCGGGCTCTCAATGGGGTGGCGTCGGCGCCTTCAGCAAGCCGATCGCCAGGCGCTCGAGCTTCGGCACATCCGCAGTGAGCACCACGGTGACCGGCCGCTCGCCAGTCCCCGGACCCTCACCCTCCGCCCAGCTGAGCGTGCTGCCGTAGCCGGCGGTGAAGCTGGTATCCACGTCCACGAGCAAGGTCTTGGAGCTGGTGATGATCGAGGGATCGAGCCACACCGCGACGGCGAGCTCATCCCACATCGGATACGACTGACCGAAGTTGCCCAGATACGCATCAAAGGGCGCCCGCCCCGTGGCGACATCGCGGATGAATTGCGGTTTGAAGAAGGTCTTCGTCGTCGGGTCGATCGGCACCTCGGTGATTTTCTTCCACGGCTCGTGCAGGACGATGGAGGCGGCTTCCGGGTCGAAGCGCATGTTGAATTCGCGCCGCGTCGCGTTGACGTACTCGGCGGCGAAGGGATTGTCCGCCGGCAGCGGGTTGAAACTGCCGCCCATGAAGACGAGTTCCTGCGCGAGCGCGGCGAACTGCGGGTCCAGCCGTGCAGCCAGCGCAAGATTGGTCAGGGGACCTGCGGCAATGATGGTCACCTGGCCCGGAAACTCGTGCACCGCGCGGATGAGAAAACTGGCGGCGCTGGCCTGCTGCGCCTTGATCCTCGGCTCCCCGGCGGGCGAGGCGGGCACGAGATAGGGGTCGGCGTGGTAGGGCGTGCGGCGCACGGCGCCCTCGCTGGGCCAGTTCTCGGTCCAGCAGCCCTTATAAAAGAGTTTGCCGTACAGCTCTTCCCAGCGCCTGGTTTTAGCCTGGCTGTTGACGAGGGGAAACACGGCGCCCGCGTAAACCGGAACCTCGGTGCGCTGTGCGATCTCCAGCAGGCGCAGCGTGTGGCTCACTTCCTCGTCGCGCCAGCCGTCGCCGCTCGGAATCGTGATGCCCAGAACCTCGACATCCCTGGCCTGCAGGAGCATGAGGATTGCCTGCAGATTCGACCCGGCCGGGCCGAAGGCGTCCTGATCAATGATCACCTTGCGCCGCACCCCGCCGTCAGCGTTAGCGGCGGGACAGCTGGACGGCGCGGCGAGGGTGATGAGCGTCGCGATAGCGAGCAGCGCAGCACCGGCGCGCGAGCGGCGGCAGGCGGTGATCATCATGCGTGGGCTCCTCAAGGATCGTTCGGCTGATGGGGCGGCCGGTATTGTAGCCGGCCGAGGACATAGGTCCGCGACACCACGCGCTCATCGCCGAGCGTCATGAGAACCAGCAGTTTTTCGGCGAGCGTGCGCGCCTGCGATGTGCGGCGGGCGATGAGCGGGGTTGCCTCAAGATCCAGAATGACGAAGTCCGCTTCTGAGCCGACGCTCAAGCTCCCCACCTTGTCCTCAAGACCCAGCGCCCGTGCGCCCCCGAGCGTCGCCAGGTAGAACGCACGCAGCGCTGGCAGCGGTTGCTGCAGGAGCTGCGCGACCTGGTACGCGGCTGCAAGCGTGCGCAGCATGCTGAAGCTGCTGCCGGCGCCCACGTCCGTACCCATTGCAAAGCGCATCCCGGCCGCGTCGGCGGCGCCAGGATCGAACAGCCCGCTGCCGAGCTGCAGATTGGAGGAGGGGCAGAAGGCGGCCGCGGCGCCGGACTGCGCCAGGCGGGCGCGATCGGTCGAATCCAGATGGATGCAATGCGCGTAGACCGCCCGCTCGCGCAGCAGGCCATGGCGATCGTAGACGTCGAGATAGCTGCGCGCCTGCGGGAAGAGTTCCCTGACCCAGGCGACTTCGGCAGCGCTCTCCGCCAGGTGACTCTGGATGAGGGCGCGGGGAAATTCGCGCGCCAGCCGTCCGGCGCTTTGCAGCTGCGCTTCGGAGGAGGTCACCGCAAAGCGCGGCGTGATCGCGTACTTGAGGCGCCCCGTGTCATGCCAGCTCTGCAGCAGCTCGCGCGAATCGCGCTCGCCGGAGGCCGCCGTGTCGCGCAACTCCGGCGGACAGTTGCGATCCATGAGGACCTTGCCGGCGACCATGCGCAGGTTGCGGGCCGCGGCGGCCTGAAAAAAGGCCTCGACGGAGCAGCGGTGTACGGTGCAGAACACCATGGCGGTGGTCGTGCCGTTACGCAGCAGCTCGTCCAGGAAAAACTCCGCGACGCTGCGCGCGTGCGCGGCGTGCGCAAACGCCGCCTCGGTCGGAAAGGTGTAGTCCCGCAGCCATTCGAGCAGCGCACCGCCGCCCGAGGCGATGATGTCGCTCTGCGGGTAGTGGATGTGCGCGTCGACGAAGCCCGGGACGAGGATGTTCTTCCCGTGGACGATAACCTCGGTGTCTCGCGGCAGCCCCGGCAGCAGCTGCGGCGCCGGACCCACGGCGGTGATGTGTCCGCCGGCAACCACGAGCAGGCCGTCATCGAGAAACTCGAAGCTCGCGGGGTCCGAATGCGCGCCCGGATCGGCACGAAAATGCAGCACGGCGCCGCGGTGTGCGCGCAGTTCAGTTCCAACAGGCATGGCGCGCTAGGTTATGCCACGCCGCAGGCTGCGGTCCACGTGCCTTCGGAAGGCGCGCCGCGGGCGGCGCGCGGCGGTTTCATGCTAGGTTGCCCGTGCCATGGCACCGAGTGAAGCGTTCATACGCGGCATTCCGAAAGCGGAGCTGCATCTGCACATCGAGGGGACGCTGGAGCCGGAGATGGTGTTTGCGCTGGCGCGCAAGCACGGTCTGCCACTGCGCTACCCCTCGGTTGCGGCGCTGCGCGCGGCATACCGCTTCGACAACCTGCAGTCGTTTCTGGAGGTTTATTACGCGGGCGCCGCGGTGCTGCGGGAGGCGGGCGATTTCCACGCGCTCACGGCCGCTTACCTCGAACGCGCGCACGCGGACGGCGTCGTGCACGTGGAGATATTCTTCGACCCGCAGACCCACACCGCGCGCGGCGTGCCGCTCGAGGCTGTCATTCGCGGCATCCATGGCGCCTTGACGCAAGGCGAGGCGCGGCTGGGGATGACTCATCGCCTCATCATGTGTTTCCTGCGGCACTTGAGCGCCGCGGACGCCATGGCGACGCTGGAGGCGGCGCTGCCCTACAAGCAGCTGATCGTCGCCGTGGGCCTCGATTCCGCGGAGGCGGGCAATCCGCCGGCGAAATTCGCGGCCGTGTTTGCGCGCGCGCGCCAGGAGGGGTTCCTCACGGTGGCGCATGCGGGCGAGGAGGGGCCGCCGCAGTACATCACCGAGGCCCTGGATCTGCTCTTGGTGCGCCGCGTCGACCACGGGGTGCGCTGCGAAGAGGACGACGCGCTGGTCACACGCCTGGCGCGCGAGCGCGTGCCCCTCACCGTATGCCCGTTGTCGAACGTGAAGCTGCGGGTCTTTCCACGCCTGCAGGATCACAACCTCAAGCGCCTCCTGGAGCGCGGTGTTTGCGTCACCGTGAATTCGGACGATCCGGCGTACTTCGGCGGCTACGTGGGCGAGAATTATCTGCAGGTCTCGCGGGCGCTCGGCCTGTCGCGCGAGCAGGTGACGCAGCTCGCCGGCAATTCCATCGAGGCCTGCCTGCTGTCGCCGGACAAAAAGCAGCAGTGGCAGGAGAAAATCCGCAGCTACGCCGCGCGCGGCGCCAGGCAAGCCAAGTCGGGCTAGGGGACGAAGAAGCTCTCGTCCACAGGCTTGTGCGCCAGGATTTCCTCGCGGGTCAGCCCCTGGATCTCGTGCGGGAAGACGAGCCAGGCATTCGTCGCGTGGACGAAGTAGTCAGGCTTCAGCGAGCTCGTATTGCGCTCGGGCTTGTAGTACACGGTGGCGATGCGGATCTTGTCGGGGAGATTGCGCTTGCAGCGGCGCGCGAGCTCGGCGATGACCGCCTCGAGGCTGCGCCCGGAGTCGAATACGTCATCGATCAGCAGCAGCTCATCTTCATAGGACAGGTGCGAGACCAGGTAGTCCACCGCGTGCACACGCACCACCTTGGACTGCTTATCGATGCCGGTATAGGCGGAGGTGCGGATTGCGATGTGATCGGCGTGCACGCCGTGATACTCGAGCGCTTCCTGGACCGCAATGCCGATGGGCGCACCACCGCGCCAGATGCCGACCAGGAACGTCGGCTTGAAGCCGCTGCGCACGATGCGCATGGCGAGGTCGATCGAATCGTGCAGCAGCGATTCGGCGGAGATGAAGACCTTCGCGTCGGCCGCTGAGGGGTTCGGGAGCGCCACGGCGGCTATTCTGGCATATCCGGCAGGAGGCCCTTGTCCACCAGCGCGGGTGGGTGGCGGTGGTGCGTGGCCTGCTCCCAGGCGTACGCGTAGCCGAGCAGCTCGCCGTCTTGCCACGGCCGCGCGGAGAACTCGAGCCCGAACGGCAGGCCCCCAGGATAGAAACCGCCGACCACGACCACCGCCGGCACGCCCAGCATGTTGACCCAACTGGTGGCCGAGTGCGGACCCTCGCTGACATGGCCGTCCTGCGGCATGGTCTCGTCCACCGGCGGCATCTGGATCGCCGGATAGACGTAGCCGTCGAGGTGCAAGCGCTCCAGCGTCTCAAGATACGCATCCAGCATCCGTCGGCGCGGCCCGAAATAGTTTGCCTCGGCCTCGCGGTCGCTTTCGATGTTGCTTTGCCGGATGCTGATTGCGCCGAATTGCGCGTTGAGGGGTTCGGTGCCGCTGACCGCCTCGCCCAGCGGCATGCCCAATACCAGCGCGTACTCGGCTGCCGAGTGGTACTCGGCGGTGCCGAAATTACGCAGGAACAGGTCGAAGCCCTCGCGTACGTACGGATAGGTGGCCACGCGGCGCGCGTTGCGGGCGAAGCTCTCCGGCAGGATGGAGTCGTCGATGACGACGGTCGCGCCCGCCGACCGCAGTTGCGCGACTGCGCGCATGAAAGCTGCGCGGGTTGCGGCCTGCAGGGGAACGGCCGCCTCAACCGCCAGTTTCGCCGCCAGATTGTCCGGCACCGCAGCCGGCACGCCGTGAAATGGAATGCCGACGCCGTTCAGAATGAATGCCGGCACGCCAAAGCGTTTGCCCCGCAGCGCTTCCTTGTTGAGGAAGCGGGTGTAGGGACCGCGCTCTGCGCTCTGCGCGCCCTCGCTGGTACGTGGATCCAGGGGGTCCGGTCCCGCCATCACTGACAGCGCGATGGCCGCGTCGGTCACGGTGCGGGCGATCGGGCCGGTGTTGTCGAGCAGCCAGTCGAGCGGCGCGATTCCGGCAATGCTGACCAGGCCGCGCGTGGGGAAGACGCCAATCACGGCGCTGGTGGCCGAGGGCATGCGGATCGAGTTGCCGGTATCCGTGCCGTTGCCCAGCACCGCCAGGTTGCCCGTCACCGCGGTCACCGTGCCGCCCGAGGAGCCGCCGGGAGAAAAGCGCACATCGTACGCATTGCCGGTGCGGCCGAAGGAACTGCTGCGGTTGGTGTCGGAGTTGGCGAAATCCGGCATGTTGGTGTGGCCGAGGATCACGGCGCCGGCGGCGCGCAGCTTCGCGACGATGGTCGCGTCATGCGGCGCGATGAGCTCGTGTCCGGGGATGGTGAACCCCGCCCAGCCATCAGTGGTGATCTCGCCCTGAATGCTGGTGTTGGCCTTAATGACGATCGGCACACCCCACAAGGGACCGCGAACGCCGGCCGCCGCCTGCTGGTCTTCGCGTGCCGCCGCCGCCAGCGCGGACGACTCCATCAGCGTCTCGAGCGCCCGGTAGATGCCGTTGTAGCGGTGAATGCGCGACAGGTGCCATTGCACCACCTGCGTAACCGTGTATTTCCTGGTGGCGTAAAACTGCTGCAGTTGCGGAACCGTCACCTCGAGGAGATCACGGTCGATCTGCGCCGCTGACGGCACCGCCGGTCCGCCCGGGCAAGGTGTCGCCGGTGACAGCAAGAGAACGCCGACGAGCACGGACAGGTGGTGGGCGGGTTTTCGCATGGCGGGGATCCCCATGTGTCGGACTGCGGCTGTGCTACGGCTGCGGATGATCAGCGGCGGCGGCGCTGCGAAAGCTAGTCGGCGAATGCGTCGTGCAGCTCCAGCTCATTAACACACCGCCGCGAACCGGAGGTTTTCCGGCAGAGGCGCAGCACGTCTATCAGCTGCTGGACATCCAGCACCACCCCCTCCACCCTCACGACGCCATTCCGGGTCGAGACAGTGATGTGCTCCGTGTAGATGGACGGGTCCTTGTCTAGAGCTCTCTCGACCTCTTGCGTCATTTGCTCGTCGGACAGGTGCCTCCTGGCCGTGACGATCACCTCCGCGAGGGGAGTCTTTGCCGGGTTTGTCGCATCCCTTTTTATCTGGCTGACACCCGCGCCAGGCACGCCGAGCAGCACTGCGAGGCTGACGGCGACCCGCACCGACGTGCCACCGCGGCGCCGCTTTTCCCTTGCCGGGCCGTATGGGCGAGGCATGTTCGCCAGGCGGCGGCGCCTCCACAGCGGCGGCCGCACGGCCGCCGCTGTGGATCACACTCGAGCCTGACTGAACCTCAGAACTTGTAATCCAACCCCGTCGAGAACCCCATGATGCGGCAACCACCCCAGGTCGTGGGGCCAAACGAGCTGCCGTCCGTGAAGATGGTGTTGGTGCCATCGTGGCAGTCGGTCGTGAGCCCGCGTCCGCCGGCGCCGAGGTCGTAGTGCACATTGCCGTGGTTCACGGTGAGCGCGCTGTCGATGTACCAGTACAGCTGCTTATCGATCGTGTGCTTCCAGGCAATCGTGTACATGTTGGCGGTGTCATCAGTCAGCGTCGGGTTAAAGTTATGCTGGCCACCCGGATCCCCGGGTGTCCTGCCGGCGTGGCCCCAGCCGACGCTCACCGTATCCCGCTGCCCGAGCTTCTGCGTCGCGGCGAACCACGTGCCGCTGCGCTCCCGCTCGTTCTGAAATTGCAGTGCCGCGGGCAAAGAACGCG
>Ga0210384_10003081_pt1 | contig 19644 bp, 16 predicted proteins | sample IncBWH2MmetaG_FD_160574 | JGI IMG/M metagenome (GOLD analysis project Ga0210384, IMG submission 160574) | Forest soil microbial communities from Barre Woods Harvard Forest LTER site, Petersham, Massachusetts, United States - Inc-BW-H-2-M | ecosystem: Environmental > Terrestrial > Soil >...
CCGCGCGGTGTAGCGCGCGCAAAGCTCCGGCGAGCGAATCTCGACGCGCATGGCGTCAGTAGCTTTGCCCACGGCGCCGCTTTCCGCCGGCTTCGGCGAAGCAAATTTCAGCGGGAGCCTGTAGACGGCCGCGACTTCGCGCGCGATGCCGAGATGGCCGAGGCAATCAGGGCGGTTGGAGCCGACTTCGGCATCGATGACCGGGCCATGCGCGCCATTTTCCACGCCGGCGATATTGGTGCCGGAGAGAGCGAGGCGCGAGGCCAATTCCTGCGGCAACGCCGAGACGTCGACAAATTCCTTCAGCCAGTTGTAGACAATTTTCATCGTTGCCTAAGTTTAAAGAATTCCACCTGAGCGAGCCTGCGCTTCGCGGTTACGTCTTGCTAGCGCTACATCGCAGGTCCGCCTCAGAAGGCGGACCCTACCACCTTTCGCTATGGAAATTGGCGCAGGAAGCGCGCGTCGTTCTGAAAGAAAACTTGTAGGTCGTCGATGCCGTATTTGAGCATGGCCAGACGATCGATGCCCATGCCGAAGGCGAAACCGTTCACCTTTTTCGCGTCGTAGCCGACGAAGCCGTAGACGGCGGGATCGACCATGCCCGCGCCGAAGAGTTCGATCCAGCCTGCGCCTTTGCATTTGCCGCAGGTCCCGCCGCTCGCTGCGGTGCCGCTGCCGCCGCAGAAAATACAGGAGACGTCGAACTCGACGGACGGTTCGGTGAACGGAAAATAGCTGGGACGAAAGCGTGTTTTCACACCGAGGCCAAAGAATTGTTGGACGAAATATTCGATGGTGCCCGTGAAATCGCAGAACGTGATGTCGCTATCGACCGCCAGTCCCTCGACTTGATGGAAAGCGAAAGAGTGCGTTGCGTCGGGATTGTCGCGGCGGTAGACCCGGCCCGGAACGATCACCCGCACCGGCGGCTTGCGCTTTTCCATGGTGCGAATCTGCATCGGCGAAGTATGCGTGCGCAAAAGAAGCTGTCCCGGCGCGGCCTTTCCATCGGGCGAGGGCGGCAACTCGATATAAAACGTGTCCATGTCGTCGCGGACCGGATGATGCTCGGGAATGTTGAGCGCCTCGAAATTGTAGTAAGGCGTTTCCATTTCCGGCCCTTCGACGACGGAAAAACCGATCGATACAAAAATGTCTTCGATGTCCTGAAAAACCTGCCGGAGAAGATGTTGCGAACCGATAGGACGGATTACGCCTGGCAGAGAAAGATCGATGCGTTCGCGATACAACGCAGCGTCTTCAGCACCGGCCTCGATCGCGGTACGGCGCGCCTCAATTTGCGATTCCACATGCCCGCGCAGTTCATTGAGGGACGCGCCGACGGCACGTTTTAGCTCCGGCGTCGCGGGTTTCAACCAATTGTCGGTGATTTGGGTGAGCACTCCGGACTTGCGGCCGAGCCAGGCGTCGCGGAAATGCTTCCACGCGGTTTCGTCGTGGATGTTGGCGGATTCCACGTCGAAGCGCGCGCGGATTTCGGCGAACAGCGGGGCGACCTGGGCGGGGTTTGAGGCGCCGAGGTCGGCGAGGGTGCGAGCGGTTTTGTGGTCCGAAGAGGTCATCGAAATCAATAAGCGTTGCCGAGATGGGGCGCAGCAGTGCTACGCCCTTACAAGGGCCGGCAAGATGCCGGCGCCACCGGAGTGCGGGCTAGGCGTGCCTTTTGGCTTTGCTTGGCGGCGGGGCGGCAGCTCGGGCTTTTTCGGCGATGAGCGCGAAGCCGGGTGCATCCTTGACCGCGATGTCGGCGAGGACTTTGCGATCGAGCGCGATGCCCGCGGCTTTCAGGCCATGGATCAACTGGCCGTAGGTCAAGCCGTTGAGCCGGGCGGCGGCGCCGACGCGCTGAATCCACAGGCGGCGGTACTGGCGCTTCTTTACGCGGCGGTCGCGCTTGGCGTAGCGATCGGCGCGATTGGCGGCTTCCTGCGCGGACTGATAGAGCTTGCTCTTGGTGAGGAAAAAGCCTTTTGTCCTTTTGAGATACTTTTTGCGGCGGGCCCTGCGTTTGGTCCCGCGTTTTACGCGTGCCATGGGTTTGTCTCCTTAGTTTGGTTGTAGCTGTCGGTTTCAGGGAGGAGGATTCCCCGAGCGGATCGAAATTGCGAACCGGATCGGAAAAGCCTCGGGCCTGAAGGCCCAAGCTACAGACTTTTTCTGGGAGGCAAACAGGTTGTGCGCACGCGAAGACACTCGCGCTGCACAACGGGTTTGTCTCCGGTGATGCATTCGCAGCGCTGACCTTGCGGCCAGCTTTCACGCACTAGGCGCGAAATGTGCGAGGCCAAAAAGCCCCGCTGCTGCAAGAACCCGACTTGTGTCAGGCTATTCGGCCGGCAGGCACCCGTGAAGCGCTGCCCGGCACGAAAATGGCTTCAGGGGCTAAAGCCCCTAAAGAAAAATCGAAGCTACGGTTTAGAAGCCGTAGGGAAGCATCTGCTTGGTTTTGAGCATGTCGGCTTTGCTCACCAAGGTCAGCTTCTTGAGCTTGCGCATGCGGCCGGGCTTCTTGGTGCCCAACAGGTGGCGCTTACCGGAATGGCCACGCTTGATTTTGCCGGTGCCGGTGATCTTGAAGCGCTTGCGGGCGCCGCGATGAGTTTTTAGTTTGAGCTTTGGTCGTGTCGAGTTGCGTGGCATTGCTAGAAATCTCTCCTTACCTCGAAATCTTTGGGGGCGGGGTAAATCCGCCGTACAAAAGCTGCTGCGTCTTGGTCACACTGGCGCAGCATGCTGCGCCACTACAAAGAGATGCTCGCTACGACGGCTTGGTGCCGGTGGTGACGCTACCCGAGCTCTTCTTCGGCGCCAACAGCGCTACCAGGACGTTGCCTTCCATGCGCGGCATGGTTTCGATCTGGCCGTGCTCGCCGATTTCGCCGAGCAACCGCGTCATCTTGGCGCGGCCCACTTCCTGGTGCGCCATTTCGCGTCCGCGGTGAAAAATCATGGCGCGGACTTTGTGGCCTTCGCCGAGGAAACGGATAATCTGATTTTTGCGAACCTGATAATCGTGCTCCGCGGTGTTGGGCCGAAACTTTACTTCCTTCAGCGCGGATCCACGGCTGCTTTTCCGCTGTTCGTGCGCTTTCTTGTTGGCCTGGTAAAGATACTTGCCGTAATCGGTGATTTTGCAAACGGGCGGGTCAGCGGTCGGCGAAATCTCCACGAGATCCAGCCCCTTTTCTTTCGCCATACGAACCGCTTCGAATGGCTGCATTACGCCCAACTGGCCGCCTTCTTCGTCAATCACCCGGACTTCACGCGCCCGAATCCGTTCGTTGACCCGGACTCGGTCGGTCTGCTGCCGGAAATTCCGCTCTGCGATGGTTCCCCCCTGCTTAAGCTTAAAGGCGCCTGTTGACCTGCATGCTTCAGGAACAGCCCCGATTTCCACCACGCCGTCCCCAGCGAGCAATCGCCCGGGGACAGGGTGAAAAGTATAGCACGCACAGAGGCAGAGTCGGCAAGAGCAGGCTGAGCGCTTTGACCCAGGCTATGGCGCTCCGAAACCTTGGCCGGGCATGAGCCACATGAGCAAGCCGAGGCCAAGGATGAGCAAGAGGTAGCGGGCGGCTACGGCGCGGCTTGGCTCAGCGGGCAAGTCTTTTGTGAACAGGCGGTAGACCATGCCGCAGGCTACGAGAAAGTAGACGCTTTCATGGAAGGCGTACCACGACACCAGGCACGCGCAGAGAAGAAGGATGCGCGCGTTCTTGCTCAAGACACCGGCGGCTTGCCCGCCGTCCAGAACCCAGACTGGGATCAGATTCAAGAGATTGAGCCACGCCCCGGCGCGGGCGAGCGCGGCCCACAGAGCATTGCCGGTTTTCCACCAGACCAGAGCGCAGACGAAGGCGGAAAGAAGTCCCGCCAGGGGACCGGCCAAGCTGACTTTGGCACGCGTTTCGGCGGAGACGCCGAGCGCCTGCCATTGCACGTAAGCGCCAAGCCCCGGAAGAAAAACCGGCATTTCCGCGGGCAAGCCGCGGCGCTTGATGTCGATGTAATGCCCCAATTCGTGCAGCAGAATCAAGACCGCGAAGCCGATGCCGAACTTCATGCCGAAGAGGGTCCAGTAGAAAGCCATGAACGCAGCAAGGGACAAAAGGAATTTGAGCTTGAAGATGGTAAGCAGCAGCGTCTTGCCTTTGAGAAGGAGAAGGGCGATGGGTGCGAGCGGACCGAGGCGGCGCGCCCACTTCGTTTGGTCGTGGGCGATTTCCGCGGCGGCAGCGGTGGCTTCGAGCTTGCGTGCCTGGGCGCGGACCCACTCGGCTTGCGTGGCGTCCTTCGGGAGGATTTCGAGGGTTTTCAGCCATTCCTCGCGCGCGGGGCGCCATTGCGATTGCGCTTCGAGCGTTTTGGCGCTGGCAGCGAGACGGTCGAGCTCGGCGGCGTGCACCAGCGCGTGGCACTCGCTGCAGACCAGCGCGTCTTGCGCCAGCGGATGGCCGCAGCGCTGGCAGGCGAAAAGCGGTTGCGAGAGAGAAGAAGACACGAGCTCGATGGTATCAGCCCGCGCTGGGAGGTGGGGGCGAAGTGCGATTGAAGGGGCCGAGAATTTCGGTAGACACGCCGGCGGTGAGGCGCCAGGCGATGCGAATGCCGACAGCGAGAATGATCAACCCGATGATGCCGGAAAATGGTTCCTGTAATTCGAGAAAAGGAGAAGCGAGCCCGGCGAAAAGCAACGCGCCAATGGCCGCCGCGAAACTTACTTTGGACGCCGCAGGCTTCGAGCCGGGAGTTGCGGCGGGTGCGCCGGCGTTAGCGTCGGCGTCGTCATCGTCGAGAGCATCTTGCGAGGAAGCTTGGGGCGACTGCGCGGCTGGTGGCTGTGCGGCTGGGGGCTGCTGAGTCTGGCCGGGGACGGAATGCTGTACGAGCGTTTTCTTTTTGGCGTCGCGCTGCTTGATGTAGATCGAGATGCCGATAGGCACGGCAGACATAGAAACCGCGGCGTAGGTGAGCAGCGCGGCGGTGATTTGGTAGCGACGGCCGCCGATGCCCCGCGAGCCCATCATGATGGCTTTGGCGACGATGTAGCCGACCAGAAGCGAAAGATAGCCGATGACCAGGCCGGTCACGATGCCGAAGGTCGAGTAGGCGATGAGGCCGAGGAGCGCGCCGCCGCAGCCGAAGATGAGGCCGCGAACGTAGGCGGAGTGAGTATCTTTCGGCGTTTCAAACTTGACTTTTTCGGCGCACGCGGGGCAGGCCTGATTGGGGCCGACCCGATAGTAGGTGGAACCGAGGGTTTGGCCGCAGAGCTGGCAGCGGTCCGGACCGCCCTTGAATTCGGCGGTGCCGAATTGCGGAGTGGGATTGGTGAAGCTTGGGCCGGACATGCGCGCAAGGTACCACAGCGGACACGTCACGCAAAGAGAACTTTTGTTGATGGCCAGCGGTGGCTACGACCTTAAAATCCGTCCGGCCACGAGGTGAGCGCCAGTTTGCCCTTGGAACTTGTGATCACGGCGCGAAGTTGGGGTGGATCGCCTTTCGCGATTGGCAGATCTAGGCCGAGGACGAGAGTGGCAGTTCTGCTTAGCGTGGCCGGGTCGGGAGTGAGGGCTTCGAAGTTGGCCAGGTGGCAGCCTTTGGGTGCGGCGATAGAAGGATGCTCGGAGTTGGCGCTCCATTCGATGAAGAAGGGGAGCAGGCCGTTGGCGGTGTCTTTCAGGTTCAGCGTTTGCCATTGGAGGAGTTGGCCGTCGGGACGTTTGCGGGAACCGGGGGTGGGGCCTTCGGCGGCGATGCCTGCTTTGGCGAGGCGATCGGCCAGGGCTTGAATGCCGCCTGGGTGGGCGGCCCAGGTGATTAGACGCGGCTCGTCAAGTTTTTGCAGGCCGTAGCTGTCTGGCGCGCCGAGCTGCTGCGGATCGGGGGCAATGATTTCGAGGTAGCGGCGCTCGCCGAGAGAGAGGAGGGCGTTGCGGGTGCCGCGTCCGGGATGGACGCCGCCGAATGCGGCGCGGACTCCGGTGCGCTGTTCGACCAAGGCCACGCCGTGGTCGAGATCGTTGCAGCCGAGGAGGATGTGGTCGAGCAAGGAGGGGACCTCGTCGTTGGCGAGAGCGAACTTGGGCGTGAGCGCGAAGGCGGTTGTGGCTGCGAGAAAAAATCGGCGCGAGAGCATTTTGGCCTCGTTAAATCGTCGCGGCGCCCTGATAGCAAAAACGGTGGGCTTCGCGCTGGGTTGCGCTTTGGCTCCAAAAAGCGGCGTCGAGCCGCCGCACTCCCAAGGGCTTCAGCCGATGGCCCGGGAGTCGGATTCTTGTTTTAGGGCGGCGATGGCGTCGGCCAGAGGACGAGGGCCGAGGTCGCCTTTGGTGCGGTGGCGGACGCTAACGGTGCCGGCTTCGGCTTCTTTTGGGCCGACGACCAGCATGTAGGGGATTTTCTGGAGCTGGGCGTCGCGGATTTTCGCGGGAAGTTTTTCGTTGCGGTCGTCGAGATGGATGCGCAGGCCGTGGCTGTTGAGGGTTTCGGTAAGATGCTTGGCGTAGTCGGCCACTTTTTCGCTTACCGGGCAGACTTCGGCTTGCACGGGGGCTAGCCAAAGGGGAAAAGCTCCGGCGTAATGCTCGACGAGAATGCCGAAGAAGCGTTCGACGGAGCCGAGCAGCGCGCGATGGACCATCAGCGGCTGATGGCGCGCGCCGTCTTCGCCGACGTATTCGAGACCGAAGCGCGCGGGCAAGTTGAAATCGAATTGCACGGTGGTGAGCTGCCAGGGGCGGCCGATGGCGTCGATGAGCTTGACGTCGATTTTGGGACCATAGAACGCGCCTTCGCCCGCGATTTTCTTATAGGGAATGTTCATGCGTGCCAAAGTGCTGGCCAGAGAATCTGAGGCGTGTTGCCAGTCTTCGGGCTTGCCGGGGTAGTTTTCAGGATGCGCGGGATCCCAATCGGAGAGTTCGACTTCGAATTTGTCAAAGCCGAAAGTTTTCATGACCGCGAACGCAAAATCGATGCAGGCTTCCACTTCAGTTTCAATTTGCGAAGGCATGCAGAAAATGTGCGCGTCGTCCTGGGTGAAGCCGCGGACGCGAAGCAGTCCATGCAGTACACCGCTGCGCTCGTAGCGATAGACGGTGCCGAGTTCACCGAAGCGCACGGGAAGATCGCGGTAGCTGCGCAGCTTCGATTTGTAAATCAGGATGTGCCCCGGGCAGTTCATGGGCTTGAGCTGATAGAGAGCCTTTTCGACTTCGATGGGGCCGAACATGCTGTCTTTGTAGAAGCCGGTGTGGCCGCTGGTGTTCCAGAGATCGAGACGCATGATGTGCGGGGTGTAGACGAGATCGTAGCCGCGCTTGAGGAGTTCGTCGCGCAGCCAGGTTTCGATGAGATTGCGGACGAGTCCGCCCTTGGGATGCCAGAAGATCAGGCCGGGGCCGGCTTCTTCCTGGATGCTGAAGAGGTCGAGCTCGGTGCCGAGCTTGCGATGATCGCGGCGCTTGGCTTCTTCAAGGCGATGGAGATATTCGTCGAGCTCTCTTTGCGTGAAGAACGCCGCTGCGTAAATGCGCTGGAGCTGCGGATTGCCTTCCTGGCCTTTCCAGAAGGCGCCGGCGACACTCATCAATTTGAATGCGTGGATGCGTTTGGTGGACGGAATGTGCGGGCCGCGGCAGAAGTCGATGAATTTGCCGGTAGTGTAGAAAGAGACCATCGGCTCGGTGGCTTTTTCGTTGACCAGCTCGCATTTGAAGATTTGGTTGGTTTTCTTATAGAGCTCGAGGGCTTCGGGCTTGGCGATGAGTTTGCGCTCATTGGGGATATCCTGAGCGGCGAGCTCGTGCATTTTCTTTTCGATTTTCGCGAGGTCGTCGAGAGTGAAGCGTTCTTCGCGCAGGAATTCGTAGAAAAAGCCATTGTCCACCGGCGGGCCGATGCCGAGCTGGACGTTCGGGTAAAGCTCCATCACGGCGGCGGCGAGAAGATGCGCAGCAGAATGGCGAAAGACGAAGAGAGAATCGGGATCGCGGTCGGTGAGAATTTGCAGCTTGACGTCGTGCTCGAGCGGACGCTTGAGGTCGACGAGTTCGCCGTCGCCGTTGTTGGGCTGGGCGATGCGCGCGACGAGCGCAGCGTCCGCCAGGCGCGGCGAAATGCCTCTGGCGATCTCGGCAGGCGTGGTCCCTTTGGGGACATCTTTGACGCTGCCGTCGGGCAATGTGACGTGAATCTGGTCCATGATTTGGTTCACCTGGAAGGAGAACCATCAAGCTTATCGGCGGCCGCCCACAGAATCAAGCCACGGGACTGCCCGGACTGCCCGGCGTTGGTTCAGTCTTCGGTGATGCGACTCACCACGACTCGGCCGGCAAGTTTAGAGAATATTCACGGCGCGGGCAGCGAGCAAGGCAACGATCGTGAGCGAAATCAACGACTGGAGCATCATGACGAGTTTTGCCCAGCGTGACAGCACCGCCGTATCCGTCGGTGAGAAAGCCGTACTGGTATTGAAAGCGAGAAACAGATAGTCCACAAAATGGGGTCTCCATGCCAAGCTCGGTCCTTCGCGACTCAACATCTGTGGAAAAAGAAACCAGCTGTTTGAGAGGTCTTCTCGACGATCGCGCATCAGCGGACCGCCGGCATCGAGCTTCCAGTACCACAGTGCGAATACCAGAATATTGGTGATCCAGAGGGCGATGGCCGAACGTAGCAAAGCCTTTGGCGTTTCAAGATGTTGCGGTATGCCTCTGACCAAAAGAACTAAGGAGGCGATCATGGCGAGGGTGATGATGCCGTTGGCCGTGAACGTGAGAATCCGAGTTGCGTGGTAATGCCCATAGCGAACCGATACCAGAATCGGAATCAACAAAAGGCCAATAATCGCCAGCAACAACCAGCTCGGGCCCACAGAAAGGGGTTCCGGCAAGGCCAAGTACACACCAGCAGCGGCAAACATGGCGACGAAGGCGGGCCAGCGCGGTTCACGGATAATGGGACGGCTCATTCCAGTTAACAGAGAACTTCGGATGTCCAGTCTAATACAGGCGGTGCCGGGCGAGCAGGTTCAACGCTAGGACTCAACCGCTATTCGTCTGCGAGACACGCGTTCAGCTTGTCTAAGCCGCCCCAGGCCATGAATAGCCGCTTGGAGTTGGCGACTATCTCTTGCAGCGGCCTGGGCCTACCGTTTCCAGAACCGGGATAAATCAGATAGGCGACCGCTCCATCCTTTCCGCCCGATCGCGGATTGGAGTCAATGCGCAAGGCTTTGGCCAGAGCGATCGAGCCTTCGCCGACAGGAAGGTCTGGCGCGCTTTCGTCGGCCACCAGCGCCGCGGAGATTTTTCCGTTCTGAAGATTCACGACCGTTGCGAAGTCACCTAGTCGAGCGTGTTTTAGGGCGTTGGGATGAAGCACCACGTACGGAATCTTCGCCGCGTCCACATAACGGCGCGGGTCTCTCGGATTGGAATTGCCGGGATCGTAGAGAGCAGTGGTGGACACATAATATCCCGGAGCCGGATCCGACTTCTTCTGTAGGACGGGGCGTCCGCTGGTTTTTCCATCCTCGGTGACCAGCGCCCACCAGTTTCCGCGATGCCCTGCGTGATCCAGCGAATCAAGTCCGAGCTTGTCGTTAGGATGATAGGCGCGGAAGGCGCCGTCCGCATCGATAGCCATGCCGGACTGGTAGAAAAAGCCCGGTACCCGAGACGGAGTCGACCAGAAAACAACGCTCTGGGCCTCGAAGAGCTGGCTCTTTTTGCAAGTAGCGCGCGGAGTGCGGATCGAGGGTTCCGAGGCACTGGGAACTAAGAACGCGAGGAATAGCATGGCCATTCCGCTGTTCATGTAGCGAATCTTCTGCCTGGCTTTCTGGCCGCTGGCGCTCATTTCGACTAGGGTACCGCCTCCACGCTCTCAGAGGAAATGGGGCATGCGTTTCGTCCGATGCTTTGAGACTAAGATTCTCCGTCAACGGATGCGGGCGCAATCCAGGTTTGTTGCTCGCCATTATAGTGCCGCCATACTGGCGCAGCTCGCCGCGGCGGGCGCCACTACATAGGAAGGGGGCCGATCATTGCGAGTCAGAAGAATCTGGGTGCAGACCTTCGACGAGTTTTTGAAAGGCGGGGTCGGTGGCCAGGGCGGCCAATTCGGGGATTTGGGTTTCCAGGTTGGCCAGGTCCTGAGATTTCAGGCCGGCGTCCTTGGCGCGTTGCAGGGATTGCAAGGCTTCCTTCTTTCGACCCATTTTTAGGAGGCACTGGGCTAGCGAAATGTGCGGCCAGGGGATTTCCGGGCGGGCGTCAGCGGCAAAGTTGAGGTAAATCTCGGCCAGGGCAAGATTCTTTTCGTCGATGAGGGGCTCGCCGGTTTCGATCATGGCGGCGAAAATACCGCGGCGGGCGCGCTCGAGGACGCGGCGTTTTTCTTCTTTCTTTTCGTGGGTGGCGCGCCCTCGGAGATCCTGGATCAACTGCGAGGCTTGCTGGCGCAATTGCGAGCGGTCTGCAGTTAGCTCGCGCAAGGCGGAGGTTATACGCATGACGTCATGTTCGAGGGCCGATTGCTGCGCCAGGTCGTCGCGTTCGCGCTTTTCCGCGGCGCGGTAGGAAGCATCTTTTTCGAGAGCGGCGGCGCGTTCTCGCAGTAAGTCAACGGAAGCGAGGCCATCGAACGCAGCGGCGGCTTGGCGGTAGGCTTGGGCCGAGTACAGAGGATTGCCGGCTTTCTCAATCTCCTTTGCTGCTGCGCTGAAACGTTGAAGTTCCGCGATGATGAATGCGTCATCGCGCGGCAAGCGCTTTTCTTTCATGGCCAGCAAATTCATCCAGGCGAAGGCTTGCGGCCAGGCGCCAGCAGGACCCCATTCGTGGGCGCCGTCGAAGCGCTGGAGAAAATGCGGAAAGGCGAGCGAGGAGAGCTGGCTTTCCAGATGAACGAGTTCGCCGTAGTTGAAGTCGAGCATACCCGCGGTCATGAATACGGAGAAAACGGCGTCGCAGGATGGAGGAGAGTCCGTGGAAAAACCGGCGCCGCTTAAAAAGACGCCGTGGGCACACTTGCACATCTGAGCCAGCCGCGAAGCTAGCCGCGCGCCGCCGGAGAATCCGGCCATGTAGACGCGCCGGTCATCGATGAAAAGACGCTTGTGGGTATCGTCCCACACAGCGGAGGCGGCCTCCGCCTCCGGTTTCCAGGCGCCGTTTTTGGAATTGTTGGAAGTGGCGACGATAAAACCGTAGCGCTCGGCGGCGTCTTTCATGAGTTGTATTGGCACCATTCCGCGAGCGCCAGGATCGAAGACATAAACGATGGGCCAGCGTTTATGCGGCGTGTAAGCGCTGGGGAGATAGAGCGCATAACTTTGCTCGGGGCGTGCTTCGCAAACAACCTTCGGGACGATGTTGCCGGCTGGTGGCGGCGAATCGCGCGTGGGCGCAGGCGCGGTCTGTCCCACAAGCTCGAACGAGAACAGGAACATCGCCGCGATGAGCGGAGCGCATTTCATGCACTCACTATAGACGCAGCGACCGAGGCTGGGGAGAGCCTCGGTCGCTGCGTTGTTTCTTCTTCCTTGGGTTGCCGGAATGGCGATTGGACTTCAGAGCGAGCGCAGGAAGTCCACGATCGCTTGCTTTTCCTCCTTGGAGAGGGCGTTGAAGCGGTTGATGACACCGTTGGCTTCGGAAGGGCCGTAGCAGGGTGTGTGTGACGAATCCTCGCAATCGCCGCCAAGCGAGTGATGCGCCTGGATGGCTTTGAGCAGGTCGTTGGTGCGGCCATCGTGCAGGAAGAAGGTGCGCTGGCCGACGCCCCAGAGTGGAGTGCTGCGGAACATGTCGCCTGCGGCGAGGCCTTGTGTAATGTCGTCGGCCAGGCCTTTGCCCATGTGATGGATGAGCAGGTCTGAATAGGGATGCACGGTGAGATTCTGCAGCGCTGCGGTTTCGCTCTTTGGCAGCGTAACCATAGTGGCGGTGTGGCAAGCGACGCAGCCGACGCCGGAGTTCCGCGCGTCGGTGCCGAAGAGTTGCTGCCCGAGCTGCGCGCTGGCGGAGAGCGGAACTGGCTGGGGCGCATCGAGGAAGCGCATGAAGATCGCGAACATCTGCCAGTCCGGAAGTTCGTGCAGCGGATTGTTGAAGCCTTGGTTGCGGTCATCGGAAGGATCGGCGCGGAAGATATCATTGGGTTCGCTCTTGTCCGCGGTGCAAGCCGGGCTTTCGTCGGTGGCTTGCGGGAAGAGATCGTTGGTCACGCCCATCTCGACGTTGTAGGCTTCGCCGGAAAAAATCATGATGGATTTGTTCTGAGCTTTCCAGCCGAAGCGCGTGATGGTGCCGTCGTTGCCGCTGCGGTTGGCCATGCCGACAATGCCGAGCTCCTCGCGAATCTCCTCGGTGGATTTATGGCGGTCGAGAATTTCGCGATCCTGGATACCGTCCAGGATGCCGAGACCGTAGAGCTGCAAAGGAATGCGGAATCGCGCGTTGCCATTCTTGAATTGTTTTTCAAAATCGGTGGGCGGGAGCGCTTCGGCAGTGCAGGTGTTCGGCTGGCCGGCGGGAAAAATGTCGGAGCGGCCCACGATGGTAAAGAGCTGATGAACGCCGCCGTCCGGGGTGCCATTGGGCTTTTTGGCGAAGCGCACTTCGCGGATGGGCCCGAACTGCTCGATGAAAGAAGGAACGGCATTCTTGGCGCCGCGGCGATGCGGGATCAGATCGAACATGGGATTTTCCGGCGGGCGTTGCTCGTTGGGAGGATCCTGGGGATTGGGCACCACGAAGCCGCCAGAGCCGCCGATGGCGGGTTGATTGTGGCAAACAGTGCACTGGTCGCCGTTGAAGCGCACGCCGAGGCCGGATGAGTTTGTTTTGGTGACGAGGTTGGCGTTCGCGGGATCGGTGAAGCTGCCGAGGGTCACGTCGCTGCAATCGTCGCACACACCTTCGAGTTGGATGGCGCGTTGCTGGCCTTCGTTGAACATTTGCAACTCGATGGCAGTGAGGCCTTTGAGCGGGGTGCCGGCGCCGGGAGGCCCTTGGCGGACGCCCGGGTCCTTTTGCGCGAGACACGGCGAGGATACGGCGAAAAAAAACGCGGCAATGGTGGCGCCGCGCAACCACAGACTCCTACCCGATGACATGTGTTTTCTCCTAGCAGTCCCGAGTGACGCCCTTTTTTGGCTTGGCCGGTTCTAGCGCCGGGCTGCACTAATGGGCCGGGACTGCTGCTTTACTAAGAACTGCGGAAAACGGAAGCCAAAAGGTCCAGAAGAAATCGGACGTTGCGCCCGGCGGGAAGGAAATTGACTTGACTGCTTGGCGCAGCTATCGTTACGGGCAATCCAGCGCCCTGTGACGGACAGCGTGTCTCAAAACCCTTCGCAAATCGTAGGCGAACTTTTGGCGAAATGGCGTGGCGGCGACCCGGAAGCGCTGCAGGCGCTGGTGCCGCTGGTTTACAAGGATCTTCGCGCCATGGCGCACGTGTACCTGAAACGGGAGCGGCCGGGCCACACACTACAAACTACGGCGCTGGTGCATGAGGCTTATTTGCGGCTGGTGGGGCAGCGTCCGTTTGAGGCGGAGAACCGGGCGCATTTCGTTGCCGTAGCCGCAAGACTGATGCGCCAGATTCTGGTGGACTATGCGCGAAACCGCGGGGCAGCGAAGCGCGGCGCAGATCGCAGGGTCGAGCTGGACACCGCGCTGGCGATGCCGCAAATGCCGAACACCGACGTGGTTGCGCTGGACGATGCGCTGAAACTGCTCGCAGAAGTGGATGAGCAACAAAGCCGCATTGTGGAGCTGCGATTCTTTGGCGGGTTGACGACCGAGGAAGCCGCGGAAGTGCTGGGCATTTCCCGCTCGACGGCCAAGCGCGATTGGAATGTGGCCAAGGCCTGGCTCGCCAGGCAAATGAAGAGAGGCAGCCGTGGAGAAACCTAGTCAATGGGAAAAGATTAAGGAGATTGTGGGGGCGGCGCTGGAGCGCGAGGCAAGTCAGCGCGGCGCGTTCGTAAAGGAAGCTTGCGCGAGCGACGACACGCTACGCGCAGAAGTGGAGTCACTCTTGTCGGCGCGTGCTCGAGCTGATGATTTGTCGGCATCTGCCATGACCACGGAGCTGGGCGACGGTTCGCAAGTCGCGAAGTTGCTGGGACCCTATCGCCTGCTGCAAAAGCTGGGTGAAGGCGGTATGGGGCAGGTGTGGCTGGCCCAGCAGACGGCTCCGGTTCGCCGCAAAGTGGCGCTCAAGTTGATCAAAGCCGGAATGTATGACGATTCCACACTGCGGAGATTTCAGTCCGAGCGGCAGTCGCTGGCGATCATGGATCATCCGGCGATCGCCAAGGTGTTTGACGCGGGGGCCACGCCGGATGGGCAGCCCTACTTCGCGATGGAATACGTGCCGGGCGTGGCGATTACCAAGTACTGCGATGAGAAAAAGCTGAAAATTCGCGAGCGGCTGGAAGTTTTCATCCGCGCTTGCGAAGGAGTACAGCACGCGCATCAGAAGGCCATCATCCATCGCGATCTGAAGCCGGCGAACATTCTGGTGGTGGAAGTGGACGGCAAACTGGTGCCGCGCATCATCGATTTTGGGCTCGCGAAAGCAGTTACGCCGTACTTCTCGGGTGAACCAATGAACACGCAAGCCGGAGGCTTCGTGGGCACGCCCGGTTATATGAGCCCCGAACAAGCGGACCCGGGCATTCAGGACGTGGATACGCGGACGGATGTGTATTCACTTGGCGTGGTGCTGTACGAACTGCTGACCGGGTTCCTGCCGTTTGATGCAGCGCAATGGAAGAACCTGCGCCTTGAAGAACTGCTGCGTCATTTGCGCGAGGACGATCCTCCAAGGCCAAGCACCAAGGTCAGCGGCGCTCGGGACACGTCTACGTCGAATGCGCAGGCGCGGGGCACCGAGCCTGCGCAACTGGTCAGCTCGTTGCGTGGCGATCTCGACTGGATCACCATGAAGGCGCTGGACAAGGACCGCAACCGGCGGTACGGCGCGCCTTCGGAAATCGCGGCGGATATCCGGCGTTATCTGAACCATGAGCCGATCGTCGCGCGTCCCGCGAGCGCGGGTTATCGTTTGCGGAAGTATGTTCGCCGGCACAGCGTGGCAGTGACCGTGGCCGCGGGCCTTTTCGTTTTGCTCGTTGTGTTTGCCGCCCTGCAAGCCGTGCAACTGCGGCGCATTACCCGCGAGCGAGACCGCGCAAATCGTATCGCCGAGTTCATGACCAATATGTTCAAAGTATCACAACCCAGCGAGGCGCGGGGCAACTCCATCACCGCCCGCGAAATCCTGGACAAGTCATCGAAAGACATTGACACCGGTTTGTCGCAAGATCCCGAGCTGCAAGCCAAGATGATGGACACCATGGGCACGGTGTACCGCAGCCTGGGCCTGTACCCGCCTTCCGAAGCGCTGCTGTCGCGGTCCTTGGACATCAAGCGGGCACGGCTCGGAGCTCAAGACCCAGAAACACTTTCTACCGCTGCAGGACTTGCCAGCACCTTTTGGAACGAAGGCCGCTTTGCCGAATCGGAAAAACTGCTGCGCACCACCATCGATGATCAGCGGCGCGTTGTGGGCGCCGAAAATCCCGCCACTCTGCGGTCCATGAGCGACCTGGCCATCGTGTTCCATGGCCAAGGCCACGATGGCGACGCGGAAAAGCTGGATCGGCAAATTGTCGAGGTCGAGCGGCGTGTCCTCGGTCCAGAGCATCCCGAGACGCTCACCACGATCAGCAATCTGGCGCTCGTCCTGCGGGACGAAGGCGGCCGCTACGCGGAAGCCGAAAAGTTCAACCGCGAAGTATTGGAGGCCCGCCGCCGCACCCTAGGCACGGATCACCCAGACACCTTGCGCTCCATCGCCAATCTGGCGTTCACCCTGCAGGCCGAAGGTGGACGCGATGCCGAGGCCGAGAGCTTGCTTCGCGGAGTTCTCGAAACGCAGCGCCGAATGCTGGGACCTGAACATCCCGACACGCTTCGTACCATCGGCACTCTGGCCATTCTGCTAAATCGCAGCGGCCAGCGAGCCGCCGCGGAACAGCTCCAGCGCGACTTGCTCGAGATTCAACGGCGTACTCTCGGCCCCGCCCACGCTAGCACTCTCAACACCATGAGCAATCTCGCCGCAACTTTGGTGGAGGAAAAGAAGCTTCAGGAAGCAGAGCAGCTCGGGCGGCAAACTCTCGCGTTGCAAGAGGAAAAGTTCGGCGTGGAGCACAGAGACACGCTCCGCACCCTGCTTAACCTGGGCGCCACGCTTCAAGACGAAGGAAAGCTCGCCGAAGCGGAGAAGATGGAGCGGCAAAGTCTCGAGGTTGCGGGCAAGGTTCTCAAACCAGGAAACAACATCGTCCCAATGCTTCTCTATAACCTATCCACAATTCTGGACAAGCAAGGCCATCGCCCCGAGTCTGAGAAAACGCTGCGCGAAGCCATCGAAGGCGCGCGGAAAGCGTTTGGGCCTAACGATCCGAATACCCCTATGTTCATCTACTCGTTGGGCGGATTATTGGCGCGGGAGGGGCGGCGTGACGAGGCTCTCGCCTCTCTTCGCGAGGCCCTCGACAACGGTTTGGACGCTTCGCGATCCGCAGGCCTGGAGAAGGATCCGGAACTCAAGTCGTTGCGCGGTGACCCGCGCTTCGCGGCGCTTGTTGCCGACGCCCGCAGCCGCTCTGCTGCGGAGCAGAAGCACTAATAAACCTCATTTTCCTTAGCGGACCGGTGCGCCACCCTGCTCGTGCGTGCCAGATACCCTGATGTCGTGGAGATGCATCTAGAGGTTAGACTGAGGTGTTTGCGGCGCAGGCGTTTTGTCTGCGATAGGGGCAGCCGCGTCATAGTTGCGGCGTTGTATCGACACAATTCAGGGAAGGATCACTGATGGGGCGGACGGTCGCGTTCTTGTTTGCACTTTTTGGTATGGCTGGTCTGGTGGCGGCGCAGGAAGCCACTCCTTTGCGGCAGGCCGATGAACGTTACAAGGCCGACATCCTGCTAGTGGTGGCGCATCCGGACGATGAAGCCGCTGCGACTCCGTATCTGGCGCGGGCGCTCGATGAAGGCAAGCGAGTTGCGGTGGCTTACGGAACGCGCGGAAGCAGCGGGGAGAATCAGGTGGGGACAGAGCAAGCGAGCGCTCTGGGAGCCATTCGCGAAATTGAAGCGCGGAGCTCACTGGCCCATTTTGGCATCACAAATGTGTGGTTTCTCGGCGGGAAAGATACCGCTTCGCAGGATGTGTTGCAGTCGCTAGCCAACTGGGAGCACGGTGCAGCGCTCGAAAATCTCGTCCGCATCGTGCGTCTCACGCGGCCTGAAGTGATTCTCACTTTTCTGCCCGGGACCTTTATTGGTGAGGACCACGGCGATCATCAAGCCTGCGGAGTGCTGGCGACCGAGGCGTTCGATGTGGCCGGCGACGCGACCGTCTTTCCATCACAAGTAGCCGCGCCGCTGCGGCGTCTTGAGCCTTATCTTGAAAATCTGCGGCCGTGGCAGGCGAAAAAGATTTATTACTTTCCTGATGCGGAGCGCGACGACATCTTCGGCGACAAAGGCCCGGCGTATTCGGTCAAAGACATCGCCAAGTCCAGCAAGAAAGCGTATTGGCGGCTGGCACTCGAGGGTTTTCTCGCGCACCAGACGCAGGCCAAGGGCTACATCGATCGCATCAACAAGATGAGCGACGCGGAAATCGAAAAGCTGGTGCAGACCGATGGCTGGGGCGAGTCGCAGCACTTCGTGCGCGGCAAATCACTGGTGGGCGGCAGCGTAACCGGGGACATCTTCGAAGGAATCACGCCGGATGCGATTCCTTTGGCGCGGCCCGAGGTCTCGCCGGGGCCCCCGCGCCCTGAATTGTCCGTCGAGCTTGCCGGACCGTGGAGCTTCTACGCGGAGTTTCGCCGCGTCCACGGACTCGCTCACTTGCCACATCCGGAGCCGCCGGAGATCGCGCTGCAAGCGGGGACGTCGCTGGTAATTCCCCTGTGGATTTGCAATCAGACGGCGTCGGCGCAGGAATTTACGCTGGCCGTGGACCTTCCCTCCGGGTGGACAGTGCAAAGCGGCGCGGGAAAATTCAGCGTACCTGCCCGGCAGGTCGGAGCGGCGCGTGTGGAAATCAACCTGCCACCGCTGGCCGAGAATGCGCAGCGAAAGCAGGACGCGCAGGAAGTCACCGTGCGTGCGGAAACAAAGGGTCAATCGATCGGCGCGGTAAAGCTGCGCGTCGAATTGCGCAAGCGGGCCTTGCCGGAATAACTCGCTTCAGGATTTTTTCGGACGCGCGGATTCCATAATTTCCCATGCAGACTCGGGCAGAATCGCCAGGTCGTTGAATTCGCCGGCGCCGCGCAGCCATTGCCCGCCGTCAATCACCACGCATTCGCCGTTGATATATTCCGCCATATCGCTGAGCAGGAATGCCGCAAGATTGGCAAGCTCCTCGTGGCGGCCGAAGCGCTTCATCGGGTGCTTTTCCTTGTTGTGTTCTTCAAACTGCTTCGAGGGCATCAGCCGCGACCACGCGCCCTCGGTCGGAAACGGTCCGGGAGCGATGGCGTTGAAGCGAATGTGATACTTGGCCCATTCCACCGCGAGGGAAGTGGTCATCGCCAGCACGCCGGCTTTGGCGCAGGCCGATGGCACCACAAATCCCGAGCCGCTATTTGCCGAGGCGTAGGTGGTCACGATATTCAGGACGTTGCCGCCGAGCTTCTCGGCGATCCACCTCTTGCCGAACACCTGCGTGCAGTTGAACGTTCCATTCAGCACGATGCCGACCACGGCGTTGAACGCGTTCGGCGACAGCTTCTCCGTGCGCGCCATGAAGTTTCCCGCAGCGTTGTTGACCACCGTGTCGATGCGGCCGAACTGTTCTACGGCGTGCTCCGCGGCGGCTTCCACCGCAGCGTAGTCGCGCACATCGCAGGAAGCGTACGCCGCCGCGCCGCCCAGGCGATGAATTTCGTCGCAGACTTCCTGCAAGGGCTCCGGCCGCCGTCCCACCACAAACAGGCGCGCTCCCAAGCTCGCGAACCGAAGCGCCATGGAGCGCCCCAGGCCAGTGCCGCCGCCCGAAATAAAAATCGCGCGGCCTTGCAGAAGGTCTTCACGGAACATCATTCACCGCCGGACAAGGATTGACCACCAACCGTGGCAAGCGATTCTAGTGCATCCCAGCACCGCGCTGCTGGAAAAAGCGGCGACTCCGCCACTAGTCCGCGGCGTTTAGAGCTTTCGGTGCGGGGGTTCTTTCGGAACGGCAGGCGGGCTCGGCGTGGCATGCGGCGGCGAAGCAGGAGCCTCCGTCGGAACCTGCGCAGCAGCAACTTCTGCAACGATTGCCGCGGTGCGCCCACTGCTGATCTGGCAGGCGGAATCGTAAATGCGGCACTGCGCGAGCGTGAGCTTGCACCCGCAAGTGCAGGTTTCGCCGTTGAAGGCGCGCAGCGCCGCAAGCTTTTGCCGCGGGGTGAGCCCGGAGAAATCGACTCCCGGCAGCTCGGTAGCGCGCTCCGCATTCTTCAGAAAAATTTGTCCGGTGTCCTCGAAGGTTTCCACTCTCGCGGGAATCGCGAGATGTAGCAGC
>Ga0210384_10003082_pt1 | contig 19638 bp, 18 predicted proteins | sample IncBWH2MmetaG_FD_160574 | JGI IMG/M metagenome (GOLD analysis project Ga0210384, IMG submission 160574) | Forest soil microbial communities from Barre Woods Harvard Forest LTER site, Petersham, Massachusetts, United States - Inc-BW-H-2-M | ecosystem: Environmental > Terrestrial > Soil >...
GAGGCGGGAGTCGGACGGGCTAGAAGCGCGGTTCCGCTCGTTGCGCGTTGTTTTTGCAAGAACCTGCCGGGGAGCGGAGCCGATAGGGGTGGAATTCGCGGGTGCCCCGATTCTTGTGAGTTTTTTTCGCAAAGTGGGCATTCCACGACTGCAGATTCCGCGGGCAGGATGGGCCCCTCGCCTCGCCGATGTTTCCTACCTGGTACCCCCGGTCTGATGAAATCATGGGCTTGGCGGGAATTTTTGCTTCGGTCCTTGAATCCAAAGGACTTATAGGTAAAGCTTTCAGGAAATGGAGGCGAATCTCAGAACAGATGCAATCGCTGCTTTTTCCGGAAGAGCACGTTGGCCAACGAACACGCGACTAAGCAGACGCGCACAAGACGGCACTGTTCCGGGAATGGTAGCCCCGGCAGGAATCGAACCTGCATAGTCAGTTTAGGAAACTGAAGTCCTATCCGTTGAACGACGGGGCCGCTGCCAAGAGTGACAAATCAGGTTAGCAGGTTGCGAAACGGGTTGCCAAACTTGCGGCGACCTATCGTGACCCGTCCCGATCCGCCGCCTACGAAATGGACGATTTCCAGGCGGTCTCCATCGTGTAATGGAGTCTGCGGCCACTGGTTGCGGGGGACGATTTCGCGGTTCAGTTCGATGGCCACCCGGTCTGGCTTCATGCCGAGGTGGGCTACGAGCGCGCCCAGGGTTTCGGCGGGCGAGACTTGGGGTTCGCCATTGATGGTGAGCTTCATTAAATTCAATCTCGCCGCAGACAGCTGCCGAGCTGCGCCCGCTTGGAGAGCCCGGGGGCGACTGTCCCTACGCAATCTTGGACGGGCGGGGCGCCCGTCCCCCACACGACCGTCCCCACGCTAGCTCGAACTGGCGTTGCGCAGATTGAACTTGCGAGTTGCGGTTCGTCCTCCGAAACTTGCCTGCACGAGTACGGACGACTCTGCGAGCGACTTTTCGTCCACCTGAACGTTCATCTCGGCGCTGCCCTTGGCGTCGGTGAGAACCTGCGCGTAGTAGGGCGCGGCGTCTGGCCGGGCGAAGCGGAGTGTGAGGCGAGCGCCTTCGACCGTGACGCCTCCTTCGGTGACGCGGAGGCGCATCGTCAAAGCGCCGCTTGCATGCACCGACCCGGCGTTGGTCCACTCGAGATCAAGCTCCTTCACCGCCGCCAGCGTTTCCGGGGTTTCCCGCTTGTCGAAGATGGAATCGAGCTTGCCACCGCGGATGGCGTCGAGCACCTCGCGGTGCAGTTCGCGCAGCATCTTCTCTCTGTCTTTATCCTGATCTTTATCTTTGTCCTGGCTGTCGTTCTGAGCGGTGGTTTTGCCCTCAGCCGCGCTGGAGCCATAGGGAACCGCGCGCTTCCCGATGCAGCGGCCTTTCACGAAGACTTGCGTCTGCAACAAGTGTTCGCCTTCGCGCGCTTCGCTCTGCACGTGGTAGATCGTGTCTTCGTGCCGGATGTCGGTATTGAAGCCAAAGATCATGCGGTTCAGGCTTTCCCCGGTTGTGTCGACAGTCCTGTCGAGACAGTTTTTGCCGGATGAAACTGCGGTTAAACCGGGCACTTAGCTAGCGTACTTGGCTTGACACTTCAGTCAGCCAAAATTAGTCTAGAACGTTTACTGTTGTGCTTGGCGCAAATTATATATACCTCCTGCTATGCCGGACAATTATTTCGCTCGCTACCTGCCCCTCTTGATGCATTTCGGCATCGCCACGGCCCTTGCGAGCGCGATCGTGACTCTTTCGTGGCTGATTGGCCAGCATAAGCCGAATCTCGCGAAGATGTCGCCTTATGAATGCGGGGTTCAGCCCATCGGCGATGCTCAGGGACGATTCTCCGTCAAGTTCTACCTGGTGGCCATGCTTTTTATTTTGTTCGACGTGGAAGCCGTCTTCCTTTATCCCTGGGCGGTGATCCTCCGAGAACTGAAGATGTTCGGTTTCTGGGAGATGATGGTGTACATCGCGATCGTGCTGGTCGGCCTCTTCTATGTGTGGAAAAAAGGCGTGCTGGACTGGGGACTGACGGCCGCCAAGCGGGGAGGTGTCTGATGCCGCTCGCTCCCCCCATCACCGGCATCGAGCAGTTGAAGTCGCATCCCGCCGTGGGCCGCCTGGTGGAGTGGAACCCGTCGGTCGTGCAGGCGGTGAAATTCGATCGCGACGAGCTTACGATCTGGATCGAGAAGGACGCGATCCGCGATGTTTGCGCCATTTTGCGCGACTCTCCGGATTGCCCATTCAATTATTTGTGCGACCTCACGTGCGTGGATTGGTATCCCTCGGAGCCGCGGTTTGAGGTGGTTTACCATCTGCTTGCGATTGCGAAAAAAGAGCGCGTGCGTCTGAAGGCTCGCCTTGACGGGTCCAGTCCTTCGATCGAATCGGTCACGTCGGTTTGGCCCTCGGCCAATTTTTATGAGCGCGAAGCGTTCGATCTGTTTGGAGTGCGCTTCTCCGGACATCCCAACCTGAAACGCATCATGATGCCCGATGACTGGGAAGGCCATCCTCTGCGGAAGGACTACCCGGTGGAAGGCTACCGGTAGGTCATGGCGCAATTTCCCGCTACTGTCGCTGAGCCCGGCCAGGATTCGACTTTAGTCCTGAACATGGGGCCGCAACACCCGTCGACGCATGGGGTTCTGCGGTTAGTGCTCGAAATTGACGGGGAGACCGTGGTGCGGGTTAAGCCGGAGATCGGTTTCCTGCACACTGGCATCGAGAAAACCTGCGAGGCCAAGTTCTATCAGCAAGTTGTGCCGCTAACGGATCGCATCGATTACCTCTGCCCGCTGACCAATAATCTCGCCTACTGTCTTGCGGTAGAGAAGTTGCTGGGGCTGGAGATTCCTCCGAAAGCCCAGTGGATGCGGGTTCTGATGAATGAGTTGACCCGCATCAATTCGCACCTGGTCTGGCTCGGGACGCATGCCATGGACCTCGGCGCGATGACCGTCTTTCTCTATTGCTTCCGCGAGCGTGAAGATGTTCTGCGCTTTTTCGAGATGGTCAGCGGGCAGCGCATGATGACGTCGTATTTCCGCATTGGCGGGCTGGCGCTGGAGCCGCCGCTCGGATTCTTCGAGAAGGTGAAGAAGTTTGCCGACCGCTTCCCCGGGAACGTGGATGAATATGAAGGCTTGCTGACCGGGAATCCGATTTTCACCATGCGCACCAAGGGCGTCGCCTACTTGAGCCCGGAAGACGCGATTGCACTGGGTGCATGCGGGCCGACGTTGCGCGGCAGCGGGATCGATATGGACCTCCGCCGCGATGCTCCCTACTCAGGCTACGAAAACTTCAAGTTCAAGGTGCCGGTCCGCACGGAAGGTGACGTGTTTGCGCGCTACCTTTGCCGCGTCGAGGAGTTGCGGGAATCGATTGGCATGGTACAGCAGGCGCTGGCGGGAATGCCGGAAGGGCCGGTGAAAGCCGACGCGCCGAAGGTCGTGCTGCCCGACCGCGAAAAAATGAAGACGCAGATGGAAGCCCTCATCTATCACTTCAAGATTATTACCGAGGGCTTCACGGTTCCGGCGGGCGAAGTTTATCAGGCAGTCGAATCGCCGCGCGGCGAGATGGGATACTACGTCGTCAGCGACGGAACGGCCAAGCCCTATCGCGTGCATATGCGCGGACCGTCTTACGCGAATCTGCAGACGCTCGCCAAGATGTGCGAAGGGCAGCTGATTGCCGACGTGGTGGCGGCGATTGGAAGTATCGATGTGGTGCTGGGGGACATCGATCGGTAATGCGTTTCTCTGAAGAATTCGAGACGCGGTTTGCGGAGATGCTGACGCATTATCCGACTCGGCGGTCGGCGCTTGTGCCTACGCTGCTCTATGCGCAGGATGAGGTGGGTAGTCTGAGCGATGAAGTGATTGCGGAACTGGCGCGGCGAATGGATCTCACCGAACTGGAAGTCCGCAACGTGATCAGTTACTACTCGATGCTGACCACCAAAGCGCGCGGAAAGTACAACGTACAGGTGTGCACCAACATCGCTTGCATGCTGCGCGGCGGCGAGGAACTTCTTGAACATTGCGGAAAGAAGCTGGGCATCGGCCATAAGGGCACGACGCCGGATGGCTTGTTCTCGCTGGAAGAAGTGGAATGCATTGGCGCGTGCAGCTGGGCTCCGGCAGCACAAGTGAATTACGACTTTCATGAGAACCTGACGAACGCGAAGATGGATCAGATTCTGGACGAGTATAAGAACAAATTGAGTCATTGATTCGTTGGGTCATTGAATCATTCGTGACCACGGTGCAATGGCGCAATGATTCAATGCCTCAATGACTAAATGAACAAATGGCAACTCTCGTTTCCCATCCCGACGAGGTGCGCGTTATCTCGAAGCGCTTTGGACAGGGCGCGACGGATATCGATCGCTATCTCCAACTGGACGGCTACAAGGCCGTGCAGAAGGCGCTCGCCATGCAACCGGACGCCATCATCAATGAGGTGAAGAATTCCGGCCTGCGCGGACGGGGGGGCGCCGGGTTCAGTACGGGGATGAAGTGGTCGTTTGTCCCGAAGCAATCGGCAAAGCCGAAATACGTGCTCTGCAACGGGGACGAGAGCGAACCTGGCACCTGTAAGGACCGGTTGATTTTCGAACACGATCCGCACGCCGTGATAGAAGGCGTCATGATCGCCGCGCTCGCGGTCGGTGCTCATACCGGATACATCTACGTCCGCGGCGAGTACCGCTACTTGCTAGTCATCATGCAGAAGGCCCTCAAAGATGCTTACGGAAAAGGCTTCCTCGGGAAAGACATCTTCGGCAGCGGATACGATCTGGATATTTATTGGCACGGCGGGGCGGGCGCTTACGAAGTTGGCGAAGAGTCGGCGTTGATGGAGTCGCTCGAAGGCAAGCGCGGGATTCCGCGCATCCGTCCGCCGTTCCCTGCCGTGGTCGGCCTGTGGGGCGGGCCCACGGTCATTAATAATGTGGAGACTCTCGCCGCCGTGCCGCATATCATTTTGGGCGGCGCGGATTGGTACGCAAAACTGGGCACGCCGAAGAATGGTGGAACGCGGCTGTTCTGCCTCGCCGGAAATCTCAACAAGCCGGGAGTCTACGAGCTTCCCATGGGTTACAACCTCAAGAAGATGATTTACGAGGTCGGCGGCGGAATTCCGAACCGACGCAGTTTGAAAGCTGTGGTCCCGGGTGGATCGTCAACGCCGGTGCTGCTGCCGGAAGAAATTGACGTTGCTATGGACTTTGATTCGGTGGCAAAGACGGGTTCGATGCTTGGATCCGGCGGTGTGGTGGTGCTCGATGATACTGCTTGCATCGTCAAGTTTGCGCTGCGCACGATGAAATTCTACCGGCACGAGAGCTGCGGTTGGTGCATCCCGTGCCGCGAAGGGACGGACTGGCTGGAGAAAACTTTGATTCGCTTCCATTCGGGCGGCGGGGTCAAAAAGGACATCGATAATATGTACTATCTCTCCGAAAACATGTTGGGAAAGACATTCTGTCCGCTGGGAGATGCGGCGGCCATGCCCACCATGGCGTTCGTGAAAAAGTTCAGACAAGAATTTGAAGATCATTTGGATGGAAAGCCGTGCCCTTTTGAGAAGGCGGCCGAAGCGGTACTGGTGTAGCGCCGGTGTCTCGCCGGACAGCCGGCGAGATGCCAGGGCTACGGAAAATCATGGCTGACGTAAATCTTACTGTCGATGGAAAGAAGATCACGGCTCCGGCTGGGTCGCTGCTGATTGAAGCCTGCAAGAGCGTGGGCATTGAAGTGCCCTCTTTTTGCTACTATCCCGGGCTCTCATTGCAGGGCGCATGCCGCATGTGCGTTGTGAAGGTCGAGAAGATGCCTAAGCTTCAGACGGCCTGCACGACCACGGTGACCGAAGGCATGATCGTCGCGACCGACAGCGATGAGGTGCGTCAGGCCCGTAAGGCGATGGTCGAGTTGCTGCTCGGCAACCATCCGCTGGATTGCCCGGTGTGCGATGCCGGCGGCGAATGCGAACTGCAGGACATGACGTTCTCCTACGGCGCCGCTGAATCGAAATTCATGGAGGCCAAGAACCACAAGGAAGAACAGCAGTGGTCTCCGGTGGTGTATTTCGACCGCCCGCGCTGCATCCTGTGCTACCGCTGCGTGCGCGTCTGCGGCGAAGGCATGGACGTTTGGGCGCTCGGCGTGCAGAATCGCGGCGTCGGTTCGATCATCGCGCCTAATCAAGAAGACCATCTCGACTGCGAAGAGTGCGGCATGTGCATCGACATCTGTCCGGTCGGCGCGCTCACTTCGGGCGCCTATCGGTACAAGACGCGTCCGTGGGAGATGAAACATGTGGGTACGATCTGCACCCATTGCGGGGACGGCTGCAAAACCACGCTGGGCGTGCGCCGCTGCGACACCGGCACGGAGATCGTCCGCGGTGACAACCGCGACAAGAGCGGGATCAATGGCGATTTCCTGTGCGTCAAAGGCCGCTACGCTTTCGACTTTGCCCATCATGAAGAGCGCCTTACCCAGCCGCTGATTCGCAAGAACGGCAAACTCACGCCGGCGACCTGGGAAGAAGCTTTTGAACTGATCGGAAAGCGGTTTCGCGAAGTTCGCGACCAGCAAGGCGGGAGCGCGATCGGCGTCGTGGGGTCGAATCGCACGACTAACGAGGAAAACTATCTGCTTTCGAAGTTTGCGAGGTCGGTGCTTACGACGAATAACGTCGATCATCATCGGACAGCGGATTATCCTGCCTTGGCGGCGGCTCTCCACGACAAGCCTGGAAAAACGGCTTCCATGCGCGACGTGTTGACGGCGCCCGCGATTCTACTGATCGGCAACGATCCAACAAATCAGCATCCGCTGCTGGCATGGCAGATCCGGACGAACGTCCGCTTGCGCCGGGCGCGTCTCTATGTGATCAACTCCGCGCCGATCAAGTTGCAGCGGCAGGCGGCGGGATTTGGACTTGTGCCGGCGGGCGCGGAAGCTCAGGCAGTCGCATTTCTTTCCGGCGACGATTCCGTGCTCGATTCCCTTTTCGATTCCCCGGCCGCCGAAGGTACGACCCGCGATGCCTGGACCGGCCTGCGAGAGAAAGTCCGCGGAGAACAGAACATGGTCATCGCCTTCGGTTCTGAACTGCGCGGTCATGACATCGAGAAACTGGTAAGCTTTGCCTCGAGCTTGACCGGAGCCAAGCTGCTGTGCCTGGGCGACTACTCGAATTCGCGCGGAGCCAGCGAAATGGGCCTTTATCCCGATCTTCTGCCGGGATACGAGCGCGTCAGCAGCGCGGACAAGTTTCAGCAGGAATGGGGCAAGCTGCCGAGCGAAAAAGGTTTGAGCCTCCCGGAAATGATGGACGCGGCGAAGGCAGGCAAACTGAAAGCGCTGTACGTGGTGGGCTCGAATCCCGTCGGGCGTTTGGGCATTGATCCCTTTGCACTCTCGAAGAGCTTTGTGGTGGTTCAGGACATGTTCCTGACCGAGACAGCGACCATCGCCGACGTGGTTTTGCCGGCGGCGAACGCGTACGAGAAAACGGGAACGTATACGAACACCTGCGGCGATCTGCAACTCGTCAAGAAAGCTGGCGAAGTCACGAACACCAAGCCGGATTTCGAGATGATCGTTCGCATCGCGGACGCCATGGGCTTTGACGTACGCGGTCTGGTGCCCTTCGGCGGCGGAACACACGCCGATATGGGTCAAACGCGCGGGGCGCAATCGGGCGAGGCGGATCGTCATGCGGTGTGGCTCGAGGCGCACAGCCTGGAACCGAAAATGACGCCGTTCGATCCGATTGCGATTCTTGATGAGGTCCAGCGGGTGGTTGCCGGCTACGACGTTTCGCGGGTCAATCTGCTGGCTGGCAATGATCAACACTTGGAGATTGCTGAAAGCGGCGCTAGCGCGATTCAACCGCCAGAGTTGATTGTCCCGGCCAATGATGACCTATTCAGCTCAGGCACGCTTGGTCGGTATTCAAAGACTCTGAATTCGGTTTTGGAGAACAAATCAGCGGAGTCGGAAGTCGCAGCGGACTAGGAACGAACCGGCAGTCGGGTAAATCAAAAAGAAAGTTCAAAAGCACGCGGGCGAGGGCGCCCGCGCCACACGGACACAATTGAGCATAACGACGTTCGTCATCATTTCGCTTATCAAGTCTATCGCCGTCGTGTTTGTTCTGCTGACGGCGGTGGCGTACAGCGTCTGGCTGGAGCGCAAGGTGTCGGCGCATATCCAGAATCGCTGGGGGCCCACGCGGGTCGGGCCTTTCGGGCTCTTGCAGCCGCTCGCTGACGGCGTCAAATTTATCTTCAAAGAAGATCTAACGCAGCCGCATGTCTACAAACCGCTCTACATCGCGGCGCCAATCATCGCGGTTGTCTTCGCGATTACATCCATTTCGGTGATCCCGTTTGGCAACTGGGTCAACCTAGGCCCGTGGGGCACGTATCTGCAGATTACCGACTTGAACATCGGACTGCTGGTTGTCCTCGGGATTACTTCGATGGGCGTGTACGGCGTGGCGCTTGCCGGATGGTCCTCAAACAACAAGTACGCGCTGCTTGGCGGATTGCGTGCGAGCGCCCAGATGATCAGCTATGAAGTTTCGCTCGGCCTCTCGCTGGTGGGAGTGATGATTATGGCGGGAAGCCTCAGCCTGCGCGAGATCGTGGATGCGCAGGGAGGCGTGTTTTGGGGTTTCATTCCGCGCTGGAACATTTTTCACGGTCAGACGATTGCATTTTTCATCTATCTGATTTCAGCATACGCCGAGACCAACCGCACGCCCTTTGATCTGCCGGAAGCGGAGTCGGAACTGGTGGCCGGATATCACACCGAGTACAGTGCGATGAAATTCGCGATGTTCTTCATGGCCGAGTACGCCAACATGGTGACGGTCGCCTGCCTGGCCACGCTGCTGTTTCTAGGCGGATGGCACGGCCCGATTTTTGGTCCACCAATCCTGCAAGCGCTGATGCCGGTGTTCTGGTTCTGCCTGAAGGTTTTCTTCTTTATGTTTCTGTACGTCTGGGTGCGCTGGACCTTGCCCCGCTTTCGCTATGACCAGCTCATGGCGTTCGGGTGGAAGTTCCTGCTGCCGCTGGCGATTGCGAACATTGTGGTTACGGCGCTGATTGTGGCATGGAGAGCTTGACGGCAGTTCCAGGTTCTCAGTTGCGATATCGGTTTACTGAGAACTGGGAACTGGGAACTCGCAAATAATGTTTCACTTAATTCTATTTCTCTTTTTCGGAGCGATCTGCGTGGCGGGGGCTATCAACCTGCTGGTGCAGAGCCATCCCATTAACAGCGCGCTGTCCCTGATCGCCGTGATGGCGGCGCTCGCTGCCGAGTATCTTCTTTTGGGCGCAGAATTTGTGGCTGCCGTGCAAGTGATTGTCTATGCCGGCGCGATCATGGTGTTGTTTCTGATTACCATCATGCTGCTGAACGCCGGCGCAGAAGAGCGCACCAAGGGCAGCCGGGTCGCGATCCTGCTCGGCATTCCGGGAGTGCTGATCGGCGGTGTGCTCGTCGCCTGGACGCTTCTCAATCGATCCAATACACAGGCCGTTCCCATCGGCGCGTTAAAGGGCGATCCCAAGGATATTGCCCGGCTTCTTTTCCACGACTTTCTGCTGCCGTTTGAAGTCACGTCAGTGCTGATCCTGATCGCCATCATGGGCGCGGTCGTGCTCGCCAGCCCGCCGCGAGCCGTGGCCAGCGGCCTGAGAAAGGACGCTGAATAACGATGGTTCCTCTTTCTTACTATCTGCTGCTGAGCGGAATCCTTTTTGTGTGTGGCGTGCTCGGGTTCCTGATCAAACGCAACATCATCACGATTTTTATGTCGATCGAGTTGATGCTAAATGGCGTGAACCTTTCGTTCGTGGCCTTCGCGGCGCACTGGCATGCACTCAGCGGGCAGGTCTTTGTCTTCTTCGTGATGGTGGTGGCCGCCGCTGAGGCCGCAGTGGGCCTGGCGATCATTATTGCCGTCTATCGCACGCGTGAAACTTTGAATGTGGACCAGGTGAACCTGCTCAAGCTATGACGCCGAATCCTTATCTTTATCTTTGGCTCGTCCCGCTGCTTCCGCTCGCCGGGGCGGCGATCAACGGCTTCTTTGGGCGGCGGTTGCCGAAGAGAGCAATCACGACGGTCGCGCTCGTCTTCTGTGGTGCCGCCTTTGTCATGGCGCTGTGGCTGGCTGCGGGCTTTTCGGCGGCATCCGCTCCTTACTCCTCCGACCTCGCACACTGGATACGCTCCGGTGACTTTCAAGTCGACTTCAGTTTCTATCTCGATCAGTTATCGCTAGTCATGTTGCTCGTGGTAACCGGCGTCGGCTTCCTCATTCACATCTACTCGGTCGGCTACATGTGGGACGACGACGGGTACTACCGCTTCATGGCGTACCTGAACCTGTTCATGTTCTTCATGCTGACGCTGGTCCTGGCGAAGAACTATCTGGTCATGTTCATCGGCTGGGAGGGCGTAGGCCTGGCGTCGTATCTGCTGATCGGTTTCTGGTTCACGAAAGACTCAGCAGCGGCGGCGGGCAAGAAAGCATTCATCGTGAATAGGATCGGTGACTTTGGATTCCTGATTGCGCTCTTTTTAATGATCCAGCATTTCGGATCGCTCGACTTCACGCACGTGTTTGCTGCGGCGCGGTCGTTGCCGACGGAGATGGCCGGCGCCGGATTGCTCACGGCGATCGGCCTACTCTTGATGGTCGGCGCCGCGGGTAAGTCGGCTCAGATCCCTCTTTATGTGTGGTTGCCCGACGCCATGGAAGGCCCCACTCCGGTATCAGCCTTGATCCATGCGGCAACCATGGTAACGGCGGGCGTTTATATGGTGGCGCGATCGTCCGTGATCTTCGATCACGCGCCCATGGCGATGATGGTGGTCGCGATCATTGGCACATTGACTGCGCTTTTTGCGGCGACCATCGGCATCGCCCAGACCGACATCAAGAAAGTTCTGGCCTACTCCACCGTGTCGCAGCTCGGCTATATGTTCATGGCCTGCGGCGTGGGAGCGTTCTCAGCGGGCATCTTTCACCTGATGACTCATGCCTTCTTCAAGGGACTGTTGTTCCTCGCGGCAGGTTCGGTGATCCACGGTGTCGGCGGCGAGCAGGACATGCGAAAAATGGGCGGGCTGCGGGTTTACATGCCTTGGACGTTTGCGACGATGGGGATTGCCACGCTCGCCATTGCCGGCATTCCTCCGCTTGCCGGCTTCTGGTCAAAGGACGAGATTCTTTGGCAGGCCTATAACGCAAGCTGGGCGTATTGGCTGATCGGCGTGATTACGGCTTTCATTACATCCTTTTATATGTTCCGGTTAATGTACATGACATTCAGCGGCGAGTACCGCGGAGCCGCGGCGTCAGATGTCCATGGTCACGATGCGCATGCCCACGATGATCACAGCCATGGGCACGGCCACGGAGAGCCGCATGAGAGCCCGTGGGTGATGCTCGGTCCGCTGGTGGTCCTGGCTCTCCTTTCTGTCGTTGGCGGATTTGTCGGCTACGGAAATCACTTCGAACATTTTCTCGCTCCCGTTTTTCAGGTAGGGGATGTAGTTGCGCGAGAAGCTTCTCCCGAGGCCGGGAAGAGCGCGCTCGAGTATCTCCTGATGGCTGTGTCGGTCGGCGTGGCCGGGCTCGGATGGTTCCTGGCATATCTGCTCTACCGCCGCCGTCCGCAACTACCCGCGCGCATCGCCGCCAGCCTAGGCGGACTCTACCAGGCTGTCAGCAACAAGTATTACATTGACGAACTTTATGCGGCCCTCTTCGTCAAGCCGCTGATCGATGGCTCGACGACGATTCTCTGGCATGGCGTCGACCAGGGCGTGATCGACGCTGCGGTCAACGACTCAGCCGACGCCGCGCGTCACGTCTCTGACACGGCGCGCCACATGCAGTCGGGCAATCTGCGCTCGTACGCCGGATGGGTGGCAGCCGGAGCGGCGGTTGTGATCGCTTACATGGTGTGGATGGGAGTTCGATAACGGAGTCCGATGAATCTGGATAGTCTCAGTCCCTTTATTCTTTCGCTGGTGACCTTCATTCCTGCTGGCGGTGGCCTGCTCATTCTCCTGATCCCGCGCCGCGATCGTGACATCAAGCTGTTTGCCCTCGTTATCTCTTTGCTGGGATTTGTGGCCTCGCTGCATTTGCCGGTGCATCTCCATCGTGAGCCCGGCGCCTTCAAGTTCGAGATCGACAAAATCTGGGTTACGTCCCCGAACATTCATTACCACATGGGCATTGACGGAATTTCCGTCTGGCTGGTCGTACTGACTACATTCCTCACACCGCTATGTGTGCTGATTTCTTGGACTTCGATTCACGAGCGGGTCAAGGAATTCTTCATTCTGCTGCTGATTCTGGAAACGGCTCTGATCGGCGTTTTCACCTCGCTCGATTTGTTCCTGTTCTACTTCTTCTGGGAAGCGACGCTGATCCCGATGGCGCTGTTGATCGGCATGTACGGCCATGGACGCCGGGTCTACGCCGCGGTGAAGTATTTCCTGTTCACGATGATCGGCTCGATGTTCATGCTGGCGGCGATTCTGTGGCTCTATGCCAAGACGGGCAGTTTCGACTTTGTCGTCATCCAGAACGCGATTCGCAGCGGCAACGTGCCGGGTTTTGAAGCGGCTTCGCTTTGGCTCTTCCTCGGCTTCTTCATTGCCTTTGCTGTCAAGGTGCCACTCTTCCCTCTTCACACCTGGCTGCCCGACGCGCACGTGGAAGCGCCTACCGCTGGATCGGTGCTGCTCGCCGGCGTGCTGCTGAAGATGGGCACCTACGGACTGCTGCGCTTCGACGTTGGCCTCTTTCCCGAGCAGGCACGCCGCAACGCGCCCTGGATCATGATTTTGGCGCTGATCGGGATCATCTACGGCGCGCTGGTCTCGCTGGTGCAGCCGAATATGAAAAAGCTGATCGCCTACTCCTCGGTCAGTCACCTCGGATTCGTCGTGCTCGGAATTTTCAGTTTCACCACGGCGGGCCTGAACGGCGCCGTCTTCGTCATGCTGGCCCACGGGGTCGCCACAGGTGGGCTCTTCATGCTGGCGGGCATCCTCTACGAACGTCGCCACACCTACGAGATTACCGAATTTGGCGGCCTCGCGACACCAATGCCGAAATACGCAACCTTCTTTCTGGTCACCGTGCTGGCTTCGGTCGGACTGCCGCTGCTGAACGGGTTCATCGGCGAGTTCCTGGTGCTGAGCGGAGCGTTCCAGGCGCGCCCGATCTATGGAATCCTGGCCGCGACCGGTGTGATCTGGAGCGCCTGCTATCTGCTCTGGATGTATCAGCGCGTTTTTTTCGGCCAAGTGACGCACGAAGTCAATAACGCGCTGCCCGACCTCAACCTGCGTGAGAAGGCCGCATTATCCCCGATTGCGGTGGCCGCCCTGGTGATGGGCATCGCGCCCCTGGTGTGGCTCAGCACGATTGATCCAGCGGTGCAGACGGCGCTCGCCCCCTTTACCCAATTGGCCAGCAAGGTAGTGGCGCGATGACAATGATGGCGGTAACGATGGTGACGTTCGCGCATTCGCTGCCCGGTCTGCTGGCTCAGGTGCAGACTTCCATGCTGCCGCAAGGCGCCGACTACATGCGCATCCTGCCAGAGCTGGTGCTCTCGATCTTCGGCATGTTGATCATGGTCGTCGATCCGCTGCTCGATGAGGATCGCAGTCATCAGGCACTGGGCACGATCGCACTGCTTGGGACTCTCGCCGCGCTGGCGTCGGCGTTCTGGATGGCGCAGTATCCGGGGACCGCTTTCTGGAACATGGTTCGGGTGGAAGGTTTCAGCGTCTTTTTCCATTACCTCGTGATCGCGATTGCGGCGGTGGCCATCCTCAGTTCATTCGAGTATTTGCGGGTGCAGCGCATCCGCGCCGGGGAGTACTACGGGCTGATCCTGTTTGGCACGGTCGGCATGTGCCTGATGTCGTCCGCAATTGAACTCGTACTAATTTTTGTTGCGCTGGAAATCTCGTCGATCTCGACCTACGTGCTGGCAGGCTTGCGCAGGCGCGAAGCTTCGAGCAGTGAATCGTCTCTCAAGTACTTTCTGCTGGGATCGTTCGCCACGGCATTCTTCCTCTACGGCGTCGCGCTCATGTTCGGCGCCACCGGATCGACCAACATTGACGCCATCAGCCAGGTGCTGCGCTCCGACAATGTACCTGTGTTGGCCTATGTTGCGACGGCGCTCATCTTCGTGGGCTTGGGCTTCAAGGTCGCCTCCGCACCCTTCCATGTATGGACTCCGGACGTCTACGAAGGAGCCCCGGCTCCGGTCGTCGGGCTGATGTCGACCGGCCCCAAGGCGGCGGCATTCGCGGTTTTGCCACGGGTCATGTTCGAAGCGAACGCACCGGGACGCTTCTGGCTGATCTGGGTATCGGCCGCGCTTTCCATGACGCTGGGAAACGTCGGCGCTCTGGTGCAGGACAACGTCAAGCGCCTGCTCGCGTATTCTTCGATCGCCCACGCCGGATATCTGCTGGTCGCGTTTGCGGCACAGCCGGAACTGGGCGCGTCCGCGGCGATGTTCTACACCGCCGCCTATGCCGCGATGAACGTAGGAGCGTTTGCCGTCGTCAGCCACTTTGCGAACGCGGGCGAAAAGTACGTCACGCTCGAAGATTACGCGGGCCTGGGCAGGCGGTCCCCAGCGCTGGCCGCGACGTTCACATTTTTCCTGATGTCTTTGATCGGTATTCCGATCACCGGCGGATTCTTCGCGAAGTTCTATGTATTGAGCGCCGCGCTGAAATCAGATCTGGTTGGCTTGGGGATCATCTTGGTGCTGAATAGCGCGTTGGGCGCTTATTATTACCTCCGCATTATCGTCATGATGTACATGCGTGAGCCCCGGAGCGAGGTTCCCGTTACTCCTGTGCCGGTCGCGGCAGGGCTCGCCATCGCAATGTGCGTGCTGGCCACGCTTTGGCTCGGAGTGGTGCCGGGACCGGTGCTCGACTATGTCGCCCAGAGCGCGCGCCAACTCTTGAGCGACGGAGCGGCTCCGATCGTATCGAGAGCTTCTGCGGCGGCAGTACACTAGCGATTCGTTACCGTTCGAAGCACGCTGGCATTTGTGACGAGGAAGTAAACTACGCGTCCGGCTCAGGTTTTTAACTGAGCGGCGAGTTCCTGCTCTGGTAAAAAAATCAACACCTGCTGCGATTGACAATCGCCGTCCGAGTCGGCATTATTAGCTACGCCACTTCTTCCGGAGGATCTATGGTTGAGTATCTTCGCGATCTTTGCAAGGACGAGCAGGGGCAAGACATTGCTGAATATGCCGTCATGCTCGCCGTCATCCTGGTACTGGTAATCGGCACGGTGCGTCTCATTGGCGGAAACGCCAACAACGTGTTCTCCAGTGTTGCCAGTTCTATACCGCAGTAATTTTGGTTTCGTAAGATTTAGATTTTAGAAGAGGTCGGCACTTCCTAAGGTTACAGTTCGACATCTCTATGACACGATTTAGCATGTTCCGCCTGTTTGGCCGCTATCGGTTTCCGTTTGCGGCGGAGGTGCAGAATCGGAGCGAGTCGCCAGGACAATAGAGAACAGCTCAAAGATTCCGCCAAAGCCGCGATCGAATCGCGGCTTTTGTTTTTGGCGGCAAAGGAAAGGAAGGGTCATCGCCATGATTGTGAACATGTCCGACAACGCCACCGAACAGCAGATCGACCACATCATTCAACGTATCCGCGAAGCCGGATTCCAGCCTCACGTCACGCGTGGTACCGAGCGCACCATCGTTGCGGCAGTCGGCAGCGGTGGGCGCCGCCACGAAATCGAAGCTCTTTCGGTCGCCCCGGGCGTGGACAACGTCGTCGCGATCGCCCAGCCTTTTAAGCTCGTCAGCCGTCAAACGCGGCCGCAACCGTCGGTGGTCGAAGTTGGAGGAGGAAAGACGGGAGGCGTAAGAATCGGCGGTCCCGAAGTGGTCGTGATTGCCGGTCCCTGCTCGGTGGAATCGCGCGAGCAATTGCTGGAGACTGCGCAAGGGGTAAAGCGCGCAGGCGCGACCATGCTGCGTGGCGGGGCCTATAAACCGCGCACCTCCCCGTATGAGTTCCAGGGATTGGGAATTGAAGCGCTGAAGATCCTGCGCGAAGCTCGTGAACTCACTGGCCTTCCGGTGGTCACCGAGGTCATGAGTACGGAAGACTTGGACCTGATCTGTGAGTACGCCGATATGCTGCAGGTCGGCGCGCGCAACATGCAAAACTTTGCTTTGCTCCGTAGGCTCGCGACCATCAAGAAACCTATCTTGCTCAAGCGGGGACCTTCGGCTTCGGTCAAGGAATGGTTGCTGGCGGCGGAATACCTGCTTTCCGGCGGAAACGATCAGGTTGTTCTCTGCGAACGCGGAATTAAGACTTTCGAGACCGGCATGCGCAACACTTTCGATTTAGCCGCCGTCGCCCTGGCCAAAGAACTCTCGCACCTGCCGGTGGTGGCGGACCCGTCGCATGGCACCGGCAAGCAGAGCCTCATCGGAGCGGTTTCGCGGGCCGCGATTGCGGTCGGAGCGGACGGCCTCATCGTCGAGGTGCATCCCTGTCCGGAGCGCGCGCTTTCTGACGGGCCTCAGTCTCTCGATATCCAACAATTCGAGGGCGTGATGCGCGGATTGAGTGCCCCTTTGCGTCCGGTGCTTGCTCCGAGCCCAGCGCAAGCATAACAAGTTCTCAGTTCCCGGTTCTCCGGCTCAAAAATCACCCCGCTCCTGCATAGTTCGCGGGTTGAGAACTTGTTAATTTTCATGCGGTTTCGCGGGCCGGAGGCCCTAATACGACAGTTTTCAGAAACAGCCCGAGCTCTTTAAACCGAGAATTTGAGAACCGGGAACTGAGAACTAACCCCTACCAGTCGGGCCACTTTGTCCCAAAGCAGGCTTCCCTGCCTGCCCCGCCTTTATTTCAAATGAGTTGCGGACCGGGTGGCGGCATCGAACCCCTCTGATGGGCCAAGTTGTCCCCTCGCACCTCGCCGCGTTCCGCAGGTAAGCTGTTGTAAACAATAAGCTTAACCATGCTGTAATTGGCCTCGTGATTGCCCATTAAAGGCCAGGCAAGAAGGACGTGGTGTACGCTATGTCCCTCAAAAATGCCGCCAAGAAACTTATGAATAACAACGACAGATCGCAGATCACATGCGGACGCGAAGGCCGTCCGCCTAGTTCTCCAGGGTTCAGCGCTGCCTGGGGTCGGGTTGTCGGACTGGCACTGCTGATGCTTTCGGCAATGCCGTCCTACGCCGGTTCGACAGCGAAGTTTTCCGCAGACCTCCAGCAGCGGGGAGCAGGCGCGGGCAGCATGGTGACCGTCATCGTGCAGTACCGCAGGATGCCCAATGACTCGTCGATCAGGACGATGCAAGTGGGTGGCGCAGCGATCAAGTCGAAGCTGCACACGATCCGTGCGGTGACGATGCGAGTACCGGTCAGCATGCTGGCGAAACTGGCGAAGGATCCGAACGTCGCCTACATCACACCAGACCGTCCGGTAAGCATGACTGCGACGAACGAGGAGTATACGACAGCGGTCGAGGCGGATGTTGCGGCAGCGCAGTTCGCGTTGGATGGCACTGGCGTCGGCGTGGCCATCATCGACAGCGGAGTCGCCGATCATGGCGACCTGCACGATTCGAGCGGTGCCAGCCGCGTGGTGTATAGCCAGAGCTTTGTCGCCGGCGACACCACGACATCGGACAAGTTCGGACACGGCACGCACGTGGCGGGCTTGATCGGTGGCACGGGCGCCAACTCCGGCACAGCCAATGGCTATCTCGCCAAATATGCCGGCGTGGCTCCAAACGTCAACATTATCAGCCTGCGCGTGCTGGATTCGAATGGATCGGGCACGGACAGCCAGGTGATCGCTGCCATTCAGCAAGCGATCGCGCTGCAAAGTACCTACAACATCCGCGTAATCAACATGTCTCTCGGACGTCCGGTGTACGAGAGCTACACCCTCGATCCGGTTTGCCAGGCAGTGGAATCCGCCTGGCAGGCTGGCATTGTCGTGGTAGTGGCTGCGGGCAACCGTGGGCGAGACAGATCGATGGGTACGCACGGTTTCGCCACGATCGGCGCTCCCGGCAACGATCCTGCCGTCATTACGGTGGGCGCGGCGAGGACCATGGGCACGGCGACGCGGGTCGACGATGCGATTGCCAGCTACAGTTCCAAAGGCCCGACCTTGGTCGATCACCTGGTAAAACCTGACCTGGTCGCGCCGGGAAACCGGTTGGTTTCCTTGCGTGCTGCGGGCAGCACATTGGATAGGAACTATTCCCAATTTGAAGTTGCCCCGCTCGTCGGAACTGCAAAGTACTTTCGCTTGAGCGGAACCAGCATGGCAACGCCGCTGGTGAGCGGTGCGGTGGCGCTGATGCTGCAGCAGAACCCCTCGTTGACTCCCGATCAAGTGAAGGCGCGCTTGATGAAGACAGCGTGGAAAGGCTTCAATCAATATACCCAGTCATCGGACGAGTACGGAAACAACTACGCGAACCAGTACGACATCTTCACCTACGGAGCGGGGTATCTGGACATCGACGCCGCTCTTAACAATACCGACCTCGCCACGGGAGTAGCCGTTTCTCCGACTGCAGTCTATGACCCGATCACCGGCACTGTTTCTATCGTGAACACTTCGGTGGTCTGGGGTGGCAGCAGCGTTGTATGGGGAGCTACTTCAGTGGTTTGGGGAGACTCAGTGGTTTGGGGAGCGAACACGATCACAAGCAACTCGGTAGTCTGGGGAAGCACCAGTGTGGTTTGGGGTGCGACCTCTGTTTCTGGCTTCAGTGTAGTCTGGGGCGCCACTTCAACAACCGTCACCCCGATGGCAGCATTCAGTGACGGCGACGATGGAGAAAACTAGGCACCAACTGAGACCATATTCGGAGACTACCATGACAAATACTCTACCAATCAAAGCGAAAGTCATGATCGGAATGGTGGCCGTTGCCAGTCTGTGCGCTCTGTCGATAGGCGTAGTCAGATGGCAAACGCAAGCCTGGCCACAGTTGCTGCTCCTGATGGCGGCAGCCGCACTGAGTTCGCGCCTCAAGGTGAAGCTGCCTGGGATGACGAGCTCGATGTCGGGAAATCTGCCCGTCATTCTTTTAGGAGTCACGCAACTGGGATTGTTCTCCAGCCTGCTCGTAGCAGTAACGGCGGCGATTGCGCAATCCTACACATCCGGCGGGAATAAAACGAAGCCAATCCAATTTGTATTCAACGCATGCACACTGCTGAACGCATCCGGACTCGCCTACCTGGCCTACCATAGCCAGATTGGGGCCGGCGCGAGTGCGCACACGATGTCCCTGGTGCTGGCCGCAGCCACGTATTTCGTGGCGAACACGGCGCCGGTAGCGAGCATCATCGGGCTGACAGAAGGCGGCAATCCTTTCGCCCTCTGGCACAAGGTCTTTCTGTGGTCGTTCCCGAACTACGTAATCGGTGCGGGATTGACCGCGATTGCCACCGCCTTCAGCACCATCAGCGGACTGGCAACCTTGGCAGCTCTGATGGCA
>Ga0210384_10003083_pt1 | contig 19637 bp, 14 predicted proteins | sample IncBWH2MmetaG_FD_160574 | JGI IMG/M metagenome (GOLD analysis project Ga0210384, IMG submission 160574) | Forest soil microbial communities from Barre Woods Harvard Forest LTER site, Petersham, Massachusetts, United States - Inc-BW-H-2-M | ecosystem: Environmental > Terrestrial > Soil >...
GGGCGGGATGGGGGCGCCGGGGCGGTCGGATCGGGTGGCGGGGGGTGGGGCGGGGGCGGGGGCGGGCGCGGCGGAGGTGGAAGGCTTGCGGGCCGAGGCGCTGGAAGAGGCCACTAAGGTAGGCGAAGATGATGAAGAAGGCGGAGGCGTCGCGCTCGATGCCTCCAGCGGCCGGTATCGGAAGGGCTACATCGAGGAACCGCTGATGTCGGCTCTGGCGAGGATCCCAGGGTTGCCTTCACCGGAACGGGAGCTCGAGATCGTTGACGGTGGCCGCCTGATCACCGTGCCGGACTTTGCCTGGGAGGATGCGAAGCTGGCTGTGTATTGCGACGGCTTTGCGACCCATGGCAAGGTCGAGACGTTAGAGCTCGACGCCGGCAAGCGCAACTTGCTGCAGGCACGCGGCTGGGTGGTGCTGACTTACTGGGGACGGACCATCTTGAAGGACGCCGATGGGTGCGCGGCGCAGATCGCGCAGATCTACCGGGGCCGAAGACCCGAAGTGCCCAGCAGCTGAATCAGGTCCGACACGGTCTGCCCTGGTCGACGGCATGGATCGAGCTCCTGGCCGGCTCCCGGAGCGCTTTCCTGACGTCAGGCAGGAGCGCCCTGAGTCTGCGCAGGAGTGGACTCGTGGAGGGCGACCAGGGTGGCGAGCCAGGCGATCTGCGATTTCGAGTTTCAATCCAGGTCCCTGCGCGAGGGCCGACTGCGGATCGCCATCCGCAACAGCCGGCCGTCCGAGTTTCAGTCCACGCCCCCGCAACGCTGACCAGGCGTGGGACGTTCTCAAAGAGCCAGTTTCAATTCACGCCCCCGCGCGGGGGGCGCCCCAGCTGGTCGCGGACGCGATCAGGTACAAGCGTCGTTTCAATCCCGCGGCCCCGCGCGGGGGGCGAGGACTTGCAGCCGGCGGCACAGAGCTGCGCTGTGGTTTCAATCCACGCCCCCCGCACCGGGGGGCGACCCAGACGACTATGTGGCGCTTGTCGTCTTCGTTGTTTCAATCCACGCCCCCCGCGCGGGGGGCGACTCGAGCAGTACGGCCCCTATCAAAGCATCACCTTGTTTCAATCCACGCCCCCCGCGCGGAGGGCGACATGAAGCTATATGGCTTTGCCAACTGACAAGCTGTTTCAATCCACGCCCCCGCGCGGGGGGCGACAGGCGGTCGCCGACGTGCTGCTCTTCGTCACCCAGTTTCAATCCACGCCCCCCGTGCGGGGGGCGACGCAGCGGGATCATGAACTGCACGAGGCCGGCCTGGTTTCAATCCACGCCCCCCGCGCGGGGGGCGATACGATCGTGCTGAGCGCCGCCGGCACGGATTACATGTTTCAATCCACGCCCCCCGCGCGGGGGCGACGTGTGGGTCGGCACGTTCTGGTCGGACCACCACTGGTTTCAATCCACGCCCCCCGCGCGGGGGGCGACCTTCTACCGCCCGCTCTCGCTTGTATCACGTACAGTTGCAATCCACGCCCCCCGCGCGGGGGGCGACCCAGCGCGTCGACGGCCTCACCCGCGAGTACGAGTTTCAATCCACGCCCCCCGCGCGGGGGGCGACCAGGAACTCGTCGGCACCGAGATCATCCGGTTCCAGTTTCAATCCACGCCCCCCGCGCGGGGGGCGACCGGCGCGCCGCTGGGCCGCTCAGCAGCTCAATCGAGTTTCAATCCACGCCCCCCGCGCGGGGGGCGACCAACCGCCAGGTCGAGGAGGACGCGGAGCGTTTAGTTTCAATCCACGCCCCCGCGCGGGGGGCGACCCAGCAACCCATGGCACCGGAAGCGGCACATCGCGGTGTTTCAATCCATGCCCCCTCGCGGGGGGCGACGCGCCCGGGGTGGTGCCGTTCGGGATGGTATAGGTGTTTCAATCCACGCCCCCGCGCGGGGGGCGACAGTAGTCCTCGGCCTTGGAAACGGCGTCTTTCAGGTTTCAATCCACGCCCCCGCGCGGGGGGCGACCTCGTCTCCTCGAGCAGCCGGTACGGGACCAGCTTGTTTCAATCCACGCCACCCGCGCGGGGGGCGACAAGGCGGCGCTGCCGTCGATCCACGACGCCAACCTGTTTCAATCCACGCCCCCCGCGCGGGGGGCGACTGGCCTACGGCCGGGCCGAGCGCGGCAACTTCGAGTTTCAATCCACGCCCCCCGCGCGGGGGGCGACGACGGGTCGGGGCAGACCGCGGATCGGAGCGTGGAGTTTCAATCCACGCCCCCCGCGCGGGGGGCGACAGTACCCCAACGACGCCGATTGGGGCCTGCATAAGTTTCAATCCACGCCCCCCGCGCGGGGGGCGACCTCGTCGAGTTCACGAGCTTCACCACCGCCTACGAGTTTCAATCCACGCCCCCCGCGCGGGGGGCGACTGTCGGCGGCGGCTTCAGACTCCGCAACGCCTCTGTTTCAATCCACGCCCCCCGCGCGGGGGGCGACCCGGCGAGTCGGTCATCGTCTTCGAAGGCTACTTGTTTCAATCCACGCCCCCCGCGCGGGGGGCGACTCGGCCTGGGCCACAAGGCCGAGAGCCACGCGCGTTTCAATCCACGCCCCCCGCGCGGGGGGCGACTTCGCCCAGTCTGGCTGGTTGGCTGGATCCGAAAAGTTTCAATCCACGCCCCCCGCGCGGGGGGCGACCGCGGGTGAGGGCGCCGTTGAGCTGGAAGGTCTCGTTTCAATCCACGCCCCCCGCGCGGGGGGCGACGGTGACCATGGAATGCGACGTACTGCTCGAGCGAGTTTCAATCCACGCCCCCCGCGCGGGGGGCGACAGGGCATCCCCGACTGGCACGCCTGGGGGGTGAAGTTTCAATCCACGCCCCCCGCGCGGGGGGCGACGCAGCGGCGTCATCCGCTGGCTATACCGCCGCAAGTTTCAATCCACGCCCCCCGCGCGGGGGGCGACCCATCGTTGGCCAGGAGCAGGGCACGAACTACAAGTTTCAATCCACGCCCCCCGCGCGGGGGGCGACCGCGCCCAAGCGCTCATGCTCTTCGAGGGCAAGAAGTTTCAATCCACGCCCCCCGCGCGGGGGGCGACAGGCGGGATGATCAGCGTCCCGGGCATCCCATCGTTTCAATCCACGCCCCCCGCGCGGGGGGCGACCCTTCCCGGATGCCACGGCCGACGTCCGGGTCTGGTTTCAATCCACGCCCCCCGCGCGGGGGGCGACTGGACGCTCTACGAGCCAGAGGCGATCACGAACTGGTTTCAATCCACGCCCCCCGCGCGGGGGGCGACAGGTGGCGGGCGGCATCGCGGACTGGCTCAAGGAGTTTCAATCCACGCCCCCCGCGCGGGGGGCGACCAGCACCGCCGGCACGGCGCTCACTGACTGGATGTTTCAATCCACGCCCCCCGCGCGGGGGGCGACGCCGAGCACAGCTTGCAGGCCACGCCGGTTACCAGGTTTCAATCCACGCCCCCCGCGCGGGGGGCGACCTGGGGCCGGGAGCTCATGCCGTCGCTCCGCAGCAGTTTCAATCCACGCCCCCCGCGCGGGGGGCGACGCGGACGGCCGCGGCTTGGTCGTCGGTCAACTCGTTTCAATCCACGCCCCCCGCGCGGGGGGCGACGTCAGCCAGCCGACCACGTCCTTGGCGTCCTGGAGGTTTCAATCCACGCCCCCCGCGCGGGGGGCGACGTAGGCGCTGGCGGCGTGAGCTAGCCGCTCGTGGGTGTTTCAATCCACGCCCCCCGCGCGGGGGGCGACCGCAGCTCGCCGCTCTCGTGCGCCAGCTGCGCCAGGTTTCAATCCACGCCCCCCGCGCGGGGGGCGACCTCGATGCTGCCGGTTCCGCCGCCCTTGACCGGGTTTCAATCCACGCCCCCCGCGCGGGGGGCGACCCGGCGTGATGAGTTGGTCCTGAAGCCACTTGATGTTTCAATCCACGCCCCCCGCGCGGGGGGCGACGGAAGCTCATCTGGCACTCGCGCTGCCGGAAGTGGTTTCAATCCACGCCCCCCGCGCGGGGGGCGACCCAATCCCCGGTCAATGCCAAAGACGGTCGAGGGTTTCAATCCACGCCCCCCGCGCGGGGGGCGACGAGTTGAGCGTGGTGACCGCTCCCCAGTTGACGATGTTTCAATCCACGCCCCCCGCGCGGGGGGCGACCAGGTTCTCGGCCTGGAGCGCGGCCTCGTGGCTGTTTCAATCCACGCCCCCCGCGCGGGGGGCGACGCCGGGTACCAGATCTCTCCGGTGAGCGAGCCGCCGTTTCAATCCACGCCCCCCGCGCGGGGGGCGACGGAGGTTGCCGTCGTTCTCGGGCACCTTGTTGAGGTTTCAATCCACGCCCCCCGCGCGGGGGGCGACCTGCTGGACGCTGACCCACTGCCGCTGGAAGCCGAGTTTCAATCCACGCCCCCCGCGCGGGGGGCGACGCGTGTGCTCGCCGCTAGGAAAGTAGCCGGCCCGGTTTCAATCCACGCCCCCCGCGCGGGGGGCGACGCCGTTTGCCGGCGCCGCCTCCGTCCTTCTGCGGTTTCAATCCACGCCCCCCGCGCGGGGGGCGACGGGAGCCAGCGCCCTCTCGACCTCCGCAAACCAGTTTCAATCCACGCCCCCCGCGCGGGGGGCGACGCGGTGTCGGCCTTCAGTTCGCAGGCGAGGGACTTGTTTCAATCCACGCCCCCCGCGCGGGGGGCGACCCTGGCTGTCGCCGCTCAACGATGGCTACCGGCAGTTTCAATCCACGCCCCCCGCGCGGGGGGCGACCTGGCGGGAGACTTGCGCGATTCGCCGGATTGTGGTTTCAATCCACGCCCCCCGCGCGGGGGGCGACTGCGCGGAATCAAGGTCTTCGACATCGCGTCGGTGTTTCAATCCACGCCCCCCGCGCGGGGGGCGACGTTCGCCGGTGCGGCTCCCGCCAGCGCGCCACAGTTTCAATCCACGCCCCCCGCGCGGGGGGCGACCTGAAGACCGGCAGCGCCGATGACCCCTACGACTGGTTTCAATCCACGCCCCCCGCGCGGGGGGCGACTGTCGATCAGGGGGCCGTTGCTGGCGTCTGGATGGTTTCAATCCACGCCCCCCGCGCGGGGGGCGACGTCTACGAGTCGGTCTGGGTTGGCGGCACGAACCAGTTTCAATCCACGCCCCCCGCGCGGGGGGCGACTGCCGCGCGGCGGCGGGGGCGGCGTCAACTTCAAGTTTCAATCCACGCCCCCCGCGCGGGGGGCGACTGACCGAGCAGTATCTCGACAATCCACCGCACTGGTTTCAATCCACGCCCCCCGCGCGGGGGGCGACGCGCCGTGCTCGCTTTGTGCTCAAACGGTGACCAGTTTCAATCCACGCCCCCCGCGCGGGGGGCGACGGAGCCCGGCGGCTGCGTCGACGAGAGTGTCCAGGTTTCAATCCACGCCCCCCGCGCGGGGGGCGACCACGCCGTTTTAGATCAGGTTGAGTCGCGCAAGTGGTTTCAATCCACGCCCCCCGCGCGGGGGGCGACCACAGCGCGCGACCTCCCGAGCCATGGGCTCGTCGTTTCAATCCACGCCCCCCGCGCGGGGGGCGACCTTGATCTACACGGTGCAGACCTACCGGCAGGAGTTTCAATCCACGCCCCCCGCGCGGGGGGCGACCTTCCCGGAGCTCGCCGGCCTCCGGGTCCGCCATGTTTCAATCCACGCCCCCCGCGCGGGGGGCGACCGGCGTAGCCTCTCCCCGAGCTCTGGGGCCATCCTGTTTCAATCCACGCCCCCCGCGCGGGGGGCGACAAGAGCGATCACGGCTGCCGAAGTACCAAGCGCTGTTTCAATCCACGCCCCCCGCGCGGGGGGCGACCAAGATGACCACTCGCGTCGCCAGGTTGAATGGTTTCAATCCACGCCCCCCGCGCGGGGGGCGACTGTACATGATGAGCAAGATGACGATCACTGGAAGTTTCAATCCACGCCCCCCGCGCGGGGGGCGACCAGTCCGGCGTCGAATGCTGCTTGGCCTAGCGTCTTGTTTCAATCCACGCCCCCCGCGCGGGGGGCGACCGTTGGTGACGGTCCTCGCCGGCTACCGCTCAGTGTTTCAATCCACGCCCCCCGCGCGGGGGGCGACTGCGATCGCCGACGCACAGGTCGCTCATCGCGATGTTTCAATCCACGCCCCCCGCGCGGGGGGCGACCGCCCCCCAGACCAGCGGTCGCGGTCGAGTACGTGTTTCAATCCACGCCCCCCGCGCGGGGGGCGACGTGGGCGCGGAGCCAAGTCGCCGGGTACGGGAAGTTTCAATCCACGCCCCCCGCGCGGGGGGCGACCCTTCGCCTGGGTGGACCGCTCGAAGCTCGAGGAGTTTCAATCCACGCCCCCCGCGCGGGGGGCGACGAGTCCCTTCAGGGTGTAGCTCAGGGTGTAGCGCTGTTTCAATCCACGCCCCCCGCGCGGGGGGCGACTTGCCTGCTCTCCATGCTCTGCATCGTAGCGGGGGAGTTTCAATCCACGCCCCCCGCGCGGGGGGCGACCGCAGTCCCGGGACCCTGGTTCAGCTCCGCGTAGTTTCAATCCACGCCCCCCGCGCGGGGGGCGACCCGCAGTGCTGGCGGACATGCAGGCCCACTTGCGGGTTTCAATCCACGCCCCCCGCGCGGGGGGCGACTCATCAGTTCAGGCGCCCTGTCGCTGACAGCGGGTTTCAATCCACGCCCCCCGCGCGGGGGGCGACGGCCGCGGCGCCGGCAAGACTCGCGAGGCGGAAGTTTCAATCCACGCCCCCCGCGCGGGGGGCGACCGTTCCCGGTCTGTGCCGTGCCGGGCGTGGTCGCCTGTTTCAATCCACGCCCCCCGCGCGGGGGGCGACCGAGCTGTGGGTAAAGGTCGAGATGTTCTCAGTGGTTTCAATCCACGCCCCCCGCGCGGGGGGCGACGCGGTCAGCGTAGCGGCGGCTCATCTTGGACAGGTTTCAATCCACGCCCCCCGCGCGGGGGGCGACGCTGGTCACGGTCCAGCAGGCGAAGGGGTTCTTGGTTTCAATCCACGCCCCCCGCGCGGGGGGCGACCCGCCTCTGATGACGGCACTCCCGGCAAGAGCTGGTTTCAATCCACGCCCCCCGCGCGGGGGGCGACAGTCCTCGAAGGCGCCGAGCCTAGCGTCTCGGTAGTTTCAATCCACGCCCCCCGCGCGGGGGGCGACGCCGGCCATGGTCAGCTTTCGGCGTAGAGAGATCAGTTTCAATCCACGCCCCCCGCGCGGGGGGCGACTCGAGCTGCCTGAGAACGGGAGGGATAAGCCCTGTTTCAATCCACGCCCCCCGCGCGGGGGGCGACGGCGCCTCGGTCGTTCACTGCGGGATCAGCGCGTGTTTCAATCCACGCCCCCCGCGCGGGGGGCGACTGGCGAGGCGATGGCAGCCAATCCTGACCTCGCGCAGTTTCAATCCACGCCCCCCGCGCGGGGGGCGACGCAGCGCCGCAGCATGCCGGCTGCCAAGGCGCTGTTTCAATCCACGCCCCCCGCGCGGGGGGCGACAGGGAGGATTCGGATTCATGATCACCAACACCTTGTTTCAATCCACGCCCCCCGCGCGGGGGGCGACTGCACCAGCATAAGGCCTTGAGAGGCCAGAGACTTGCTACCTGCATTTCGCGAACCCCCCTCTGGGGAGGTCAAGGAACGGCGTTGGATGGTTGGCACCTCCCGCCACCGATACGGCAAGGCTTTGGCAACTCAGAACTTCGGCATGGCCGCGAACCTTCGGGCTGCAACCCCGAGCGCATCCGGTTCGCACGGACTGCTTCGCAGCTATGCGATCAGCGGGCCTTCGGGATCGAGTGAGGGCTTCGCGCCGTGATGCTCGATGCGGCCACGCCACTGACTGCCGAGGAAGTAGAACCGAAGGCTGTCCTCCGCGGGCTCGAATTCCAGGAGCAGGCGCGCCCGCAGTACCGTCCACTGCGCGGGATCGACCATGCATTCGAACACCGAGTCTTGTACGCGCTGCCCATAGTCGAGGCAGGCCCGGGCTACCCGACGCAGGCGGCGCCGGCCCTTGGGGGACTTCGTGGAGACGTCATAGCTCACCAGCACCAGCATCGGCGCTCCCGCGAGAATCCCGATGCGTCCACGCTACTTCCACAGGAACGGCGGGTAGGCGTCGAGATCGCCTCGAAGAAAGCGCGCGAGCAGTGCGGCCTGGAGATGCGGCAGCAGCCCGAGCGTCGTCTTGTCGCCGAGGAAGGGATGCACCAGCTCGTCGTGCTTCTTCTGCTGATAGGCCTCGATCACGCAGCGGCGCGTGGCGTCATCCATCGTCACTCCTCCTGACTCGCCTCGCGAGAAGCCGCTGGCCCTGACCTGCCTAAGATTGACCAGCGAGAGGGCAAGCCGATCACCCAGGGGGGAACGCAGCTCTTCCATGAGGTCCAGCGCCAGGCTCGGGCGGCCAGAGCGGTCGCGGTGGAGGAACCCGACCTGCGGGTCGAGGCCCACTGCCTCGAGCGCCGCGCCGACATCATGCCGAAGGAGGGTGTAGATGAAGGACAGCAGCGCGTTGAGGTTGTCCCCCGGCGGCCGCCGGCTGCGGCCATGGAAGAAGAAGTCCTCCTTCTGCTGCGCCACCAGATGGTCGAAGACCTCGAAGTAGATCCGCGCCGCACCGCCCTCGATGCCGCGCAGGGCGTCGAGAGGCCCGCCGCCCCTGAGCTGGGACAGACACTGTCCAAGCTGCACCGCCGCCGCAGCCACCGCGGTGCTGCCGGCCGCCTCCGGGCGGTCGCGCAGCGCCCGCCGCAGCACCGCCCTGCCATTGGCCACCTTCGCCGCCAGGAAGGACCGGGCGAGCGCCGCCGCGCCGGTCTCCGAGTCGGCCCGCCGGTACTGCTCGCGCCGCAGCAGCACGTTGCCGGACGTCGGTCCGACGACTCGCGCCAGAAAGCGGCCGTGCTCGCTCAGCAGCGATACGCCGACGCCGCGCTCACCGCAGAACCCGAGCAGGTAAGGGCTCAGCCCGATCTGGCCGAAGCACACGATGCCGCCCAGGGTGTGGATCGGGATGCGCAATCTCGTCTCGTTCTCGATCCGCACCAGCACCGCCTCGCCTTCCTTGGCCAGGTAGGCTCCTTGAGTGGTCACGAACAGGGTGTTTCCGTGGCGCTTCACGGCAGGTCTCGGTCAGCCTGGAGGATCGCCTCGTCGAGGTACCGTCCGGCGGGGCTAGAGAGCGCATCCGGCATGCAGATTTCGAGCAGCGAGCAGCTGGCGCACTTGGGCTCGCGCCGCGCGCGCGGCGTTCTCCCCGCCGCGATCAAGGCGTGCAGCCGCGCCGCCGTGTCGCTGGTCAGGCCCCGCAGCGCCGGGTCGAACTCGACGGCCAGCCGCCGTCGAGTGCGCCCGTAGAAGAGCGCGCCGCCGCGCACCGCCGCACCCAGCATCTCCTCGAGACAGAGCGCCTGGGCGCAGAGCTGCACCTCGTCCGCGCGGTGGCTCTTGCGGATACCACGCTTGTACTCGACGGGGAACGGCCGCCAGCGGCCTTCGAGTCCGGGCAGCACCGCTCCGGCATTCGCGTCCGCCTGCGTCTCCGCCTGGCCCTCGGGGCCGTCCAGGCGGTGGAACTCCACGCAGTCCGCCTTCCCGGAGAGGCCCAGGCGGAGGCTGCGCAGGGGCAGACCTCTCGCGGTGTGGACCTCGCCGCGGGTCTCCGCCGAACCGCCGTCCACCCGCTCGTGCAGCTGCCTGCCCTCCACGGTGAACACGTTCTCCACCCAGATCTGCTCGATATGAATCAATGCGCACTGCCGCTCGCAGAAGAGCAGGTGCTGCAGCGCCGACAGGGGCAGCAGCTCCTCCTCGCGAAACAGCTCAGCGGATCTCAAGCAGCGATACCCCCGCCGGCAGGCGCTCGCGGTGCACGCTCACCGTGTAATCGCCGAACGCGCGTGGCGTCTCGACGCCTTCCCGCCTGCGGACCTCGACAAGGTCGAACAGCTCGTGCGCCGGAGCGCACCCGAGCATCGCCTGGCGGCGGCGCTGCACGGCGTCGCCGTCCGTGCCGTCGTGGCGGAAGACGTAGAGCGGGCGATGCACCGTCATCACCCCCTTGCTCGCCGAGCGGTCGTGCTCGTACATGCCGAGCAGCGCCTCCCACAGCAGCGCCAGGTCCTCGTCCGAGAAGCCGGTCCCCTGCGCCAGGTGAGCGCTCACGAAGCCCTTGCCGATAAAAAGGCCATAGGGAATCAGCGCCTTGCGTCCCATCGTCCGCAGCTTGTCCTCCGGCTGGTCGGCTTCCCAGGCGGCGATCTCGGCACTGGACGCGGCGCCGCCCTTCACGTCGACCGCCACCGCCATGCGCGTCAGCGAGAGGTCGAGCGCCAGGACCGGGTCCACGGAGCGCGCGAATGCCAGCTGCACCGGGCCACGCACCTGTCCGGCGTTGGCGCCCGTGCTCATCACCGCCCCGAAGGCGCGCACGTCGAAGAAGTTCTGGCACATCCACTGCTTCGCGGCTTCGACCTTCGCCTTGCCGGCGCCCTTCTTGGCATCCGGCAGCCCACCGGTCTCCTCGTGGGCGCGGGCGATCGGGCGGTTGAGGTTGGTCGCGTGCTCGACGAAGATGGCGTTGGGCATCGCGTTGCCGCGCGCCACCTGTACGTAGTTGCGGATGCGTCGCTTCTGCGCCACGTCCGACACCAGCCCCCGCATGTCCTGCGGGTCCAGACGCGGGGCGTTGGCGGCGTCCGGGTCGCCGTTGGGATTGCCGTTCTCGCAGTCGAAAAGGAACAGGAACTCGTAGCGATTCTCAACTGGCTTGGGCATGATCGGTCTCCTGGGAAACCGCGTCCGGCGCAGAGCTGCCGGCGGCGGCGGCACGGTGGGCGCCCCGGTCGTGGGCGATCTGCTGGTAGTACCCGAGAGCGAAGAGGCTCTGCTGCTCGAGCGTCAAGGTCGCGGGCACGCGGTCGCGGATACGGCTCCAGATCTCGGCCAGCAGACCCTCGAAGTACCACGCGCCGCCCCGATCGAGCTTGTCGAGGTGGAACTGCGCGCTCCGCGTGAGCCGCCCGAGGACCAGGGCTGGCGTGCTGCTGGCCGCCGCGTAATAGCGCTGCACCACGCCAGCGCCGACGTCGCCCAGGGCGCGGTATTGCAGCGCCCCGAACACCGCCATCAGGCGGCCGCAGTGGTAGGCAGGATCGGGATGGTCTGGGTTGAGATTGGGAAGCATCGCACGGTCTCCTTCGCGCACCAGGAAGGCCCGCAGCAGGCCGACACGGGCGTGGTTGAACGGCTCGCCGCGCAGGACGTCGCTGCGCAGGCGTAGCAGTGCCTGCGCCATTGCCTGCCGCGGTATCGGCTCACGGCGCACCGCGGCCCGCCATACCCGCGCGCCCAGCGGGCGCGGCAGGTGCTTGAGATCCCGGACGAGGGCGCCCAGGACCGCCAGCATTTTCGGCGGCGGGGCGGTGCCGGCTCCGTCCCGGCGGACGATCTCGAGATCATCGAACCAGGCGGTCACGCTCTCCACCAGCTCGACGAAAGGTCCCTCGAGGTAGTCGCGCACCATCACCCGGCCGGAGGCCCCGGAGAGGGTCAGCGCGTAGTAGCGATTGGTCAGCAGGCCCGGCCGCTGCCCGGCGCGGATCGCCGCCAGCAGGTCCCGCGCGCGCCGCCGCGCGTCGCGCTCGCTGCTCGCATCGTCGCTGATCAGCCAGGGGAGCGGATCGTCCGTCAAAGGGATGGTCGATTGGAACCAGTGGACGACCTTGGCACCCGCCAGGAGCTCGCCGGTGGTGCGGATCAGATGGTTCAGGGCGGCGCGGTAAGCTGCCGCGATCTCCTCCGATACCGCCGCATTCGCCGACTGGACGAATCCATAGGAGCAGAACGCCTCCTGCTTGAACGACGACAGGGCGTCGCCCATCGGCAAGCCGCCGACGTCGCTGAGCCCGGCGATTTTCGGCATGACCGGCGCGGCTGCCACCAGCTCGCCGCTCGCCAAGCAACGCACCTGCGGCGTCGCGGCCTGCGCCCGGCGCCCGTCCTTCTCCCCGCCGAGCGTGCGCCGGAAGGCTCGCCACCAGTCGTGCCACAGGTCCGAATCAACTGGAAAGGTGGGCGTGGCCTCGGGGATGGAAAAGGTGACGCGCTCGGTCGGCCTGGCCTTGAGTGACCGCAGCCGCTCCTGGATGGCGGCCAGTCGCACCGGGTCCTCGATCGCACCGGCGAGCCCCGCGAGCTCGGGGTAGACCGCCGCGGCGGCACGCAGCAGCCCGGCGAAATAGGCGTGCTTGGCCAGCAGCTTGGCGTCAGGCTCGTCGTCGCAAAGCAGCGCGACGACCTCGGCGGCGTCGACGAGGAAGTGGCGGCAGCCGGGGCCGCCGCGGCGGATCTCGGGCAGCGACAGCTCCGGGCAGCGGGCAAAGAGCCTCCCCCGGTTCCTCCGGTCCGCCGTGTCGCCGAGCTCTGCCACATCGAGGAAACTGCCGCGACGGTCACAGCAGATGGCCCATCGCACTTCCTTGGGCGCGAAGCCCGGCTCGGCGACCAGGGCGTTGCGGCGGGCGTACTCGACCAGCTGCTCGAGCATCAGGCGGCCCCTCCGGCCGGCGGCTTCAGGACCTCGGTGCTCTCATAGGGCGGCACGTGCAGGATGCCGCCGACGAGCCGCGCCCGAAACAGGCTCACCGCCGGCGCATCATGCGCCGTGCCCGGGCGCGACAGGTCGAACACGTCATAGACCATGTAGCCGAGATCCTGGTCGAGGTCCACCGGCGGTCGCTCGGGCGCCGGGCCCTGGCCGGTGAGCCTGAAGTAGGCGGGAAACTCGCGGCAGCCGAGAAACGGCTGATAGAAGCACTTGCCGCGCTCGGCCCGGCGGCGGAACTGCGCCTCGAACGCGGCCTGCCGCTCCTCGTGCCCCGGCCAGGGCCTGATCTCGGCGTGCACGCGATACCGCACCTCCTTGAGCGCCATCGTCTGCCGCTGCGTGCGGCCCCGCTCGTCGGTCCCCAGGAGCTCGCGGTCGCCGTCGGCCCACAGCGGTTCCGGCGCGGCTTTGCCGGCCATCCAATCCAGGACCGCGGCAACGTTGACCTTGTCCTTGACCTCGTTCCGGCGCAGGGCGATGAAGCTGGGCGTCGCCAGCAGCTCGACCGCCAGGATCTGCCAGCGGAACTCGTTCGGCTTGGCATAGATCGCATCGAGGATCCCTCGGGCGGCGGACGGTGTCATGCAGGGATAGCTGAGACGTTCCACTTTGAGCTCGGGCCGGCTGAAGCAGGCAAAGTCGCCCCACACTTCGAGCGTCTGGCGCGTGCGGATCATGACGGGCGTCTCCTCTTCGAAATGGGCCTGGTGAGACAGACACGGCGCGGGCCGAAGCAGTGGGGTCTCCGACCCTCGCGACGCCGCTCGGCGCTCACGCGATCCACAGGCTCTCCGCCGCCATCAGCCCAAGCAGATCCCGATCGTAGTGGGCCGGCTCGAGGTAGACGAACCAGTCTGCGGAACGCTCCGGCTCCCCGCGCCCCAGGGGCGCCGGGTCCAGGAAGCTGTGGATCGGATCGTCGGGCTTTGGCCGGTAGAGGCTCACGGTGTGAGCCCGGGCACTCTGGACCCAGCCGGCGGTCAGGCGGCCGAGGCTGCGCAGCTCGTGCCGCAACGCGTCGTAGGCCGCCAGGTCGTAAGGGACGACGACATTGATCGCGTCCTGGTCGATGAGCCTGTAAAGGCCGGACACCGCCGGGAAGTCGAGCCCGTCGATCGCGTCACGCAGCTCCCGCGCCGCGCCCGCATCGCCGGTATCGATGCCGGTCCATTCGTACAGCAGCCGGTAGTAGGCGCGGAAGAGGTCGGGCGACTGCAGGTCCATCGCCTCCGCGCCCCGCTGGCGCAGCAGGGTCATGGTGGCGCCCGCTGCCTGCCGGTAGCCGCCCGGTGGGTAGGCCTGCTCCTCTGGCAGGAAGATGCGTACCTCGCCGCTGCTGCCGAGCCGGCCGTTGCGGTTGCATCGCCCCGCCGCCTGTGCGATTGCCTCGAGCGGCCCGAAAGCCCGGTAGACGATCGGGAAATCGAGATCGACGCCGGCTTCCACACACTGAGTCGCCACCAGCCGGCAGGCCTCCCCGGCGTCCAACCGGCGGCGGACGGCGGCAAGGACCCGCGCGCGGTGCGCCGGGCAGAGGCTGGTGGAAAGGTGCAGGACGCCCTGGGCGCCGCTTGCGGCGAGGCGTCGCGCCAGCTCCGCCGCATGGCGCTTCAGATTCACGATCACCAGCGTCTGCTTCTCGCCAGCGAGCTTGCCTGCAAGCTCCGCCCACGGTGTCGCGGCGTCAATGCTCCACACTTCCCGCGTCCTGCGCGCCCTCTCGAACAATCGCAGCTCCTTCGGCGCCACCTCGCGGGGCTGCCAGCCGCCGCCAGCGAGCTCGCGAACACGGCCGTCCAGGTGGTCGAACGCCGGTTGCGTCGCGGTCGAGAACACGACCGTCGCGCGATAGCGCTGCGAGAGGTGCGACAGCGCCGCGAGCGTCGGGACCGCGAGGCGCAGCGGCAACGTCTGCACCTCGTCGAAGAGCAGCACCGAGTCGGCCAGGCGGTGCAGCTTGCGGCAGGCCGCGGGCCGGTTGGCAAACAGGGATTCGAGCAGCTGGACACTCGTCGTCAGCACCAGCGGCGCGTCCCAGTTCTCGGCCAACTGGCGCTCTCCGCGGCGGGCTTCGCGGGTCTCGTCACGGTCGTTCGCTCCCGCGGGATCGGAGCCGCGAGTGCCGGCGAGGCTGTGCTGCTCGAGCAAATAGCCCGGGCCGAAGGTCGGCTCGAGCAGCTCGCGGTACACCCGGGCCGTCTGCTCGAGGATGCTCAGGTAGGGGATGACGATGACGACGCGGCGCAGCCCATGGCAAAGCGCATGGCGAAGGGCAAAGGCCAACATGGCCATCGTCTTGCCGGCGCCAGTCGGCGCCGACAGGGTGAAGAGACCGGGTGCCAGCTCGGCCGCCGCGGCACATGCCGACAGCAGGTCCGCGCGAAGGCGCAGCACCTCCGGCGTGGCCGGTGCGTCGCGCGCGAGCTCCGCCACTCGCTCGTTCAGCAGCGACAGGGCCTCGGCCGGGCGCAGACTCTGGCCTGCCGGGCGCGACGTGCGCTTTTCCGGCTCGACCGCCAGAAAGTGCGCCTCGGTCTCCAGGTAGTCGGCGTCGACCAGTGCCGAGAACAGCATGCGGACATCCAGCATGCCGGCGCCGCGTGGCGCGGCGTGGGAGAAGAGCGAGGAGTCGACTGCCGGGAGCTCGAGGCCATCGGCGGCGAATCGATCGAGGAGCCGCTGCACGTCCGTCTCGGTGAGGGCTAGCCCCAGCGGATGCCGCTCGGCGAGGCGGCGGGGCAAAAGCTCGCGCAGAGCCGGACCGTCTCCTCGCTGCAATCCAACATGATGACCCTGGACCGCCAGCGCGATCGCGATGCCCGCCTGCCGGAGCTTTTCGAGCGCCGCCCACGCGCCCAGCGACCAGTGGTCGAGGCCCTGCTCACGCCCTTCGAGCCGGCGAGTGAACCGTTCGCTGTACTTCCCAAGGTCGTGCAGCAGCCCTGCCGCCTGCCCTTCGTCAGCGGCGCCGAAGGCTCCGGCGTATGCGCCCGCTCGCGCCGCTACCGCCGCGAGGTGGACTCGCAGGGGTTCCCACTGCTCGCGTGAAGGTGCTGAGTGTGCGTAGTACAAGAGGCGCTCGCCATGGAATCACTCCCACTCTACGCGGCCAGGAGAGCCCAGCACAAATAGATGAGGAGCCACAAGCAAAACTGCGAATGCAGAGGGCAACCGTCCGAGCTCCGAGTGTTTGTCATCTGGCGGCCCGATCGGCAAGCGCTGCCGCTGGCAAGACGCCCGCTGGAACAGCGCCTGCCCGAAGCCGCCTGGGCCGGCGACCCGCGGCTGCGGCCGCGCTATGCCCGGAGGAAATCGACGAAATGGGGACCCGGATCGCCAGGCCGACCGCACCAGCGCTCGAGAGCGCGGGCGATGCGCTCCGGACGGTGGTTCGGCAGGCTGTGGGGCACGATCAGAAGGCCGTCGTGGAGCTCTCCTGCCGCGTAGAAGGAGCGGGTGAGGCGGAGGAAGTCGTCGCGGTTTCGAGTCACGAGAGTCCGGCGCTGGGTGATCGCGAAGCGAAGCTGCTCCTCGTCCGAGAAGCCCCGGCGGTCGATCTCGTGGACGGAGACGACATCGAGGCCGAGACCTCGCCCGATCTCGGCCGCCGCGGGGTTCAGGTCCTCGTCGAGGAGGAAGCGCATCGGAGCCCTTCTGCGCACGTCCCCCAGCCCCTTACCCTGCTCCAGGGGCGGAGACCCTCCGCTCGAGGGCTGGTGCGCGCCGGGTGGGGGTCGTTCGGAAGAGTCAGGCGTTGCTAGGACGGGCATGGGCCAGATCGCTCGCGACCCGCTCGGGGGTCCACTCCGCTTCCCGCCGCAGGCGTGCGTCGATCTCTCGCGGGTAAAGCTCGTAGTAGGCGAGGGCGGCCCTGAGCTGAGGCTCGGTCAACCAGGCGTAGTTCTGGCGCAGCTGGTCGAAGTCCTCGGCGGAGGCCCGCCAGGTGGCGACGACCTCCCAGACGTCGAGGCCGGTTCCCGCCACGGCGGCCCGCCGTCCAGCGGGTCCGTCGACAAAGACCACCCCGGGAGCCCTCCGCATGCGGAGGGCCTCGTCGAGGAGCTCCGCGGCCATGCCTGACCAGGTCGTCGACCGCTCGGCCGATTCGCGGCTGATCTCGCGGTCCAGCTCGTCGGGGATACTCAAGTCCCTCACCCGCGTTGCCATGAGTGGAATCCGTCCTTCCTTCAGTGTGGGGGCAGACGGCCCCGGCGTCAGTATGAGCAGACCGGGGCGGACTCGTCAAATGCCGGCATCGTTGAGCGTGGCCTCGGTGCGCAGCTCCGGCTGAAGGCGAGCGGCGTTTGAAAGGCGGAATGCCTCCTCACGCTTCCTCACGTGCCGCCGCTGCGGCGGCCGGGGCCTGCTCCTCGAGGGCGTGGTCGAGGAGGGCGACCTTCTCGACGAAGCTGAGGGCGGCGACGGTGGCGAGGAAGGTGGCCGGGTCCACGCCAGCGGCCGCCACGGCTTCGGCGAAGCCGGGGGCGGTCTCGAGGAGGGCGGCCATCTGGTCGATCTCGAAGGGCTTTAGGGTCCAGGGCTCGGGGAGGAGGCGGACGGCGAGGCGGTGCATGGCCTCGGGCATGTTGGCGGACTTGATCGGGTCGTAGCGGCGGAGGAGCTCGCGGAGGAGCTGGAGCTCGCGGTGGAGGACGGCGCTGCGGTTGAAGGTGCCCTTGCCGCGGTGGGAGTTGGCGCCGCGGCGTTCGAGGAAGAGGAGGTCGGCGGGGCTGATCTGAGCGGTCGATCCTTTGGCCATGGTGTGGGGTCCAGGTCAGTAGCGGGATCTTATCGCTTCGACGTAGCGCCTGAGGCGGCGGAGGCCGCGGCTGGCGGCCTGGCGGACGGCGGCCTCCGGGCGGTCGAGCTGATGGGCGACTTCGCGGGACGGGAGCTCGGCGCCGTAGCGCAGGGCGACGATCGGGCGCGAGTCCTCCGGCAGGCGGGCGAGGAGGCGGCGGGCGTCCTCGCGGCAGTCGACGAGGTGCTGGGGGACGTCGCCGGCGGCCAAGGCCTCGCGCCTGGCGACCTCGGCGAGGGCCTCGCGCTCGGTGCGCTGGCGCTGGCGGTAGGTCTGGATGCGGTGCCGGACGGTGCCGAGCAGGAAGGGCAGCGGGGACTCGATCGTCGGCCAGAGCTCGACCACGATGGCCAGGGCTCCCTGGATGATGTCCTCGCTCTCGTCGGGACGGATGCCGTGGCTGCGGAAGAGGGCGATGAGGGGGGCGCGGCTGCGTTCCAGAAGGGCCTTCACCTCGAGCTCTATCGGGCTGGCGGCGCGGGCCAGGCTGGTGGACGCACGGGGCGAGGGGCTGGCGAGCGGGTCGGAGGGGTGGCGGTCGTCGTCCATGCTCGGGCTCGCGCGGGCGTCCGCCGGGCCGCCGGTGGGCTGCTCGTGCCCGGCGCTCGCACGACCGCTGCCGATCTTCGGTCCAGGTGGGGACGTCGAGAGGAGTCTAGGACACCCGGGGGGGCGCGACAAGGGCGGGTCGAGCTTCGCGGGCTCGGCGGGCGGCGGGCGGGACTCCGGGCGGCAGGCGGGGTGGCGGGCGGCGGGAGGGCTCGACGGCGGACCTCGCGGGCAGGCGCCGGGCCGGTTGGAACGGGCGGGGCGGCGGCACCGGCGATCTCGATGTCACAAAACCCCTCCCCCGTATGACTCTATACACAGGTGCCGAAGCGGGAGTGTGCGCTCCGGAGCGAGGAGACCTGTGATCGACGACCATCCGGCGACCCCGATGTTCGAGCGGCTGCTGGCCGGCACTCTTGGCGACGCGGAGATGCAATGGGCGGTCGCGCACCTGCTGCGGCGCTGCGAGGTGTGCCTGGGCAAGCTGCGCGGCGCGCGCGAGCGGTCCTATGCCCTCGACGGGGCGGCGGCGGGCGCGGGGACGGCGGGGGCAGCGGCAGGGGCGGAGATGGCGCGGGACGCGGGGGGCGCGGCGGGGCCGGGGACGTCGGAGGTCTCGGGGCAGGAGTGGAACGGGCGCTATGACGGGGCTTTCGCCGCCAGCTTCGAGCGCAGCGCGGCCGGCGCGGGGCGCATCCGGGCCGAGCAGCTCGCGGCCGCCGCGCTCTCGGCGAGGCTCGAGGACACTCCTGCGGCGCGGCGCATGGAGCTGGTGATTGGCGACGCGCAGTTCCACACCTGGGCGGTGGCTTCGCGGCTGCTCGACGCGGCGGGCGAGTTCCGCTGGCGTGACGCCGGCGAGGGGCTGGAAGGGTGCCGGCTGGCGCTGGCGATCGCCGAGCGGCTGCCGCCGGCGATCTACCCGGCGAGCCTCCGGGGCGACCTGCGGGCTCGCGCGCTGGGCGGCCTCGCGGACATGCTGCGGCTCGACGGCTGCCTGGCCGACGCCGGGAAGACGATGGAGCGGGCGTGGGAGGCGCTGGATGAAGGCAGCGGCGAGGGGCTGGAGCGCGCCGGGCTGCTGCGGCTGGAGGCCAACCTGCTGCTGGCTCTGGGGGACGGCGCGGCGGCGGCGGCGGCGCTGCGGCGGGCGGCTTCGCTGTACCGGCTGCACGGGGACGAGCATCAGGAGGGGCGCACGCTGCAGAAGCTGGCGCTCGCGGTCGGCCATGACGACCCGGCGCAGGGGGTCGAGATCGCCGAGCGGGCGCTGGCGCTGGTGGAGCCGGGCCGCGAGCCGCGGCTCGAGCTGGCGGCGCGGCACCTGCTGATCTGGTTCCTCAACGACTGCGGGATGTCGTGGCAGGCGCTCGACCTGCTCGAGCGGTCGCGGCCGCTGTACCGCGGGTGCGGCGAGAGCGAGCCGCTGCTGCTGATGCCCTGGCTCGAGGCGCGGATCTGCCGGCGCTTGGGGCAGCTCGGCGCGGCGGAGGACGGGCTGGCCGAGGCGTGGCACCGGTGCCGGGCGGCGGGGTGCCGCCAGGAGCTGACGCTGGTGAGCCTGGACCTGGCCGAGGCGTGGACGGCGCTCGGGAAGAGGCGGCATGCGCTGCGGCTGCTCGGGAGCTGCCTGGAGAGCTTGCGGCGGTGGCGGATGCATGCGGAGGGGCTGGCGGCCTGGCGGCTGGTGCT
>Ga0210384_10003084_pt1 | contig 19637 bp, 16 predicted proteins | sample IncBWH2MmetaG_FD_160574 | JGI IMG/M metagenome (GOLD analysis project Ga0210384, IMG submission 160574) | Forest soil microbial communities from Barre Woods Harvard Forest LTER site, Petersham, Massachusetts, United States - Inc-BW-H-2-M | ecosystem: Environmental > Terrestrial > Soil >...
CGGCGTCCGTCCGGCGACGGGCGGAAGAAGTCGATCGCGAGCGCGCCGTCGGGCGACTGCTCGTCGGGATCGAACACCACGCGCTCGCTGGCCAGGTCGTCCACGGATTTCAGGATCACCAGCACCGGGCGCTGCAGCGGCGGCGCGGTCTTCAGCGCGAAGACGATGCCGCCACGCTCCACCAGTCCCGAGTACGCGTTCGAGGTCGAGCCCACCAGGGCCTGCAGCCGCTGGCGCAGGGCCGCGCGCGCGGGCATCGCGTCGAGGTAGCGGCGCGCATACCCCTGCTCGGCCGCGAGCCAGGCGCGCGTGACCGGGGCGGCGGCGTCTTCGAGCCAGGTGAAATCGTCCGCCACGACCGTGCCGAAATAGTCCCGCGTGCTGGTGCGCGAGGCCGCGAACGGATAGCCGCGCTGGCCCGGCGCCACCGGATAGCGGAGTTCGGACGACGCGCTCGTCGACGGCGCCGCGCCACCGCCCGCGCAGCCCGCCAGCACCGCCAGGCCGATGGCGGCGGCCAGGCCCGTGGCCACCAGGGGGCGCGGCAAATGCAGCGGCGGCATCAGGTTCACGCGTGGCTTCCCGGTCTCGAAGTTTCGGCAGACCGCGATGTTAGAGGCCCGGCGCGGGCTTCGGACGCCGCGAGCCCGCAAAGAAGGCACAAACGCACGTCGACGCCCGCTGCGCAGGGATTGACAGCGCATTCGCCGGGCCCTAGAGTGATATCACTTTGATCTCTATCCGGGACTGATCATGACCTCCACCAACGCCCTGCGAAGCACGGCGCATCCCGCGCGCAACGAGTATTCGGAGCGCCACCTCACCTCGCTCAACGGCTACGCGATGGTGGTGCTCGCCATCGGGCTGGCGCTGTTCGCGCTCTACCGCTTCATCTCGATCGCGGAGGGCATGAGCGTCCCCGAGGTCCTGCTGGGCCACGTGCTGACGGGCGTACTGAGCGTGATCGCCGCCGTGCTGATCTTCGCGGGCCTGTACACGCTGCAGCCCAACGAGGCGGCCCTCGTCACGCTGTTCGGCCGCTATGCCGGCACCGACCGCGCCGAGGGCCTGCGCTGGGCCAATCCGTTCTACGTGAAGCGCCGCATCTCGCTGCGCGCCCGCAACCTCAACTCGCCGGCGCTCAAGGTCAACGACAAGCGCGGCAACCCGGTGGAGATCGGCGCCGTCATCATCTGGCGCGTCGAGGACACCGCCAAGGCGCGCTTCGAGGTGGACGACGTCGACCTCTACGTGAAGCTGCAGTCCGAGGCCGCGCTGCGCCACGTCGCGTCGCTGTACGCCTACGACGAGGCCGACAGCGACGACGCGGCCGAGATCACGCTGCGCGGCGGCCTCGACGACGTCGCGCAGGCTCTAAAGACAGAGCTCTCGGCACGCTTCGCCAGCGCGGGGGTGCGCGTGTCCGACGCCCGCCTCACCCATCTCGCCTACGCGCCCGAGATCGCCCAGGTGATGCTGCGCCGCCAGCAGGCCGAGGCCGTCATCAGCGCGCGCCACAAGATCGTGCAGGGCGCAGTGGCGATGGTGGAATCGGCGCTGACCGCGCTCAGCGAACGCAACGTCGTCACGCTGGACGACGAGCGCAAGGCGGCGATGGTGAGCAACCTGCTGGTGGTGCTGTGCGGCGACAAGGACACGCAACCCATCATCAACGCGGGCACCCTCTACAGCTGACGCCGCACCGATGGCAAGCCCCGGCAAGAAGTCCTACCCGCTGCGCATCGACCCCCAGTTGTGGGCCGAGATCGAGCGCCTGGCCGCGCAGGAGCTGCGCAGCGCCAACGCGCAGGTGGAATTCCTGCTGCGCGAGGCGCTCGCGCGCCGCGGCCGCAAGGTCAAGCCATCCACCGAAGGCAGCAAGCCCGACGACTCCTAGAATCGCCGCACCCCCTTGAAGCGGAGCGACGATTGGCCTACGACTACAGCTCGGACAACAAGCGCCTCGAACTGCCCAACCCGTTCCGGGTGGAGAACACGTTCCTGTTCGCCTGCGCCATCATCACGCTCGGGGGCGGCGTCATCGGCCTGCTGTGGGCGCGCGGCGCGATCCAGGCCAACTCCACGCGCCTGGGCATCGCGCCGCTGCTCGTGGGGGTGGCGCTGCTGGCCGCGGGCTTCTCCTTCGCGGTGATCGCCGCGCGCCGGCTGCGCTTCTTCTTCGGCCGCGGACGCCCGCGCTCGCTGGCGCCCGAGGTGGCCATCGGCGCCACCGGCAACTCGGCGCGCGCCGACTTCTACAAGACCACGCTGCGCCAGGGCGGCCTCGAGTACCCCGAGCCGCAGGGCGCGCTCAACGGCGTGCTGTACCACGCGGTGCCGCGCCTGATCACGGCGCCGGTGGTGGTGCAGGAACTCGCGCAGCGCCACTTCTTCAACGCCTTGTCGTTCCTCGTGACGCTGGCGAGCTTCCTGCTCGCCTGGTGCATCTTCGGCACCCAGGCCACGCGCCCGCTGATCTCCATCGTCTACTTCGTGTTCGGCGCCGCGGTGCTGCTGCGGCCGCTGGTCAGCGGCAACCAGGCCCGCCTCGGCACCGGCTCGCTGATCGCGCTGGTGGTGGCCGCCATCGTCGGCCCGGTGGCCGCGGACCTGTTGGGCGCGGCGCTGCCCTCGGTACGCTACTCGGTGACCGGACAGGCGCTGTTCCTGCTCGTGTGCGCGCTGGTGGCCGTGGTGCTGATCCTGTGCGCCCTGCACGCGCAGCTGGACGCCTCGCCGCAGACCGAGCGCGCCTGCGAGCAGCGCACCCTGTCGATGAACGGGCCGCCGGCCTCGCTGATCACCGAGCTCGATCGCACGCTGCAGGATCAATGGGTGGAGAAGATCCCCAACCGCCGCTACACGCGGATCGAGCCCGTCACCGAGGGCGCGGCCGGCTCCGGGCGCTTCGCCGGCGAGCTGCTGGAGGAGACGCAGCCCATGCCCATGTCGGGCACCGCCGCGGTCACGCTGGGCAGCGCGCTGCGCGAGCCGCGTCACAGCTGGCTGGTGATGCTGGACCTGTACGGCACGCTGCTGACCGTCATCGGCGTCACGTGCGCACTGGTCTACGTGCGTTCGTTCGATCCGTCGCGCGTGCTGGTCGAGGGCTGGGGCAGCACCGCCACCGTCGGCTACGCGGCCGTGTGCCTGGCGATCGCGGCCTTCTGCTTCCAGTCGGCCGGCGCGATCTGGGGCCGCTTCAACTTCGAGTCGGCGCTCGTGTGGGTGGAGCTTCTCGGCACGTGGCAGTCGTCGCGCATCGGCACCGGCAACCAGTTCAACAGCCGGCTGCAGACCGAGAACGACGTCGTGCGCGTGGAGGCGATGACCTTGCGCGTCTGGCGCGCGCGCGTCGAGTCGGTGGTGTTCGGCAAGGACGGCCAGCGCCAGGTGACCGCGATGTACGCGACCTCGCAGGAAGCCGTGCGGCTCGCCAACGAGCTGGAGGCCTTCGCCGATCGCCAGAGCGTCTTCGTGGCGCCGCGCGCGGCCGAGGACCAGCACCGCATCGCCGCGCTGCAGGCCACCGAGGCGCTGCTGGGCGGCAACACCGCGCCCCCCGTGCGCGCGGAGACGCTCGCGGCCGCGCCCGAGGCACCGCGCGTCACGGCCACGCCCACGCCAGCCGCGCGCTTCTGCACGGCCTGCGGCGCGCGGGCCGCCGTGGATGCGAAGTTCTGCAGCGCGTGCGGCACGGCGCTGCCCCGGCCATGAGCGCCGGCGCCGCGCAGGGCGTCCTGTTCGACCTCGACAACACGCTCGCCCATCGCGGCCTGAGCATCGCCTCATACGCGCGCCGCTTCGTGCAGGACTTCGGCGACCGGCTTGAGAACGCCGACGGCGCGCTCGTCGCGTGCCTGATCGACGAGCGCGACAACGGCGGCTACGGCGTGGCGGGCTCGCCCTTCCCCACCGTGCGCGACGATGTCTCGGCGACGCTCGCCACGCGGCTACGCTGGCGCGGCGTACCCACGCACGCCGACCTCGTCGACCACTGGTTCACGCACTTCCCAACGCAGTCGGTGGAGATGCCGGGCGCCACGGCGTTGATCGAGCGCCTGCGTGCGGCCGGCTTTGCGCTGGGCATCGTCTCCAACGGCAAGGACAGCTCGCGCCTCGCCCTGGTGCAACACCTGGGATTCGATTCGCGCGTGCGCACGGTGCTCAGTTCGGAACGCGCGGGCGTGAAGAAGCCCGACGCGCGAATCTTCGAACTCGCCGCCGCGGAAATCGGCGTGCCGCCCGAACGCTGCTGGTTCGTCGGCGACCACCCGGTCAACGACGTCGCGGGCTCGCGCGCGGCCGGCATGCGGCCCGTGTGGCTGTCCGGCTTCCATGCGCCGGAGGGCGACGTCGATGCGGCGGCGACGATCACCGCGCTCGCCGAGCTGGAGCAGTTGCTGCTGCCCTGACCTTCAGTGCGGCATCACCGCCGGTGCGAGTTCGTCGACCTCCGGCGTGTCCTTGTCGGAGATCAGCCGGCGCAGGAACGGGATCAGCAGCGCCAGCGCGACGCCGACCGCCACCGTGCCCCAGCCCAGGCGGCCGAACAGCATCGCGTAGAACGTGTTGGTGGCCTGCGGCGCCGCGCCCTGGGCGGAGGGAATCCACTTGGACAGCTGGCCGGCGAAGACCGAGGCGAGGCCGGTGAGGAGCATCCACGCCCCCATCATCACGCCCTGGTACTTGTGCGGCGCGAGCTTGCCGATCATCGCGTAGCCCACCGGCGAGATGAGCAGTTCGCCCAGGCTCTGCAGCACGTAGCTGAGGAAGATCCAGAAGAACGCGGAGCGTCCCGTCACGGGGTCGGCCAGCGCGATGCCCGCCGGCAGCGCGAGATAGCCCAGCCCCATCAGCACGAGCGCCGTGGCGAACTGCTTGGGCACGTCGATGCGCCAGCCGCGTTCGCGCAGCGACGCGAACAACGACGCCAGCATCGGCCCGCACAGGACGATGACGACGGTGTTGATGTTCTGCACCCATTGCGGCTGGATCTGGATGCCGAACACCATCGGGTCGACGTTGCGGTCGAAGAACAGCGTCAGGCCGCTCGGCTGGATCTGGTACAGCGACCAGAAGACCAGCGAGCCGACGGCCAGCACCAGGTAGGCCCACATGTTGCGGCGTTCCCTGCGATCCGGATGGTTCAGCGTCACCCAGCCGAGCAGCAGGAACACGAGCGCGCAGATGACCTCGACGACGATCGTGGTGGAGTCCGGATGCTGCAGCAGCGTCCACACGACGGGCACGAGCCCGACGAGGATGGCCAGGCCCGCGAGGCCGCGCTTGCGGAACTCGTCGGGCGTGGCGTGCAGCAACGGCGTCTCGCGGTCCTTCAGCACGCGCCAGTACCAGACGGCCAGCACGATGGCGATCAGGTTGCCCAGCGTGGCGAACGTGAACAGCGGGCCCCAGCGGCCCGACTCGTTGTAGAGCCCGGCCACGAGGATGCCGATGAAGAAGCCGACGTTCATGCCCGCGTAGTTCCACAGGAACGCGCCTTCGCGGCGCGGGTCGTCGGGCGTGAAGCGCTGCGTCAGCATCATGTTGATGCAGGTGACGTTCAGGCCGCTGCCGGTGAGGAACAGCGACAGGCCCCAGTAGAGCATCGCGCCGCTGCCGGTGGCGATGAGCCCGCAGCCCAGCACCTGCAGCGCCATGCCGCCGACGAACAGGTTGCGATTGCTGAGGAAGCGTCCGCCGAGGTAGCCGCCGAACAGGTGCAGGCCGTAGTTGAAGGCGCCGAACAGGCTCATCAGCGACAGCGCCAGGTTGTCGGTGAAGTGCAGGTGCTTGGTGGCATACAGCACCAGGGACGTCTGGAGCACGGCATAGCCGAGCGTCGAGAACATCTGGATGAAGAACAGGGCGGCCGAGCCTTCTGGAATCTTGTCCAGCCGGGCTTTCAATGAAGACATTCGGAAACTTTCGAGGGGAGGGGGTCGCGGCGCGAAGAACGCGCGCGGAAAGGCTCGAAATCATAGCCGCGGGGCCCGGCGCCCCGGCCGAGGCCTTTCCCCCGGGCGTGCGGAAGGATTTGACGGTCTCGACTATCTTTGTTAAAAACCATATGGTTACACAACCGATTGGTTATCAACATGTCCACCGATCCTTTGAGCCTGGCATTCGGCGCCCTCGCCGACCCGACGCGCCGTGCCATCCTGGCCCGGCTGGCCGCCGGCGAAGCCACCGTCGCGCAGTTGGCCGAGCCGTTCGCCATGAGCTCGCCCGCCGTGTCCAAGCACTTGAAGGTGCTCGAGCGCGCCGGCCTGGTCGAGGTGGGGCGGCACGCGCAGGCACGTCCGCGGCGGCTGCTCGCCCAGCCGCTGGCCGAGGCCACCGAATGGCTGGCGCACTACCGGCCGTTCTGGGAATCGACGCTGGATCACCTCGAGGACTACGTCCGCGAACTCAAGGCCGAGCGCGCGGCGCCGGCCGCCGTCCCGCAAAAGCGCGCGAGCGCGCGCCGCGCCACGCCAAGGAAGAAGACATGAACGCCCCCGACCTGTCGCTGACCCTCGTCCGCACCCTGGACGCTCCGCCCGAACTCGTGTTCGAGGCCTGGACCAGCGCAGAGCATGCGCGCCGCTGGTGGTATCCACGCCAGAACGGCAAGGACTTCGCCTGCATCGCCTTCGAGATGGACTTGCGCATCGGCGGCGCGTATCGCTACTGCATCCGTTCGCCCGAAGGCCAGGAGACCTGGGCACACGGCCGCTTCCGCGAGATCTCCGTCAATCGCCGCCTCGAGTTCACGTTCCAGTGGGAATGGGCGCCCGAGCCGTCCGACGAGACGCTGATCACGGTGACGTTCGAGCCGCGGGGCCGGGCCGGCACGACGCTCACGTTCGTGCAGGCGCCCTTCCAGTCGGCGCAGATGCGCGACGGCCACGAGGCCGGCTGGGGCGCGGTGCTGGATCGGCTGGCCGAGCACCTTGCGGGAGCGGCGCGATGATCGGCGCCTTCCACGGCTCATGCCACTGCGGCGCCGTGCGCTTTCGCTGCGAGATCGATCTCACGCAGCCCACCAGCCGCTGCAACTGCTCGATGTGCACCAAGACCCGCCTGTGGAAGACGATGGCGCAGCCCGGCAGCTTCGCCTTCGAACACGGCGAGGATGCCGTCGCGACCTACCGCTTCGCGGGCCAGCGCGTCGAGCACCGGTTCTGCGGACGCTGCGGCGTGAAGCTGGGCGGCCATGGCGCAAAGGGCGAGCACTTTCCGACGGACTTCGACGTCGTCAGCATCGCCTGCCTCGACGACATGAGCGACGACGTGAAGGCCGGCCTCGCGGTCGTGTACCAGGACGGCCGGCACGACGACTGGGCGCACGTCCCGCCCAACGCCGGATCGATCTAGGCCCATTCCCCTGCCCGCCCGCGCGCGCTCTCTTGCGACTAAGCTGCGGCCTTCGCAGCGTCACCCACAACTCAGGAGATCACGATGGGAACCACGGTCAGCTTCAAGCGCCCCGACGGCAAGGAACTCCAGGGCTACCTCGCCCAGCCCGCGCAGGCCGCGGGCGCGCCGGCGGTGGTGGTGATCCAGGAATGGTGGGGCCTCAACGACCAGATCCGCGGCGTTGCCGAACGGCTGGCGCAGGCCGGCTACCTGGCGCTGGTGCCAGACCTGTACCGAGGCAAGATGACGGTCGAGAAGGAGGAGGCGCACCACCTGATGAGCGGGCTCGACTTCGGCGACGCCGCCACGCAGGACGTGCGCGGCGCGATCCAATACCTCAAGACCCGCAGCGCCAAGGTGGGCTGCGTGGGCTTCTGCATGGGCGGCGCGCTGACGCTGCTGGCCGCGGCCAACGACCCGGAGCTCGACGCCGCGGTCACCTGGTACGGCTGCCCGCCGCTCGAGTACATCGACGCGAGCAAGATCAAGATCCCGCTGCAAGGCCACTGGGCCACGCAGGACCAGTTCTTCCCCATCGCGCAGGTGGAAGGCCTCACCACCAAGCTGAAGGAGGCCGGCGTGGACTTCGACTTCCACCGGTACCTGGCCCACCACGCCTTCGGCAACGAACAGGCCGTCGGCCCGGGCCGCATCGCCGAGACGCACTACGACCCGGTGTGGGCGCAGCAGGCCTGGGACCGCACGTTCACCTTCTTCGCGCGGCACCTGCGCTGATCAGCTCGCGACCGCGCTCGCCATCTCCAGGAACCGCAGCTGCGGATCGAGCGCCAGCGCGCGCGTGGCGGCGCGTGCCTGCGCGACGTCCAGCGGCAGCAGCAGCTCGATCTGGCCCGCCACGCTGGTGCCGATGGCCAGCCCGTCGCGGTAGAGCACGCGCGAGCCGGCCACGCGCGGCACCTTGGGGCCCGCCAGCACCGTGCCCAGCAGGTTGGCCGGGTCGGACGCGGACAGGCACACGAGCGTGTCGTCGGGCGGCCGACGGCGCACGGCACGCATCGTGGCGATGGCGTCGGGCAGCGCGAACTGCTCGCCGGTCACGCCGGCGATGAAGCGGCCGCCGCGGATCTCGCCGCGCGCCTCCAGCCGGCGCCAGACGCGCACCAGCTCGCGCCACGGTGGCAGCCAGGCGGCCTCGCGCTCCAGCAACTGGAAGCACACCACGCCGTAGCGGCGCAGCAGCGTTCGAGCGACGTGCTCGATCGCCTCGGACGAGGTCTTCGCGTCGGCCGCTCGCGGCGGGCGGATGACGTTCCAGCGGCCCGCATCCTCGACGCCGAACAGCGCCACGCGACGGCGCGAGCGCGAGGCGGCCGTGGCGCGCCTGGCCGCGGGCACGAGCAGCGCGCGCAGGCCGGCGTAGCTGTCGCAGTTGGCGCGGCCGCGCACCACCAGCTCGGCCAGCGCGTCCTCCAGCTCGGCGCGCAGCAGGCGCGCGCCGTCGGCGATCTCGTCGAAGAATGACGCGCCGCTGGCCTCCAGGAAGTCGAACACGCGCCGCGCGCGGCCGCCCAGCGCCTCGTCGTCGGCGGCCGCGGAGGCGAGCAGCGACCACGTGGGCGCCACGCGCCGCGGCAGCAGCAGGATGGGCGTGGCGCGCAACGACGACTGCGCGCCGCTGGCCAGCGGCCGCAGCCGCGTCCACATCGTGCGGCCCGCGGTGCACAGGTCGTCCAGCCACGACGAGGCGTAGTCCTTCACGCGGGCCGGCAGCACCTCGGCCTCCCACAGCGGCGCGGGCGCCTCGAAGCCCTCCAGCTGCGCCAGCACCGCGGGCAAGGCCTCGGGCCCGCTGACGCGCGCCGCGCCCGCCACGTGCTGCCACTCGAACAGGAAGCGCACGAAGTCGCGCGGCTCCACCGGCTCGATCTCGCGGCGCAACCGGCCCAGCGTGTAGCGATGGATGCGCGCCAGCAGGTGGCGCTCGCACCACTCGATCTCGGCGAGCCCCGGCGTGACGTGGCCCTGGAACACCGTGCCCTCGGCCTGCAGCGCGGCGAGCGCGGACTCGACCTGGCCACGCGGCAGGCCCAGCTGCGCCGCGAGCTCGTCCACCGTCACCGGGCCCAGGCCGCCCAGGCGCGCCCGCAGCAGCTCGCGCAGTGCCTCCTCGGGCGATTCCGCGGGCGTCTCGTAGCCCGAAGGTGCCGCGATGACCGGCTCGAGCGCCGCCTGCGGATACAGCTGGCGCATCGGCGCCAGGCGCTCGGCCGCGACCCACAACCCCTGGCCGCCGGATACGAGGCGCGTCGCCCGGCCCGACCTCGCGAGCGTGGCCAGCGCCGCCTCCCAGTGCGCGTTGGCAAGCGCCTCGGCCGCGGTGATCGCGCCCAGCGTCATCAGCGCCTCGTGCACCTCGTCGGCGTTGCGCGCGCGCGGCCACGCCTCCTCGCGCACGCCCGCGATCGCGCCCGCGTCGAGCGCGCCCATCTCGCCCACGTTCTCCGCGTCGCCGAAGCGGCGGTTCTGCACGGCCTGCGTGCGGCGTTCCTCGATGGGGGCGTCGTCGAGGTACGCGTAGGGCCGCGCGTTGAGCGCCTCGGCGGCCAGCGGCGACGGCGCCGGCAGGTCGCGCGCGATCACCTCGATGGCGCCCGACTCGATGCCGCGCAGCACGGCCAGCCAGCCCTGGGAGTCCATCGCCTCGTTGAGGCAGTCGTGCATGGTCTGGGCCACCAGCGGGTGGTCGGGCACCTCGCGGTCGCCCGCCAGGTTCTCGGCGCAGGCCACCTGGTCGGGGAACACCGACGCCAGCAGGTCTTCCGACTTCATGCGCTGCAGCTGCGGCGCCACCTTGCGCCCGCCGACGAAGCGCGGCAGCGCCAGCGCGGTGGTGGCGTTCCAGCGCCAGCGCACCGCGAACAGCGGCGCGTCGAGCAGGGCCTGCACCAGCACGTCCAGCGCGGTGGCCGGGCGCAGGTAGCGCGCCACCTCGTCCAGCGGGAAGCTGTGGCTGGTGGACAGCGACAACACGATCGCGTCCTCGGTGGCCGCGGCCTGCAGCTCGAAGTTGAACTGGCGGCAGAAGCGCTTGCGCAGCGCCAGGCCCCAGGCGCGGTTCAGGCGGCTGCCGAACGGCGAATGGATCACCAGCTGCATGCCGCCCGACTGGTCGAAGAAGCGCTCCATCACGATGCGCCGCTGGGTGGGCAGCGCGCCCAGCACGGCCTGTGCGCTGGCCAGGTGGTCGACGACCTGGCGCGCCGCCTCGCGGGCCATGCCGCCGGCGGTCTGCTCGACCAGCGCCTCGATCGCCGCGGCCATGCCGTCGCGCCGCACGTGCTCGCCCACCTCCTCCCGCAGGCGCGCCACCGCGAACGACAGCTCGTCGCTGCGGCCCGGCGCCTCGCCGAGCCAGAACGGGATGTTGGGCGGCACGCCCTTGGCATCCTCCACGCGCACGCGGCCCGGCTCGATGCGCAGGATACGGTAGCTGGTATTTCCCAGCTGGAAGATGTCGCCGGCCAGGCTCTCCACCGCGAAGTCCTCGTTGACGCTGCCGATGCGATCGGACTGCGGCTCCAGCACCACCGTGTAGTCACCGGTCTCGGGGATCGTGCCGCCCGAGGTGAGCGCCGTCATGCGCGCGCCGCGGCGCTCGCGCAGCTGGTGGTGCACCGCGTCGCGATGCAGGTACGCGCCGCGTGGGCCCTGGCGCGTGGTGTAGCCGTCGGCCAGCATGCGCAGCACGGCGTCGAAGCGCTCGCGCGGCAGCGCGGCGTAAGGCCAGGCGCGGCGCATCAGCGCGAACAGCGCGTCCTCGTCCCAGTCGCGGCAGGCGATCTCGGCCACCACCTGCTGCGCCAGCACGTCCAGCGGCTGCGGCGGCACGTGCAGGGCGTCGAGCTCGCCGCGGCCGATCGCGTCCAGCAGCGCGGCGCACTCCACCAGCTCGTCGCGCGACTGCGGGAACAGCCGCGCCTTGGGCGTGCCGCCCACGGCGTGGCCGGCGCGGCCGGCGCGCTGCAGGAACGCGGCGATGGAGCGCGGCGAGCCGAGCTGGCACACGAGGTCGACGTCGCCGATGTCCAGGCCCAGCTCCAGCGACGCGGTGGCCACCAGCACCTTGAGCTCGCCGCGCTTGAGCCGCTGCTCGGCATCCAGCCGCAGCTCGCGCGCGAGGCTGCCGTGGTGGGCCGCGACGGCCTCCTTGCCCAGCAGCTCGGCCAGGTGGCGCGCGGCCCGCTCGGCCATGCGGCGCGTGTTGACGAACACGAGCGTGGTGCGGTGCGTGGCCACCAGCTCGACGATGCGTTCGTAGACCTGCTCCCACTGGTCGTTGGACATCACCGCCGCCAGCGGCGTGGGCGGCACCTCCAGCGCCAGGTCGCGCTGCTTCCTGTAGCCGATGTCGACGATCTCGCACGTGGCCAGGCCGTCGACGACGCCGCCCGCGCCCACGAGGAAGCGCGCCACCTCGGCGACGGGCTTCTGCGTGGCCGACAGCCCGATGCGCGCGACCTGGCGCGGCACGGCCGCCGGCACGACCGCCTTCGGATCGGGCGGCACGCCATCCGGATCGCCCTTGGCCTTCCTGCCGGCCGGCGGGCACGGCGGCTGGTCGACCACGGCCTGCAGCCGCTCCAGCGACAACGCGAGGTGGCTGCCGCGCTTGTTGGCGGCGAGCGCGTGGATCTCGTCGACGATCACCGTGCGCACCCTGGAGAGCATGCGCCGGCCCGCCAGCGAGCCCAGCAGCACGTACAGCGACTCGGGCGTGGTCACGAGGATGTGCGGCGGCCGGCGCAGGTTCTGCTGGCGCTCGCGTTGCGGGGTGTCGCCGGTGCGCACCGCGGTGCGGATGTCGACGTCCGGCAGGCCCAGCGCCCGCAGCTCGGCGCGGATGCCGGCCAGTGGGTCTTCCAGGTTGGCGCGGATGTCGTTGGACAGCGCCTTCAGCGGCGACACGTACACCACCGCGGTCTCGTCGGGCAGCTCGCCGGCCACGCCGCGCCGCACGAGATCGTCGAGCGCGGCCAGGAAGGCCGTCAGCGTCTTGCCCGAGCCGGTGGGCGCGGCCACCAGCGTGTCGCGCCCCGCGCGGATGTGCGGCCAGGCCGCCACCTGCGCGGCCGTGGGCGTGCCGAAGCGGCGCTCGAACCAGCGCGCGACGGCGGGATGGAAGTGTTGCAGGGCCATGGGGTGTCCGGACGCCCATTCTCGGGCTTTGCACGCTCATGGCGCGAGCGACACGGCAGTGGGGACAAGCCGCGGTCGGGCATGAACCCTGCCCTGGCAACATCGCCGCACAACCACCGCCGAGACCCGCCATGCCCCTGTTCCCCGTCCGCGCCCTCCCCGCCGCGCTGCTGGCCGCCGGCCTCGCCGCCTGCGCCTCGCGCCCCGCCGAGCCGCCCCTGGTGGCGGTGACGTCCACCAGTTCCTCCACCGCGACGTCCACCACCACGACGGTGACGCACCTGTCGCGCGAGCAGATCGCCGCCATCGTGGCCAGCCCCGACCGCAGCGCGGCCGACCGCAGCAACGACCAGCGGCGCCATCCGGAGGAGATGCTGATGTTCATCGGCATCCATCCCGGCTGGACGGCGCTGGACGTGAGCACCGGCGGCGGCTACACGACCGAGCTGCTGGCGCGCGCGATCGGCCCGAAGGGGCTCGTTTGGGCCCAGAGCCGCGGCCCCGCACCCGCGCCCCGGCCGGCCGCGCCCGAAGGCGGCAGCCCGCCGCCGGTGGGCACGCCGGCGCCCCAGCGCACGGCGGCCGACGTGCTGGCCGCCCGCTCGGCCGGGATGAAGGCCGCCGGCGTGGCGGCCGCGCCCATCGCCTACGTGGCGCGTCCGTTCGACGACCCGGTGCCGCCCGAGGTGGCCGACGGCCAGCTGGACCTCGTGACGCTGATGTTCAATTACCACGACTTCGGCTTCCTGGGCATCGACCGCGCGCGCACCAACGCCGCGATCTTCAAGGCGCTGAAGCCGGGCGGCTTCTACGTGATCGCCGACCACGCCGGCCGGCCGGGCACGGGCATCACGGAGTCGGGCACGCTGCACCGCATCGAGGAATCGTTCCTGCGCGCCGAGGTGGAGGCCGCGGGCTTCAGGCTGCTGGCCGAGGGCGACTTCCTGCGCAACCCGAACGACCCGCGCGACCAGAACACGCCCAACCCGCCGCAGCCCAAGGACGAATTCGTGCTGAAGTTCATGAAGCCTTGAGGACGACGGCGCTTTCCTATTTGCTGGCCGACGAGGCCGGCAGCGGCGGCATCGAGAGGAACCGGTCGACGCGCTTGTTTGCCTTGTTGTCGATCGCCCACTGCCAGAAGCCCGCGTCGTCGTAGACCTTCCGCGCCTCGATGCGGCACTCGGCCACCATCGCCTTGTGGCGGGCCTCCGGCCAGTCCTTCTGTTCGGCGGTGGCCGCCTTGAGCATGTTGCCGCCGCGCGGGTCGCGCAGGCCCTTCAGGTAGGCCTCGCCCACGTAGGCGAAGCCCAGCCTGGTGAGCTCGAGCAGCTGCGGGCGCACCGTCTTGTCGCCGGCGCGCGCCTTGGCGACGAGGGCCAGCTGGTCGACCTGCATCGCCGCGGCGCAATCGGAGGCGCGCTGGTAGAACGCCTCGTCGCCGGCGTCGGACGCGAGCGCCGGCGCGGCGACGGCGGCCGCCAGCGCGGCGAGCGCCAGTCTCGAGGCGGTGGAAGCAGCGGAGAGTCGTCGTACCGGGTGCATCGTCATATTGTGCCAAGGGACGGGGCTCCCTGGCCGGCAAGCCGGGTTCCCGGGTCAGGCGGGGGGCAGCAGCCGCGCGATGGCATCGTCCGGCAGCCCGGCCTCGCGCAGTATCCGGGCCCCGTGCTCGCCGCGCGCCGGCACGGCGCCGGGCTCGCCGGACGGCGTGGCCGAGAAGCGCGGCGCGGGCGCGGCCTGCAGCACGCCGTCGCGCCGCGCGTACACGCCGCGCGCGGCCAGGTGCGGATGCGCGAGCCCTTCGCGCGCCGTGAGCACCGGCGCGAAGCAGGCGTCGCTGCCTTCGAGCAGCGCCACCCAGTGCGCGCGCGGCTGGGTCGCGAACAGCGCGGCCAGGCGTTCGCGCAGACGCGGCCAGCGGCGCGCGTCGTAGGCGTCGCGGAAGTCGGGGTCGTCGCCCAGCCCCAGCTTCGCGAACAGCAGCGCGTTGAACTGGGGCTCCAGCGCGCCCACGCTCACGAACCGGCCGTCGGCGCAGGCGTAGCTGCCGTACCAGTGCGGTCCGTCGAGCAGGCCCTGGCCGCGCTCGAACGGCTGCTGGCCGGCGGCGTGCGCCGACAGCAGCAGGTTCATCAGGTTGGCGCTGCCGTCGACGATGGCCGCGTCGATGACCTGGCCGACGCCCGTCTCGCGCGCCGACAGCAGGGCCGCGAGCACGCCCATCGCGAGGTACAGCGCGCCACCGCCGAGGTCGCCCACCAGCGTGGCCGGCGCCATCGGCGGCGCGCCCGGCGCGCCGGAGAACCACAGCGCGCCGGACAGCGCGATGTAGTTGATGTCGTGCCCCGCCGCCTGCGCCAGCGGGCCGTCCTGGCCCCAGCCGGTCATGCGGCCGTAGACCAGGCGCGGGTTGCGCGCGTGGCAGGCCTCGGGGCCCAGGCCCAGGCGCTCCATGACGCCGGGCCGCATGCCCTCGATCAACGCGTCGGCGCCGTCGACCAGCCGCAGCACGGCATCCACCGCCGCCGGGTCCTTCAGGTCGAGGGCCACCGAGCGCTTGCCGCGGTTGACGATCGCGTTCTTCCCGAGCGACAGCGGATCGGCGCCGCGCGGGCCGGCGCGCTCCACCAGCACGACGTCGGCGCCCATGTCGGCCAGCAGCATGCCGCAGAACGGCGCGGGGCCGAGACCGCCGATCTCGATCACGCGCAGGCCGGTGAGCACGCCCATCTCAGGCGCGCGCCGCGCGCAGCAGCGGCAGCGAATGCAGGGCCCCGAACAACAGCGCCTGCAGCACGCTGGACGCCAGCGAGCCGCGGTAGGTGCGCAACGCCGCGAAGAAGAAGGGCAGCTCGATCACGTGGATCGCGATGAACGCCGCGGCGAGATATTGCGTGCCTGTGGCGACGGGCCCGTGCCAGGCGCCGGCGAAGGCCGCCAGCCCCGCCGCGTAGACGATGAGGCAACCGAGTTTCAGCAGAGCAAGCATCGTGGTCGGGGGCGGGCTGGGCGCGCAGGCGCGAGGCCCTCATTGTGCGCGAGGCGCCCGACGGATCGACGGGGGGCCACCCGCGCACGGGGAGCGCATCCGGACGAACGTGCCGCTGGCATCGACTGCGGAAACGGACGGTTCGTGCAAAAGCACCGCGTCGAGGCTCGAAACGGCCGGCGAGCGGCCGAAGGATTCGAGTCGGGGCCGGCTGGCGCCGACTCGACGACAACAGCAAGCACAAGATCCATGTTCAGGGAACGTTCCAGGCGCCGCGCGGCGTCCGCCATCCACTCGACCGTCCGCGCCGCCTGCGCGGCCGCCCTCCTGCTGGCCGGTTCGGTGGCCGGCGCCTCCGAACTCAGCCAGGCGGTGGATCGCCTCGTCGTCCAGGGCTTCGAGGATCCGCAGGGTGCCAACGCCGGCCTGCGCGCGCTGCAGGCCGCCACGCCGCCCACGCCCGACAACACGCGGGCCCTGCTCGTGGGATTCGGCATGGTCGCCGCCGACAACCACCGGGCCGCCGAGACGGCCGCGGCCGCCAAGGCCCTGCGCGACCTGGCGGCCACGGCCGGCCCGATCGCCGAGGCCGACGCGCACATGGTCGGCGCCGACCTCGAGTTCGAGGGCATGCAGGAGGAGAACGGCAACGTCGAGGCGCGCGCCGCCGTGGCGGGTTACTCGCCGTACTGCGAATCCAGGGATCCGGCAATGGCCGCGCGGTGCGACCGCCACGACTGGTTCTACGCGCTGATGTTCGCCGGCTACGGCGCGCAGGGCGAGCGCAACCCGGGAGCCGCCGCGATCTACCTGCACATGGCGCTCGACGCCGCAGTGCAGGCGGACGACCGCGGGCTGGAGATCAAGGCCACGGCCATCCTCGCGTCGCTCGCCCAGGGCGACAACGACGCCGAGCTCGCCGAACGGCTGCTGGCGCGCGCGAAGGAGCTCGCGCGGCAGGAGGACGACCCCGCGCTGCTCGCCTACGTGCGCTCGTTCGAGGGCGACGTCCTCGACGCCCGCGAGCAGTACGAGGCCAGCCTGGCGGCCTACCGCGACGCCATCGCGATCTCGCATGCGGCCGGGCTGCGGCGGCGCGAGGCCCAGTACGAGCTGAGCGTCAGCAACGAGCAGCTGCGCCTGGAGCACCCGGCGGAAGCGCTGGCCGCCCTCGAGCGCGCCGGCAGCTTCCTCGCCACCCACAACGAGCCGGGACTGGAGCGCTCACGCCTGCATGACCAGGCGATCGCGCTGCTCGCGCTGGGCCGCACCGCGGAGGCCAAGGCGAAGCTGCGCGAGGCGCTGGCGCGTTACGACCGCGAGACCGGCCCCAACGCCCGGATCAACATGCTGCGCGACCTGGGCCCCGCGCTGGCGCGCGCGGGCGATCGCATCGGCGCGCTCGAGCTGTACACGCGCGAGCAGCGCTTGCTGCAGGCCAAGAACGACAGCCGCTACGAGCGCGACATGCAGGACGTGCAGGAGCTGATCCGCGACGAAGGCGAGCGCCTGCAGGCGCGACGCCTGGCCGAATGGGGCGGCGCCGCCGTCGCCTGCGTGCTGCTGGCACTGGCGATCGCGTTGATCGCCCGCCGCCAGGCCGCGCGCAACCGCCAGCTCGAGACCCACAACGACCTGCTGATGATGCGGGTGGAGCAGGACCCGCTCACGGGGCTGGCCAATCGCGCCTGCCTGCGGGCCCGCGTGGCGCAGGCGTCGGGCGACCTGTTCGAAGGCGCGCTGTTCCTCATCGACATCGACCACTTCAAGGAGATCAACGACCGCCACGGCCATGCGGCCGGCGACAGCGTGCTCGTGGAGATCGCGCGCCGGCTGGAACGCGTGCTGCGCGAACGCGACCTGGTGGTGCGCTGGGGCGGCGAGGAATTCCTCGTGATGGTCGATTCGATGCCCATGTCCGAGGCCGTCGCGCTGGCCAGCCGCCTGATGAAGGCCTTCGTCCAGGCGCCCGTGGCGGCGGACGGCCGGACGATCGCGGTCTCGGCCTCGATCGGCTTCGCGGTGTTTCCGCTCGCGGGCCCGGGGCCGGGGCACGCCTTCGACACGGCGTTCGCGCTGGTGGACGCGGCCATGTACCACGCCAAGGCCCAGGGCCGCGGCTGCGCCACCTGCATCGTGTCGCTGGATCCGGCGCTGCCTCTCGACCAGTCGTCGCTGTCGGCAACGCTGGCGCAGGCGGCCGCGGACGGCCGCGCGACGCTGGAAGTGCACCGGGCGGAGAGGTCCTAGCTGCGAGCCGCGCGCGCCGCGCGCCACGTGAGCGCGGCGCCCAGCGCGAGCAGCAGCGCAGTGCCGAGGAAGACCGGCCGCATGCCCAGGTGGCCGCCGATGAAGCCGCCGATCAGCGGGCCCGCCACCTGGCCGACGTACTGCGACGACGTCGCGTAGCCCAGCAGCATGCCCGTGGCGCGGGCCGGCGCGTGGTGGCGGATCAGGCTGGTGACGCAGGGCAGCAGGCCGCCGAGGGCCAGGCCCATCAGGAAGCGCAGCGCGACCAGTTGCCAGCTCGCGGTGACGAAGGCCTGCGGGATCAGCAGCAACGCCGCCGCGACCAGGCCGCCGGCCAGCACCGGCCAGTGTCCGATGCGGTCGCCCAGCCGGCCCAGCCGGGATGCCGACAGGATGCTGCCCAGCGCGGTGGCGGACATCACGAGGCCGGCCACCCAGGTGACGCGCGCCGGGTCGCTCACCAGCTGCTGCACGTAGACCGTGATGATGGGCTCGATCGACATGGTGGCCAGCATCAGCAGCGAGCCGACGACCAGCATCGCGACGATGGGCCGCCGGTCCGGCACGAGCGACCAGGCCCCGGCGGACTTCGCCGCGCCGGGCGGGCGCGCGGGACGCGCCTCCTTGATCAGGAAGCTGGTCGCGAGAAAGACCACGAAGATCGCCGCGCCCGCCAGCCAGAACGTCGCGCGGATGCCGATCAGCGGCGGCAGCGCGCCGCCGATCAGGGGCCCCGCGAGGTTGCCCGCCATGATCCCGGAGGCCAGCACGCCCAGCGCCCAGCCGGTGCGCGCACGCGGGGTCTGCGTGGCCACCAGCACGTTGGAGCCGGACGCGTAGCCGCCGAGGAAGCCCGCGAGCAGGCGCAGCGCGACGAGCTGCCACACGGTCGCCGCCATGCCGATCAACGACATCGCGACGGCCATGCCCAGGCTGGCCCGGATCAGCATCGGCTTGCGGCCGTAGCGGTCGGCCAGGCGTCCCCACAAGGGCGCGCAGAGCGCCGCCGTGAAGAAGGTGGCGCCATAGGCCAGGCCCGACCATTCGACGATGGCCGCGGAATCGCTCACGCCCAGCTGCGCCACGTACAGCGGCAGGAACGGCAGCAGCAGCGTCATCGCCACGATGGTGGTGAACGAGCCCGCCACGCACACGGCGAGGTTGCGCCGCCAGTGCAGCGATTCGCCGTCGGCTAGGGTGCCCGGCGGGGCCGGCATGGCGCTGTTCATGGCCACCATTGTTCAACGCCGCGCGCCGCCGCGGGGCACGGAAACCTCCGCGACCCGGCGCGTCGCGCTTCGCCGGCGGCGAAGCGCAATGAAAAGGGCCGCGCGTGGCGGCCCTTGTCGCGGCGAATGAAGCTTCAGTGCGCCCCGCCCGCATCCACCGACGGCCCGCCCGCGATCTTGGGCGGCCGGCGCGTGAACCAGATCGTGAAGATCAGGAACAGGAAGGTCACCGCCGAGCCGATGAAGACGTCGTCGGCGGCCCAGGTGAAGGCCTGCACGTCGACCAGCCGGTTGATGCTGGCGTAGGCGCCCGCGGTGGGCACGCCGGCCTGCGTCAGCGCGGTGGCGGCCGCGTCGAGCGCGGTGCCGTTCAGGCCCATCTGCTCCACCAGGCGCGTGTGGTGCAGCGTGGCGCGGTTGTCCCACAGCGTCGTCGCGATCGACGTGCCCATCGCGCCGAACATGATCCGCACGAAGTTCGACAGGCCGGCGGCGGCCGGGATGCGCTCGGGCGGCAGCCCGGCCAGCGTGATCGTGGTGAGCGGGATGAAGAAGAACGCCATCGCGCCGCCCTGGATCAGCGTGGGGACCAGGATGGTGACGAA
>Ga0210384_10003087_pt1 | contig 19630 bp, 14 predicted proteins | sample IncBWH2MmetaG_FD_160574 | JGI IMG/M metagenome (GOLD analysis project Ga0210384, IMG submission 160574) | Forest soil microbial communities from Barre Woods Harvard Forest LTER site, Petersham, Massachusetts, United States - Inc-BW-H-2-M | ecosystem: Environmental > Terrestrial > Soil >...
GGTCACTCCGGAAAACGTAACCAAGCTCCACACGAATCCGGAATCGGTGCACGTCTTTTTGCCTGGCGGAAAATCGCCCAAAGAGGGAGATCTGTTCCGCAATCCCGCCATGGCGCGCGCGCTGCGGCTGGTGGCCGACAAGGGACCAGATGCGCTGTACAAAGGCGAGATCGCGGCTGCCATTTTGAAGACCTCGCAGAGCTTGGGCGGGACCATGACCGCGGACGATCTCGCTGCGTATTCGTCCGAGTGGGTGCAGCCCATCTCGATCGACTACCGTGGCTGGCGCGTGTACGAAATGCCGCCGAATGGCCAGGGCATGGCCGCACTCGAAATGCTGAACCTGATGGAGACCTCGCCCGCGACGCCGCTGGGTGCGTTCAGCGCGCTCGAAATGCACAAGCGCATCGAGTCCATGAAGCTGGCCTACGCCGATGTGCGCCGCTACGCCGCCGATCCGCGCTCCTACGACGTGCCCGTGGCGCAGTTGCTCTCCAAGGAGTACGCGCGCAAGCGGGCTGCGCTCATCGATCCGCACCGCGCCAAATGCGATGTCGCGCCAGGGCAGCCGGTGGGCGGCGACACCACCTACCTGACGGTGGTGGATAAGGACGGCAACATTGTCAGTTGGATTCAGAGCCTGTACGGCGAGTTCGGCTCCGGCGTGACAGTGGAAGGCATGGGATTCCTGCTGCAGAATCGCGGTGGCGGCTTTACGCTCGAGCCCAAGCACCCCAACGTGCTGGCCGGCGGCAAGCGGCCGTTCCACACCATCATCCCCGCCTTCATGGAGCGCGGCGATCAGCACATCGGGTTCGGCATCATGGGCGGCGCGAATCAGCCGCTGGCACACGCGCAGTTCGTCTCCAACGTCGTGGATTACGGAATGAACCTGCAGGCCGCAATGGAGGCGCCGCGCTTCACCAAACGCAACTCCACCGGCTGCGACGTATCGATTGAAGTACGAGTGCCGGCCGCGACCCTGCAACAGCTCTCCGAGCGCGGCCACCAGATCGCCATCCGCCGCGAATACACGCAGGAGATGGGCCGCGGTCAAGCCATTCTGCACGATTCGAAAACCAAGACCAACTATGCGGCCTCCGACCCGCGGGCGGACGGGGCGGCTACGCCAGAACCGATCCTGCGCTAGCGTGGGACAGGTCCATGCCTGTCAGTAAGCATGGCTGTCAGTAGGCTTTCGCGATCACCACGCGCCGGTCGACTGGCTGGCCGGTGACGATGCACTTGCCAGGTCCGTCGTATTCGTCCGTAAGGGGAATCGAGCGGATGGTCGCCTTGAACTCCTTGACGCGGGCGTCACAGGCGGCGTCATCCTTCATGTGCGCCATGACAAACTTGCCGCCGCCCTTTTCGGCGGTCACGCTCCGCAGGATGTCCGCGACCTGCTGCATGGAATTGGCGAGCACGGTGTTGTCCTTTAGCCGCTGTTTGGCGGCGGTGTATAGATCTCGCTGCATATGATCGAGCACGGCGGGCACGCGGGCGGCGATTTCGGATTGCGCAATGACCTCCTTGACGCCAGTGTCGCGCCGCTTCAGCACGATGTTGTTCGACGCCAGGTCGCGGGGCCCGAGCTCTAGGACCACCGGAACTCCACGGCGCTCCCAGTGATAGAACTTCGCGCCGGGCGTCTGCCCTTCGCGGTCATCGAGCTTCGCGCCGATATCGTTGGCGATCTTGCGCGCGGCTTCGAGGACGCCGGCTCGCTCCTCGTCTTTCCGATAGATGGGCACCAGCACGGTTTGGATGGGCGCGACGCGGGGCGGCAGCACCAGTCCCTTGTCGTCGGAGTGAGTCATGATCAGGCCTCCGATCAGGCGCGTGCTGACTCCCCAACTGGTCTGCCAGACGTAGTCGAGCTGGCCTTCCTTGCTCTGGAACTGAACATTGAAAGCGCGGCCGAAATTCTGGCCGAGGTCATGACTGGTGCCGGCCTGCAGCGCGAGGCCGTTCTGCATCATGGCTTCGATCGAATAGCTGCTGAGGGCCCCGGCGAATTTTTCCGATTGCGTCTTGAGGCCTTTGATCACGGGAACCGCCATGACGTTCTCGGCGACGTCGGCGTAGACGTCGAGCATGCGCAGCACTTCTTCGAGCGCCTCGGCGTGCGTGGCGTGCGCGGTGTGGCCCTCCTGCCACAGAAATTCGGTGGTGCGCAGGAACATGCGGGTGCGCAGCTCCCAGCGGATCACGTTGGCCCACTGGTTGACCAGCATCGGCAGATCGCGCCAGCTCTGAATCCAGCGCGCGAAGAAGTGGCCGATGATGGTTTCCGACGTTGGGCGGATGACGTAGGGCTCTTCAAGCTCCTTGCCGCCGGCGATGGTGACCACGGCGAGCTCCGGAGAGAAGCCTTCCACGTGCTCGGCTTCCTTGTGCATGAAACTCTGAGGAATCAGCAGCGGGAAATACATGTTCTGGTGACCGCTGGCTTTGAAGCGGGAATCAAGCTCGCGCTGCAGTGCTTCCCAGACGGCATAGCCGTTAGCCTTGATGACCATGCAGCCCTTGACGATTTCGGCGGGCTCCGCCATGTCGCCGGCGAGGACGACGTCCTGATACCAGGCCGCAAAATCCTGGCTGCGCGCTGTGATGGGAGATTCGGCCATGAGTGAGTCGGAAACGGAGCCGCGTGTAAGCAGGCGGTTCTTTCCAGGTTACGACAGATTGGGCTTCCCTAAAATCACTTGGAGTAAAATGAGTGCGGCGCGAACGACCGCTCGAGACTCAGCCGTCCGCGCCGCACCCGGGCGCTCCCATCTGTATGATGAGGCCGGCGCGGCCATTGCTGGGCGGATCGTAGCGCTAAGTGAAGCAGCGATGTAAGAAAGAGTCGGGCGTTGACCGGTGATTGCTCCAAGCCGGACCGCCGCTCGAGTTCTTCTTCTGGAAGGTTACGAGATGCGCGCTTCGGCTTCATCCTCGTCGAGGATCCTGCCCTCCGCCGCTTCGCGTCGGCCGCGTTCGATGCGCTCCCGAACGTAGATGGAGTACTGCACTTCCTCCCAGGTGCCATGGACACTCTCTTCACCAAGTACAGACTGACCTGTTTCTTGGCGGCGCGCCGAAGATGGTTCCGGGCGCCGCTGTATCTTTAGGTATATGCAAAAGCCCACTTTCGATCCAGGCCTGACCCAGCAGTTCACCGGCATCCTGCAGCGCAGCATCAATAAAGACGGCAGCTTCAACGTGTACCGGCGGGGCGTAAGCTGGCGGGACTTCCATCCTTATTTGCGCATGCTCAACATGAGCTGGCGGCGCTTTTTTATCGAGGTGCTGGCGGCCTGCGTGGTGGTGAACACGATTTTCGCGGCGGTGTACTTCAGCCTGGGGCCGGGGCAGCTTCAGGGCGACGATGCGCCCGACGCAATGGGACGCTTCCTCAACGACTTTTTCTTCAGCGCGCACACGCTGACCACGGTCGGTTACGGAAACCTCGCGCCCATGACCTTGGCGTCGAATGTCTTGTCGTCGTTCGAGGCGCTCACCGGGTTAATGGGAATCGCGCTGGCGACCGGCCTCCTGTTCGGGCGGTTTTCACGCCCATCGGCGCGAATTGCCTTCAGCGAGCGCATGCTGGTGGCGCCGTATCAGGATGGCACCAGCCTGCAGTTCAGACTGGTCAATCTGAGGCCGAACGTGCTGATGGAGACCCAGGGCACCCTGGTGCTGATGACCGTCGAAGGCCCGGCCGGCGATCTGAAGCGCAAATTCGAGCCGCTGAAGCTGGAGCGCGACGGCATCTACTTTCTGGCACTGACCTGGACGGTGGTGCATCCCATTGACGAGTCCAGCCCGCTGTATGGGAAAACGGCGGAGGACCTGGCGCGGCTCCAAGCCGAGTTTCTGATCCTTGTCAAAGGTTTTGACGACACCTTCAGCCAGACCGTGCATGCGCGCTATTCCTACCGCTATGACGAGCTGACGTGGTCGGCGAAGTTCAATCCGGCATTCGAGATCGACCCGACCGGCGCCCTGATTCTCAACGTGGACCGCGTGGGGAGCCATGCGCTCTTGCAGTCCGGGGTCATTCATAGCGGAGCCCCAAACGCTCCCTCACGGTCGCGGTTGTGAACCACACTCGTCCCCAAAACGACCCGCTAACGAATACGCGGGCGAATGACGTCGGCGGCGGCCTCGAGGGGAGTCATGCGCACGCTGAGCGCGCTCTCGATCTTACGAATCTCGCCGCGCTCGGATCGAGTGCTGAAAGTCGATGCGGAACCGTGAGCGCCCGCGCGCCCGGTCCGCCCGACGCGATGCACGAAATCTTCGGGAACTTGAGGCAGATCGTAGTTCACAACGTGGGCGATGTCATCGACATGGATTCCTCGCGCCGCGACGTCGGTGGCCACTAAGATGCGATAAGTTCCGTTCTGAAAACCGCGCAAGGCTTCATTGCGCTGGCTCTGGCTGCGGTTGCCGTGGATGCGGGCGGCTTTGAGTCCGACGCGGTCCAGGCTCCGCGCGAGACGGTCGGTGCCATGCTTGGTCCGGACGAATACCAGGAACGACCCTCTTTCCGCTGACAATAACTTGGTCAGCAAGCCGAGTTTGCGGTCTTGCTCCACCTCATACACAAACAGCTTGACCCGGCCAGCAGGTTTGGTGGCGCCAATTGAAATGCGAATGGGATTGCGCACGTGAGAGTCGATCAGATGAGCGACCGACTTCTCAATGGTGGCGGAGAAGAGCAGAGTCTGACGCGAAGCCGGCATGGTCTTCAGGATGACGCGCAGCGACGGCAGGAAACCCATATCGAGCATGCGGTCGGCTTCGTCGAGAACCAGAAAATGAACGCCGGCGAGATCGATCAACTTGCGGTCCAGAAAATCGCATAACCGGCCGGGCGTTGCGATGACGATCTGAGAGCCTTTGCGGAGCGATTTGAGCTGATTCACCTCGCTCATGCCCCCTACCACGACCGTCGATCGTATACCCAAATCCGCCGTAAGCTGCGCCCCGGCCTCGTGAATCTGGAGGGCGAGCTCACGCGTAGGCGTCAGGATGAGCGCTCGAACGCCCTTGTCGCCGTCGCCCTGCGCTAAAGATTGCAGCATGGGAAGCAGAAACGCCAGCGTCTTACCCGTTCCAGTTTGCGCGGTGGCGACCACGTCGCGGCCCGCCAGCGCCGGAGGAATCGCCTGTGCCTGCACCGGAGTCGGCTGGATAAAATCTTGTTTCGCCAGGCTGCTTTGCAGGATCCGGCATAGAGATATTTCAGAGAAGTTATTCATTCAGGTTGTAGTGGGAAAGATGAGCGAACCGGCCAGCGAGAGGTCTTGCAGATAAGCTGACGGTATTGTAGCACACCCTCGCAGCACCCTAACCGTAGTACCATGAACTATCGGACGCAATGGAATACTTTGTTCGCACAATGGAAAGGCACAAGGAAAGCACCAAGAGCTTTAGTGCCGAGTTGCCCTGTTCCGGTCTCGAAAAGGCCAAAGATGAAGCCAAGCGGATCGTGCTCGAATCGCCTCCCGCGGTGATGCTGCAGGCCGATGCCTGTTTCAGAAATGGCGAGCAGGTCCGGACCAAATACCGGTGCTGGATCAACGAGCGTGGGGAGTTTCAGGAACGGGCGCTGGTGTAGGCGGTAACCACTCGTGCCTTTCACACAACCCAACCGGTTTGCCTTCACCGCAAGCTCGATCAAGGCCCACGCCCCCAACGCGTCCGGGTTATACGGCATTTTCAACACGACCCGCTGGATTTACATCGGAGAAAGCAGCGACATCCAGCAAGACTTGCTGGATCACCTGGGCCCAGCGAATACCTGCATTAAACGATGCCACCCGACGGGGTTTACCTTTGAGCTTCAGCCGGGGCCGTTTCGAATCGTTCGCCAAAGTCTTTTGATTCGCGAGCTGGGAACTCTTTGCAACGGCAAGGACGGGGTGAAGGGGTAGTCAAGAAACTTTCTACTTTGGCCAATTAGGAACTTTTCACTTTGGCGCGACAGTAATGATGTGACAACCTGTCGGAGCCAAAATGGAAAGTTCCTATTCCCGGTTGCTTCAGAATGTCGATCGCCTGAGCTTGCACTTGCGGGTCGATCTTGCGGTTTGACGCCCGCCCCGCAGCCCATGCACCGCTACGGCGTCTCCCTGCGTCTTCATCCGCTGCAGCAGCTTGCGAACCGCGCTCCCCCGCCTCCCGCTGCGTCATCTTCCCGTCGCGGGCTCTCTCTATCCAGTCCAGCCAGCCCCGTTCCTCTTGGCTCATCGCAATTCGTTCCATCCTTCAGCCTTGCGGCTGTCAATAGGAACTTTCTACTTGGCCCAATTAGGAACGTTTCACTTGGCCGCGACAACGGATCACGGCCCATATCTTTAAGCCCCGAAACGTGCTACGATCTCCGGTTATGAACATCCCCTGGTTTCGCCTTTTCGCATTTGCCGCTCTATCGTTCGCCGCGGGCTGCTTGCTCACGGCCCGCTTCATGGCGCCTGAAAAGGTTCAGGCCGCTGGCAGCCGCGTCTTCGAATTGCGGATCTATCACGCCATGCCGGGCAAGTTGCCGGCGTTAGTCAACCGTTTCGGCGACCACACGCGGATCATCTTCGACCGCCACAGCATGACTAGCGTCGGCTACTGGTTGCCGCAGGATGCGCCCGTCAAGGACAACACGTTCATCTACATCCTGGCCCACCCCAACCGCGACGCCGCTACCAAGAATTGGGACGCGTTTCGGAAAGATCCCGAGTGGCAGAAGGTGCAGGCCGAATCGGAGAAGGACGGCAAGCTGGTCGATCACGTCGACTCCACCTTCATGACGCCCACGGAATTCTCCAAAATCCAGTAGCGTCGATTTCTTGGCGGTCACCGGATGTAAAAGCCTGTCTCGTGCGAGGTTGTCGCCTCCGACACGTCCACGGCACGCACCTGCGCCCATCGCGGACCTTGCCGCAGCCGCGCCTCGAGATCATCCAGTTGCTCGACGGTCCCATTGGCATGCACTTCCACGCGACCGTCGTCCCGGTTCCGCGCCCATCCGGTTACGCCGATCTGATGCGCGGAGCGTTCCGCGAACGCCCTGTACCCCACCCCTTGCACCGTTCCCGAAATCACATACCGCCGCGCCACTTGAGCCCCCATGCCCGTGATTTTACTGAATGTCGTCAGGGCGGGCATACTCGTGCTATGATTCGGCCAAATGAACATCCGGTGGAACGCCGCTCACATGGAGGCGCTCCCCCTCGCGCCAGGACTGGGAATCTACCGCAGTGACTTCGCCGAACGGATGGCCAGCCCATGAATATGCCGGCGTCATTGTTGTTAGGCGTGCTCGGGGTGGGGGCGCTGCTGGCGGTTGCGTGGTGGGCCCGCAGGCATCATCGCGACGCGCAGCGCCGCTCGATGCGCTCCTTTCATTCCCTCAGCGAGGACATCATCGCCGCCAGATCACCGGGCGAAATCGCGGAAAAGCTCGCGGCTGTGCTCCCCTCCATCACGCAAGCGACCAGCGTCCGGCTCTACCTTTTTAACCCTCGCACTAAATCGCTCGAAGCTGTTCCTTCTGCCGGCGATCCAGAACCGATGGCAATCTCGGTTGAAGCGCCCCCGGAAGGCATGGCCAACGGCGCGGTAAGCTGCTTCCGCAACCGCGCTTTGCTGAACGTTCCGGACGTGCGCCGTAGCTCGTTGGTCAACGCCGGCTGGAAGCCGGGCGCGCCGCGTTCGATGATGTTCGTGCCCCTGATGGCGCATCCGGATTTGCAGGGCGTTCTCGAAATCGGGAATACGCGCCGCCTGGGATATTTCACATCGGAAGAGCAAGCCGCCGTTCAGCATCTGGCCAACCAGGCGGCCGCGGCGATGAGACTGCAAGAACAGCAGTCCGTGCGTGAGCAGCTTTTCCGTAGCGAAAAACTCGCCGCCACCGGCCAGCTCATTTCGGGCGTGGCCAACGAACTGCGCGCTCCGCTGGAAAGCATCCTTCAATTGTCGGCCTCGCTGGCGGCCGAACGCGGCATTTCATCGATCCAACACGAATTGAAGCAGCTGGCAACGGAGTCGCAACGGGCAGCCACCATCGTATCCCGGCTGGTCTCATTCGCGCGTCCAGAGGATTCTGCGGCGCGCCCCGTGGATGTAAACGCCATTCTTGCCGGGTTGCTCGAGTTTCGTGAGCCGGAGTGGAAAACCCTGGGGGTGCGGGTGCAAAACCGCCTGCCTCCCGAGCCGGCCATGGTCCTCGGCGCCCACGGCCAGGTCGAACAGGTCTTTCTCAACCTGCTGTTGTTTGCAGAGCAGAGTGTTTCGAGTGCGGGCCTGCGGAGTCTCTCGGTGTCCAGCAGCCGAATCGCCGGACGAGTGGTGGTTGAGGTCGGCTACTCCGCGGGCGCGGCCAGCGCCCCTACCAGCGATTCCGGCGCGGATGTATGGCGCGGCATCATTCAGAATCATGGCGGACAACTCCGCTTCCGCTCGAACTCGGAAACCGCAGTCTTCGAAATTGATCTTCCTCTGACGCCCGGAGCCGCACCGGCGGCGGCGCGCGGTACCTCCCGATATAGCGCTATGCGCCAGCTGACGCTGATGCTGGTCGACCCCGACTCAAGCGCACAACGGCAACTAGTGAAACTGCTCGCCGCGCGGGGCCATCGTGCGGTTCCCGTTCCCGCCGAGGAGGCCTCCGATCTGGCCCATCGCCTGCGCTTCGATGGCGTCTTCTGCGCGGCGCCCGCCGGAGGCTCAAAGTGGAACGATTTCCAGGAACACCTTCGCGCGTCGATCCCGGCCTTCATCCTGCTGAGCGACGGTTACGATGCCGAGTCGGCTGGCGGTCTCGCGGACGGTGGCGGATTCTTATTGACGCGTCCCATTCAGGAATCCGAGCTCGATATCATCCTCGAAGCAGTCGAAGCCCGCGCCGCCGCCCGCGCCTGATGCCACGCTTGCTAACCCGCCAACTGCCGCAGCACGTAAGGAAGAATGCCGCCGTTGCGGTAGTACTCGGCTTCCTGGGGCGTGTCGATGCGCACCACCACTTCGAAGGTCTTGGTTGCGCCATCGAGCGTCGCGGTGACCCGCACTCGCGTCTTGCCGGCCGAATTCACCGCCGCAAGTATCCCCTCGATCGCGAACGTCTCGAATCCAGTCAACCCCAGCGACTCGCGGTTCTGCCCCTCGACGAACTGTAGCGGCAGCACGCCCATGCCCACCAGGTTGGAGCGATGAATGCGCTCGAAGCTTTCCGCGATCACCGCGCCGACGCCCAGCAGCAGCGTGCCCTTGGCAGCCCAGTCGCGCGATGAACCCGTGCCGTATTCCTTGCCCGCAATCACCACCAGCGACACACCCTCGTTCTGGTAGCGCACCGAGGCGTCATAAATCGTCATCTGTTCGCCCGAAGGAACGTGGCGTGTCCAACCGCCTTCAGTTCCAGGCGCCATTTGATTGCGAAGCCTGATATTGGCGAATGTTCCCCGCACCATCACTTCGTGATTTCCGCGGCGCGCGCCGTAGGAATTAAAATCAGCTTGCTTAACGCCCAGCGACATCAGATATTTTCCCGCGGGACTGTCCTTCGCGATGTTGCCCGCCGGAGAAATATGGTCCGTGGTGACCGAATCGCCTAGCACCGCGAGCACGAGCAGACCCTTCAGATCTTTCACGCTCGTCGCTGCATCCACCATTCGGTCGAAATACGGCGGACACTTGATGTACGTAGAGGCATCGTTCCAGGCATATTGGTCGCCGGGCGGAACTGTAATCGAGTTCCACTGCGCATCGCCCTTGAACACTTCCGAATATTGCTTTGCGAACATTTCACGCCGTACCGACTTCTTCACCGCCGCCTGAATCTCCTCGTTCGACGGCCAAAGATCGCGCAGGAAAACGTCTTTGCCGGCCGGATCTTGGCCCAGCGGCTCGCTGGCAAGGTCGATGTCCACGCGGCCCGCGATCGCATAGGCCACCACCAGCGGAGGCGACGCCAGGTAGTTGGCCTTCACCAGCGGATTGATGCGCCCTTCGAAATTGCGATTGCCGGAAAGCACCGCCGCCACCGTCAGCTTTTCTTTGGTGACGCCCGCCGCGACTTCCTCCGGCAGCGGCCCGCTGTTGCCGATGCACGTGGTGCAGCCGAATCCGACCAGATTGAACTTCAGCGTTTCCAGAGCCGGCAACAGCGCCGCATCCTCCAGGTAATCCATGACCACTTTGGAGCCTGGCGCAAGACTCGTTTTCACCCACGGCTTCGAGCGCAGCCCGCGTTCCACCGCCTTCCTGGCGAGTAGACCCGCGGCGATCAGCACCGAGGGATTCGATGTATTCGTGCAACTGGTGATGGCTGCGATCACCACGCTGCCGTCCTGTATCGTTGCGCGCGTGCCATTCGCGCCGATCACAGCGGTCTTCGGCGGCGCTCCCAGCGTATCGAGAAAATTCTTCTTCACGTCGGGCAGATTGATGCGGTCCTGCGGCCGCTTGGGGCCGGCCAGCGACGGAACCACGGTCGCCAGATCCAACGAAATCGTGTCATTGAACACCGGCTCCGGCGCGCCCGCCACCCGGAACAGCCCCTGCTCTTTCGCGTAGGTCTCTACCAGCGCGATTTGCTCCTCGGGCCGATTGGTCATCCGCAGATAGTCCAGCGTCGCGTCGTCGATGGGAAATATGCCGACGGTCGCTCCGTATTCCGGCGCCATGTTGCCGATCGTTGCCCGGTCAGCAAGACTCAGCGAACCCAGACCATCGCCGTAAAACTCGACAAACTTGCCGACTACCCCCTTCTTCCGCAACATTTGCGTGACAGTCAGCACCAGATCGGTTGCGGTGGCGCCTTCCTTAAGTTTTCCTGTGAGCTTGAATCCCACCACTTCGGGCAGCAGCATCGTGGCGGGCTGGCCCAGCATGCACGCCTCAGCTTCAATTCCGCCGACGCCCCAGCCCATCACCCCCAGTCCGTTGATCATGGTGGTGTGCGAATCGGTGCCCACGAGTGTGTCTGGATACGCCACTCCATTCGAAGTCATCACCACTGGCGCCAGATACTCCAGGTTCACCTGATGCACGATGCCCGTATCCGGTGGCACAGCGCGGAAATTCTCAAACGCCGCCTGGCCCCAGCGCAGGAACGAATAGCGCTCGTGATTGCGTTGAAATTCGAGCAGCCCATTGGCCTGGAATGCATCTTTGGTGCCGAATTGATCCACCTGCACGGAGTGGTCGATGACCAGGTCCACCGGCACCAGCGGATTGGCCTTCTTCGGATCCGCACCCAGCTTGCGCAGCGCATCGCGCATGGCCGCCAGATCAACTACGCATGGAACGCCCGTGAAATCCTGCAGTAGCACCCGCGCCGGCCGGAAATTGATTTCGCGGACCGCCGCCTTGGGGTCCCATCCGGCGATATACTCGATGTCAGACCGCTTCACGCTCGACCCATCCTCGAATCGCAGCAGGTTTTCGAGCAGGATCTTGATCGAATAGGGAATCCGCGAAAGCTTGTACCCGGCTTTTTCAAGAGCGGCCAGGCGGAAAATCTCGTAACTGCGTCCGCCGGCCTGAAGCTGCCCAGCGGCGCCAAAGGAATTCTGACTTGTCATCGGTACTTTCTATTTTACCTGCGAACACCCTTATCATTGGACCGTGAGCACGCGGACGCTGATCTCGGTTGCGGAGTTCGACCGGCTGGAACCGCCGGACGAGCTGCGCTATGAGCTCGACGAAGGAGAGCTGCTCGAGATGGTCAAGCCGCGATATAATCCCCACAACCGGATTGCCAGAGCGATCGACCGCGCCCTGCTTGCGTATCTGGACAAGAACCCCATCGGCGAAGTCCTGACGTCGGACAATTTGTTCGTGCTCGGCCCCAACACGAAGCGCATTCCTGACCTTTCGTTTATGACCATGAAACGGCTTCGGCAGATCAAGCCCGATACGGATATTGAGGGTGCGCCCGATCTTGCCATCGAGGTTTTGTCGCCATCCGATACCGCGACCGCCATGCGGAGAAAAGTGAAGCAGTACTTCGCCGCCGGAAGCCGCGCGGTGTGGCTGGTGTTTCCCGAATCACGCGGATCGAGATCCGGGAATCGGCGTCTGGCCCGGCCCGCGTTCTTAGCGAGAACGATACGTTGGAAGCGCCCGAACTCCTGCCGGATTTTCGGCGAAAGTCGGCAGCTTCTTTTAACTTTTACATATATTCCGGCACCTCAATCCCCAGCACACCGAGCGTCCGCTCGAGCTGCGCGCGGAAATAATCCGTCATCCACAACAGGAACGTTTTCTTCTCGCGGTCGGCTTCCGAAAGCACCGGATACTCGTGATAGAAGTTGCTGAACGATTGCGCAAGCTGAAACGCGTAGCGCGCCACGTGCGACGGCTCCCCGCTCGCCACCGCCCTCTCGATGGCCGAGCCCGACTTTGACGCCGCCAGCAACAGTTGCCAGCAGGTCTCGTCGGCGAGCTGCCTGGCCACCGCTTCGCGCGTGAGCTCCGCGCGGAAATCGGGCAACCGTTCGCCCCGCTCCTCCAGCTTCTTCAGAATGTTGCGCGCGCGCACTGCTGCGTATTGTACGTAAGGTCCAGTTTCGCCCTCAAAGCTCAGTGCCTCGCCGAAATCGAACGCGATCACCGAATTGCGCGTGTACTTCAGCATGAAGTAGCGTAGCGCTCCTATCGCAATTTGGGTCGCTGCGCGCCGCCGCGATTCATCAGGCTCCTCGGCGTGACGCGAAGTCACCTCCTCCAGGGCCTTCTCGATCAGCTTGTCGATCAGGTCATCGGCTTTGACGCCGAGTCCCTTGCGGCCCGAAACCTCGACATACGGGCGGCGCTTGTCTTCGTCGGACAGCTCGATACCCATCTCGACGCAAGTGCGCGGAGAAAGCGCAACCATCTCGTATGAAAAATGAATGCTGTTGTCCGCCTGCGCCACGTAGCCCAGCGCCCGCAGCCCCGCGACCACCACGTCCTGCAAGTACGATTGCCTCGAGTCGATCACGTTGTAGACGCGCGATCCGCGCCCGAATTGCGGAGTGCCCGGCTGGGGCGTGTCGGTGGACGCCCAAACTTCGTGGCGGTTCGGATAGGTGTGCCACTTCTGATAATAAAAATCCTTGCCGAGCAAACCGAACTTCCACAATTGATACGCGATGTCCTTGCCGACATAAGTTACGGTGCCGTTCGAGCGCACGATCACCTTGCTGTCATCTTCGCCGTCAGAACTCTCGCGGAACGACGACCCCGGCATCACCCAGCAGCCCTTGTTCTTGCCCTCGGTTTCGAAATAGATGGCCTTGCGCTCTTTCAGCAACTCAAACGCCGTCGCCCAGAACTTCAGGTGCAGGATCTCACTCTCGCGCGGCAGCACGTCATACACAATATTGAGCCGCCACATCGTTGCGAGGTGCGCCCGCACGATCCGGTCCGCCACGTCGTGGGCCGTGGCCGCGGCCGCGTTGCCGCCGGCTTCGATGTCGTGTAGCACTTGTCTGCGCCATTCCAGGGCTTCCGGATGATGTTCGTAATAAGCCGAAACCGACGCATACAGTTCCCAGCACAGATAGTCGAATCGTTTTTCCGGCGGCAACGGGAAAAGCTCCGGGTGAAGAAATCCAACCACCACATCCGCCACCTGCACGCCCGTATTGTCGATGTAGTTCTGAACCTCGACGTGCCGTCCCGTGGCGCGCAGCATCCGCACGAACGTGTCACCCAGAATCGCGTTGCGCAGATGCCCGATATGCGCGGCCTTGTTGGGATTGATATTGGTGTGCTCGACGATGATCTTCTCGTCTGCTCGTGCCTCGGTCGCGCCATCGCCGGCCAACAGCCCCGCCGCGTAGTAACCGCGGTCCAGGCGCAAATTCAGGTACCCGTTCCCCGCGATCTCGATCGCCGAAACACCTTCGATCGCGCCCACCGACGACAACAACTCGGCCGCGATCACTTTCGGCGCCTTCTTCAGTTGCCGCGCGAGCTGAAACGCCGCCGGCATGGCAATTTCGCCGAACGAGGACTGTTTCGGTTGCTCGGTTTGCGCCGGCCCTGCCACGCCGTACAGCGATTCGATGCGCGTTGCGAAGGCTTCCGAGATGCGTTTTTCCAGGAGATGAAACATGAAAGAACCAGTATCGCAGCAAGGCGCTTGAAACTCGCACGGTACAATGAAGATGTGCCGAAAGTGACGTTCAAGAACCCCGACCGTACGGTGGAGTTCGAATCCGGCGAGCTCCCTTACGCCGATCACGGCAAGCCGGAGTCTCTGCTCGATATCGCGATGAACTTTGGGATCAACCTGGAGCACGCCTGCGGAGGAAGCTGCGCCTGCACCACCTGCCATGTGCACGTGAAGCAGGGCGCCGACAACCTCTCGCCGCCGGATGAGGACGAGCTCGATCGCCTCGATATGGCAGCGGACCTGAGGCTCGAATCCCGTCTTGGCTGCCAGGCGGTGGTGACGGGCGATGTGACGGTCGAAATCCCGGCCTGGAACCGAAACTATATCAGCGAAGGCGGCGGTTCCATGAACCTGGGCGACGCGATTCCGGTCGCGAAGAAGTAGCTACTTCAGAAAAAGCTCCGGCACCTCGGGCGGAGCGTCTACGGTGACGTTCACCCGGCGGTTTTCGCTGCTCACGCGGATCCCCTCGAACAGCGCCTGACTCTTTGGCGTGGCCATTTTGACCAGGCCGATCAGGCCATTGAGCGCGTCCTGTAACTGCTGCGCGCCGGCGGAACTTGCCGTCGCCAGTCCAGTCACACGCTTGCTGAGATCGAAATAAAAATCGCCGCTCTCCACCATTCCCAGCATCTTATTTACGTTCGCCATGTTTCCACTGAGCGGCAAATCGACCGGCCCTCCCGCATAGACGCCCCAAAATTGCGCCTCGCGAGGAATCTCCTTCATCAGCTTTACGACTCGCGCCGGAGGACCCGTAATCGTAGGCCGCTGGTCAACCAGCGATCGCAGCACAGCCGTTTCGCCAACCGCCGCCGTGCTCGAATTGATGAACAGCAGCGCCTCGCGCTCGTCTCCAAAAAGGATCAGGCCCTTGTAGCTGAAGCGCTGCACGCCCTGGCGCGACAGATCCGGCGCCATCAATTCATCGGCGAACTTCCCACGGCCGAGCAGGAAACCCTTCCGCCCATTTGAAATAAACAGCAACTGCCACAGGTCCTTCCGCGGATTGACATTCGTGCGGCGCTCGAATTCCTGGACCGCCTGAAGCTTGGCCAGCCGTTCCTGAAAAATCTGCGTTTTGGCGAGCAGATCGATCCGCGTCCCAACCATCACGGTCGTGTCCGCCGGAATCAGCGTCGCCAGCGCCGGATCAAGGAAAACACCCTCCGCTTGCGGATTCCTTGAACAAGCCGCCAGCACGGCCACGGCGATGAGCCAGCACCCGCGCATCACTTTCCGGCGGCCTTCTCCACCGCCCGCATCACGCGCAGAAAATTCGCGCCGTAAATCTTGCGGATGTCCGCGGCCGAGTACCCCTTCTCCAGCAATGCCCTCGTGAGATTCGGAAACTTCGAAACATCTTCCAGCCCCACCGGCGCGCACTCAATCCCGTCGAAATCGCTGCCGATGCCAATCGCATCGATCCCCACGATCTTCCGTATGTGATCGATGTGCGCCACCACGTCGTCGATAGTCGCGTGCGGCGGCTTCTGCGTGTTGAGAAAGTTGCAATAGAAATTCACCTGGATCACGCCGCCCTTTTTTGCGAGGGCAACGATCATTTCATCCGTCATGTTACGCGGCACGTTGGCCAGCGCGCGGCAGTTGGAATGCGATGCGATGAGGGGCGCGCGGCTCACCTCCAGCGCGTCCCAAAAAGTCTTGTCAGCCACGTGCGAGATATCCACCATCATGCCCAGCCGGTTCATTTCCCTCACCACGTCTCTGCCGAAGGGAGTCAGCCCATTGTGATGCTGGATGGCGGCGTCGTTGACATCGCCCGAGGAGTCCGCCCAATTGTTGGTGTTGGTGTGCGTGAGCGTCAGGTAGCGCACGCCGCGGGCATACAGTTCGCGCAAGTGGTCCAGACTGTCCTCGATCGCGTGGCCCCCTTCCACGCCGATCAAGGCAGCGATTCTCCCCTGCTTGTGGGCGGCTTCGATTTCGTCCGCGGTTGTCGCGAGCACAAAATCTTTCGAATGCCGCTCGACAATGTCGGAACGGATCGTATCGATCACCTGCTGAGCACGATTGAATGCGCGATTCCCCGGCCCGGCATAGCTCGCAGCCACCCACGCAGCGAAAAACACAGCACCCACCCCGCCCTCGCGCAGACGCCCCAGATCGGTGTGAGCTTTCGGCGACTTGGCCCCGATATCGAGAGTGCCCGTGCGATCGACGCCCGCTTCTTCGGTGGCGATATCGTTGTGCGTGTCGATCAACAGCGCCGACCCGTGCACCCGCCTCACCTCGGCGTCGGTGACTCTGCGTGTTTGCGCGAAAAGCATCGCCGCCATGAACACAAAAATCACTACAGCTCTCATGGTTCGATCCTAGCAGTAGCGACAAGCTCCAGCTTGTCACTTTAGCGTGCCCCCTATCCCAGCGCGGATCGAAACCATCAGGAAATTCGGGCAGGACTCCTGTCCGATAAGGGCCTGGGCAGACCGAACTTCGCGATTGTCTGCATCGCATCCCCAATGTCCTTGCAGGCTCGCAGATTCATCCACTGCTCGCGCGCGCGTTCCCTCTGTTCTTTGCTCAACTGCATGAAATCAGCGAGGCGATTGTACTTCTGCATGAGTTCGTCGCGGGTCATCGGCGGCACCGCGGCGCCCATAAACACCCGTTGTTCTCCCGACTTCTTGCGCACCGTGACCACCGTTCCATCCCCAACGCTCCGGTCGCGCAGCGGGCGGATGGTGATCTTGCTCATCAGCTCTCGCGCCGCAGGGTCCATATATTTTTCCTTGGTGAAGGAATCGAGATAGATTTGCTTGTCGAGAATATGCCGGGCAATGTTGTACGGCATGCTGTGATCGGCAGTCTCGCGATTCCGAGGGTCCCACTTCGGCGGATCCGAAATTTCCTGCCAGCCGAAATAGTGGAACTGCACGTCCATCGAGGCGATTTCTTCGGGCTTGGCCCACGCAATCAGCGACGGCGCAATATTCTGGTGAAAGTTTTGCGTGTTGCCTTCCGAGGCCACGCGCTTATATCCCCCGCCGTTCGCGTGTATCGTCTCGAGCGCCATTCGGCCGTCCGCACTGGTGGGAAGCCGCAGATCCCTGGTGAACGGACCGATGTGCGCAATCAAGCCGTCTCTGCCCTCGAACGGCGTGCACGGACCCGTCATCCCCTCGCGCGCCAGCATCGCTCCCCAGATGCCATTGCGGACTTGCTCCGCGCTATGCGTGCCCTTCCACATCGACTGCGTCCCGATGTGGCAGACATACATCGGCATGTGCGGAACCAGAGCCAGCGACAGCGCGTTTGCAAGCTGATCCTGATTCAACCCCATGAGTTTTCCCGCCGCCATCGCCGCGCCGACGCTATGGTACGGGCTGTCCCAGCCGCTGGGATCGTAGTTGCCCTGGCCAGTGTCTCCGATGGCCGTGACGACCTCATAAGCGATGACCATCGCGGCCATCACCTGCGGGCCGGTCGAGTGCAGCGCCTCGCCCACCGCAAGAATCGCGCCGAACATTTCGTTGTTATGAGGGACAGCGTTGAAATCGGTGTGTCGTATCATGGCGGCGTTTGTGAAGGCGGCCATCTCGTAGGTGGTCTTGATGTCGTAGCCTGCAACGGTACAAGGGCCCGGCATCGTTTGCGCCAATCGCGCGCTGATTCGAATGGGCTCCGACTCGAATCCGCCATACAGGCAGCCCAGCGTGTCAACCATCAGGTAATTGATGGCCTCAACCAGCGAGTCCGTCAGCTTCGATTCCGAGTATGAGCTCACAAATTCGACGATCCGGCGGCTGCACTCATCCATCGGCCCGTTCCCCGCCGCCCGGCCGGATTTGTTCACCCAGCCAGAGCCCGTCGACACCGTGTACCCGGTTTGGACCGCCGCGGTGACTTCCCGGCTCTCTTGGATATCCGGCCAACGTTGAACGTTTTGCGAGGACGCCTGCCCCAATCCTGACGTCGGCTGTTGAGCCTGTAGCGGCCTATGCGCGGACAGAGCAACACCCGTTCCGACGCCTAACTTGATGAGATCTCGCCGGCTAGCCCCGTCAGATCTTTTTACACGATCCATCGCGTCCTCCATTTGTAAGCTTCCTGGTCGGAGAGTATACATCCTCAAGCAGCGTGTATTTTTTATTTCGCATCGCGCCAATTGTTTCCCACGCCTACGTCCACCACCAGCGGCACGATCAAACGTTCGACCGTCTCCATCTCCGATTTCACCATGGCCCGGACCGTCTCCGCTTCTTCCGGCGGCGCCTCGAAAACAAGCTCATCGTGCACCTGCAGCAGCATGCGCGTCTGCATGCGGCGTAGTTTCTCGTCGATCTGAATCATCGCCATTTTGATGAAATCCGCCGCAGTGCCCTGGAGCGGCGTATTGACCGCCGTTCGTTCCGCAAAACCGCGCGCGTTCGGATTGCGACTCAGCATGTCGGGAATCGGACGCCGGCGGCCGGATAAAGTTAACGCTACGCCCGTCCGGCGCACCTCCGCAATGGTTGCGTCGATAAAGCGGCGTACCCCCGCGTAGCGCTCGAAATAAGCCCGGATATAGAGCTCTGCCTGCTTGCGGTCGATGCCGAGTTGCCCCGCCAGGCCGAACGGCGTCTGCCCGTAGACGATTCCGAAATTCACGGCCTTGGCATTGCGGCGGTGCTCCGGCGTGACCATCAGCGGCGGCACGCCAAAAACTTCCGCCGCGGTGCGCGTATGGATGTCCTCGCCGTTACGAAACGCTTCCACTAGCACGGCGTCGCGCGACATATGCGCCAGCAGGCGCAACTCGATCTGCGAATAATCCGCGACAATCAGCTTCCATCCCTCGCGCGGCACGAACGCGGCGCGGATCTCGCGCCCCAATTCCGTCCGGATCGGAATGTTCTGCAAATTCGGATTCGACGACGACAGCCTTCCCGTGGCCGCGCCCGTCTGGTTGAAGGTGGTGTGCACCCGGCCGGTCGCCGGATCTATCAGCGCGGGCAGCGCATCCGCGTAGGTGCCCTTCAGTTTCGCGAGCTGCCGGAACTCAAGCGCCCTCCGCGCGATCGCGTGATCCACAGCCAGTTCTTCGAGTACATCCGCCGCGGTCGAGATGACTTTGCCTTTGCCATATTTCACCGGCGAGGGCAGCTTCAGGTCCTCAAACAATATTTTGCCTAATTGTTGTGGCGAATTGATGTTGAATGATCTACCAGCCAGCTCGTAAATCTCCGACGAGAGCCTCCCAATTTCCTCCTCCATGCGTCCGCTTAATCGCCGAAGCTGCTCGGGATCGACGCGCACTCCCAGATCTTCCATGCGAGCCAGCACGCGGATCAGTGGCCGGTCGATCTTCTCGTAGAGCTTGTCCAACGCGAACGACTCCAGCTCGGGCCGCAGCTTCTGAAAAAGTCCGATCACGGCATCGGCCTGCTCCGCCGGATCCGCGCCGACGCCTTGCCCCAGGTGCTTCTCCGCGAGCGTTGCCAGATCGCACGCCCCCGGATCGGCCGC
>Ga0210384_10003088_pt1 | contig 19620 bp, 12 predicted proteins | sample IncBWH2MmetaG_FD_160574 | JGI IMG/M metagenome (GOLD analysis project Ga0210384, IMG submission 160574) | Forest soil microbial communities from Barre Woods Harvard Forest LTER site, Petersham, Massachusetts, United States - Inc-BW-H-2-M | ecosystem: Environmental > Terrestrial > Soil >...
GCCTGGGATGATTGATCTACCACCTCAGCGGTGGCGATAAACGGATAGCGGGGCGTTCGGCGACGCTCGTCTCCCAAAGAATCCCCTCCTGGAAAGCAGTTGCGGGGATTCTAACGCCACAGGCGTAGAAAAGATATTCGCGAACAGTGGCCCTTGAAGTTCGGCGCGGAGCCGGTGAATGTCTATCGCCTGGATGAAATCAAACCATGTCCGACTGGAGCTTCACGGCATGATTGCCGATCTGTTCGCCGATTGGCAAAACAGCGCGCACGATTGTGCCATCGGCGGTTGAGCTAATCTCGAAGTGCCCACCCAGTTCCCTGACGCGTTCTCGCATTCCAGTGATGCCTACACCCATTACCGGATCAGAGCCGTTCTGAGAAGTAACTCCCCGGCCGCGGTCGCTAACTTCCAGAATGACGCTGGTTTCTTCGGGAAGAATCTTTACTTTCGCGACCTTGCTACCAGAATGCCGGTGAACGTTGGTCAGGCACTCCTGCAAAACGCGAAATACTGCGAGCTCCACCTGGTCCGGAAGTTTGGAAATATCGGAAGGCATGTCCAAATCGATTTGAATGCCGCTGCGCTCGGAAAAGCTATTCAGGTACCAAGGAACGACAGCCTGCAACCCAATTTCGTCGAGCAGTGGGGGATGAAGCAAGTGCGAAATCACACGAATCTCGCGCATCGACCGCTCCAACAGGGTAATCGCCTCGGTCAACGCCGATTTTTGAAGAGTCGAAAGCGCTGCGTCCGTGGTCTCGATCATCTCCAGGTTCATTTTAATCGCCGCCAGGTATTGGCCCTGGCTGTCGTGCAACTCTCGACCAAGCCGTCTTCGTTCTTCATCCCGAATCGCCACAATGCGTGAGGACAAGTGGCGCAGCTCACGGTTGGCCTCATGCAACTGCTGCGTTTGTTCAGCGATGCGCTGCTCGGCCCGTTTCCTTTCGCTGATATCGCGGATGGCGCTCGTTATCAACAGCCCTTCTTCAGTCTGCAGCGGACTCGAACTGATTTCGGAGGGGAACGTCGATTTATCCTTACAGACGGACGACAGCTCTCCGACGTGGTAACTGCTTACCGTCCACGACGGGACCACGACGCGAATATTTTTCCCGAGCAACTCCTGCCGGCTGTACCCAAACATGTCGTCCGCACGCGAATTCGCGAGAACAATTTCACCTTCCTCCGTGGTAATGAGCATTGCGTCCGGCGCGGCTTCGAGCAAAGACCGAAATTTCAGCTCTGCTTTGGCCAAAATCTCCGCTTGCCTGCGCTGCCGTTGCGCGCTTCGGCTGAGCTCCACGAAAACAGCCACTTTGGAGCGGAGTATTTCCGGCACGATGGGCTTGAACAAGAAATCGACCGCGCCAAGGTCGTAACCACGGAACAGATGCTCTTCGTTACGATACGCGGTCAGAAAAAGAATCGGAGTATGCTGGCTGCGTTTGCGCGAGCGGATCAACTCGGCGGTTTCAAAGCCATCCATGTCAGGCATTTTGACGTCCAACAATATGGCTGCGAAATCATTCTCCAGCAGATAGCGCAAGGCTTCGGTGCCCGATCGCGCCGACACGATTTCTTCGTCCAGTGTGTCCAGCGCTGCCTCGATAGACACAAGATTGTCCGGATTATCATCCACGAGAAGAATCTTGACCTTCTCGCGCGCAACCGGTTCCTCGCGCTGTGCGCCAACGCTCGAGGCGCCTGCACCAACCGTGCCCGGCATCTGGCGTGACGGAATGCTCATACCGTGGCTCCTGAAGAGACGTGGTGTGGGATCCGTTCCGCGCGGCGCGAAATCCAAACACGCATGACAGCAAACAGCTGCTCGAGGTCCACTGGTTTCGTGACGTAATCAGATGCCCCGGCCTCCAGACACTTGTCGCGATCGCCCTTCATCGCCTTGGCGGTAAGCGCGATGATGGGCAAGTTCTGGAATGCAGGAACCTTGCGGATGGCCTGAGTCGTCTCATAGCCGTCCATTTCGGGCATCATGATGTCCATCAGGATGATATCCACGTCGGGCGTCTTGCGGAGCAGCTCGATGCCCGCGCGGCCATTTTCCGCATGCAGCACCTGGATGTCATGATGCTCGAGGAGACTGGTCAACGCGAAAATATTCCGCAGGTCGTCGTCGATGACCAGCACCTTCTTGTTGGCCAGCGCCGAATCGTTCTTGCGCATTTCCGCAAGTATTTGGCGTTGCTGGTCAGAGAGCACCGACTCCGGCCGATGCAATAAGAGCACCGTTTCGTCGAGTAAGCGTTCAAGCGAGGACGCTTGCCGGATAACGCCGGACTGAGAAACATCGCTTAAGTCCACTTCATCGCCGTTATTTGTCGTGTCGCCGAAAAGAATGATGGGAGGCTTGCCCTTCTTGTGCACATCCTCCACGAACCGCAGGATACCCATCCCCTGCAGAGGCATTTCCAAAATGATCGCATCTGCACGCTCGTCTTCGAGAAGAGACAATGCCTGGTCCGGATCGGCGGCGGTCATGATATGAATGTCATCGCCCCCGACTATCGCCTTCCAATCGTCGCTATGGGCACCGTTCCCCACTATCAGTAACTTCTTGATGCCCCTATCCATGGAATGCTGAATTGCGCTGAAAGCTTCGTCGATGGAGCCGCCGCCAACCGACTTCTGCAAGTAGGTCATCGCTCCCAGGGCTAACCCGCGCCGGCGATTGTCGTCGCCGGAAATCACGTGAACGGGAATGTGGCGAGTGGCTGGATCGTGTTTTAGGCGATCCAGGATGGTCCAACCCACCATGTCTGGTAAAGCAATATCCAACGTCACAGCACCGGGCTTGAATTCCCGGGCCAGAGAGAGTGCCGTTGCACCTCGCAGGGCCACTACCGCTTTCAGATGGTTACTTCGTGCCATATCGACAAGGATACGCGCGAAGGTGACGTCGTCCTCGATGATCAGCAGGACCGGATCACCCGGCTTGATATTGCTCCGATCATCTTCAACGACTAGGTCCTCCGCCAGTATTTCCGTAACCCCTATGCGCGGCGGCGAGAGGCTCGCAACGGCGCTTTCTTCGACGGTTGACACGGGAACCAACGTATCGCTGGAAGGCTGGATGCGAGGCAGTTCCGCAACCTTCGCCTGCATTGTGCTGACGTACACCTGTGGTAGGTAGAGTGTGAACGTGCTGCCCACCCCGGGTGCGCTCTCCAATCGGATTTCGCCGCCCAGCAATCTTGCAAGTTCGCGGCTGATGGAAAGGCCCAGGCCGGTTCCCCCGTATTTGCGGCTGGTGGTTCCGTCCGCCTGCTGAAATGCCTCAAAGATAATGCGCTGCTTTTCTTGCGGGATGCCAATTCCCGTGTCCGTGACGGAGAAGGCTACAACGCTCTTGACGCGGCTAAGAACCGGATGCGAAGTGCGCCATCCCGCTGCAGGCCGCGAGATCTTCAACCGAACTGTACCGTGTTCGGTAAATTTCAGAGCGTTCGACAAGAGATTCTTAAGCACCTGCTGCAAACGTTTCGTGTCCGTGTGAATCGTGTCGCCAAGCGTGGGATCCAGCTCGATCGTGAAGTCGAGCCCCTTGCCTTCGGCCACGTGGCGGAAAGTCCGTGAGCAGTAGTCCTGAAGCTGCATCAACTGCACCGGGCCGAGCTCCACGTCCATCTTGCCGGATTCAATCTTCGACAGGTCAAGAATGTCGTTGATGAGCGCAAGCAAGTCCGTTCCGGACGAGTGAATCGTCTCCGCAAACTTCACTTGCTTGGAAAGCAAATTTTTCTCAGAGTTTTCCGCCAACATTTTGGCAAGAATCAGCAGGTTGTTGAGCGGTGTGCGCAGCTCGTGACTCATGTTGGCAAGGAATTCGCTCTTATACTTTGATGTGAGCGCCAGCTGTTCGGCCTTTTCTTCCAACTGCTGCTTGGCCTGTTCGACTTCACGGTTCTTAGTCTCGACTTCCGTCTTCTGTTCGGCGAGCAGCTGCGCTTTTTCCTGCAACTCCGCGTTGGTCTGCTGCAACTGCAACTGCTGGCTCTGCAGCTTTTCCGCCAGCGCCTGCGATTGCTTCAGCAATTCTTCAGTACGCATCGTGGCCGCGATGGTGTTGAGCACGATGCCGATCGATTCCGTTAGCAGATCGAGGAACGCAAGGTGGACTTCGCTAAACTGGCTGAAGGAAGCCAACTCGATAACGGCGCGCGCTTCGCCTTCGAATAGCACCGGCAAAACTACGATGCTGGCCGGCGCTGCCACACCTAAACTGGAGCTGACACGAATGTAGTCGTTGGGAACGCTCGTGACCAGTATGCGTTCCTTCTCCAGAGCGCACTGGCCCACAAGCCCTTGCCCGATGCGGAACTGCTTGGGTACGCCGTTCTCTTCCGTAAACGCGTAGCCCGACAAAAACTTGAGCGTCGTTTCCGTTTCGCTGCTTTCCGTCAGATAAAAGGCGCCGTGCTGCGCGCCGACCAGCGGCGTCAATTCCGAGAGCAGCAATTTTGCCACCGTCAGCAAATCGCGCTGGCCTTGCATCATGCCGGTGAACTTCGCGATGTTGGTCTTGAGCCAGTCCTGGTCCGTGTTCTTGCGAATGGTTTCCGCCAGGTTGGCGATCATCTGGTTGATGGTGTCTTTCAGGGTTTCGACTTCGCCTTGCGCTTCCACCGCGATCGACCGCGTCAGGTCTCCCTTGGTCACGGCGATGGCCACGTCGGCAATCGCGCGCACCTGCGTCGTTAAGTTGGCGGCGAGCTGGTTCACGTTGTCGGTCAAGTCGCGCCAAATACCCGCCGCCCCGGGCACACGCGCCTGGCCGCCAAGTTTTCCTTCGATACCAACTTCGCGCGCCACCGTGGATACCTGGTCGGCGAACACCGCCAAAGTATCGATCATGGCGTTGATGGTGTCCGCAAGCTCCGCGATTTCGCCCTTGGTTTCCAGTACGAGTTTTCTCTTCAAGTCGCCGTTAGCAACGGCGGTCACGACTTTTGCGATACCGCGAACCTGAGTCGTAAGGTTGGCGGCCATCAGGTTTACGTTGTCGGTCAAGTCCTTCCACGTACCCGCGACGCCGCGAACGTCCGCCTGACCGCCAAGTTTTCCGTCGGTTCCCACTTCGCGGGCTACGCGCGTCACTTCCGAAGCGAAGGAGTTGAGCTGGTCCACCATGATGTTAATGGTGTTCTTGAGTTCGAGAATTTCCCCGCGCGCATCCACCGTGATTTTCGTCGAAAGGTCGCCTTTCGCAACGGCCGTCGTTACCTGCGCAATGTTTCGCACCTGGTTGGTCAAGTTGCCAGCCATGGAGTTCACCGACTCGGTGAGGTCCTTCCACGTGCCGCCCACGCCGCGTACCACCGCCTGACCGCCAAGTTTCCCTTCTGTACCGACTTCGCGAGCCACGCGCGTCACTTCGCCAGCGAACGCGTTTAGCTGGTCCACCATGACGTTAATGGTGTTCTTTAGCTCCAAAATTTCGCCACGCACGTCCACCGTAATCTTGCGGCTCAAGTCCCCGTTCGCCACCGCCGTCGTGACTTCCGCGATGTTTCTGACCTGCGCCGTGAGGTTGCCGCCCATGGAGTTCACAGACTCAGTCAAATCTCTCCACACGCCGCCCACACCCTTCACTTCCGCTTGTCCGCCCAGCTTCCCTTCCGTACCGACTTCGCGAGCTACGCGCGTCACTTCGCCCGCAAACGCGTTGAGCTGGTCCACCATCGTGTTAATCGTGTTCTTCAACTCCAAAATCTCACCGCGCACATCCACCGTGATCTTGCGCCCGAGATCACCCTTCGCCACCGCCGTCGTAACTTCCGCAATGTTTCTTACCTGCGCCGTGAGGTTTCCGGCCATGGAGTTCACCGACTCCGTGAGGTCCTTCCACACGCCGCCAACGCCTTTGACTTCCGCCTGTCCGCCCAGCTTCCCTTCCGTGCCGACTTCGCGAGCCACACGCGTGACTTCGCCGGCAAACGCGTTCAACTGGTCCACCATGACGTTAATGGTGTTCTTCAACTCCAAAATCTCGCCACGCACGTCCACCGTAATCTTGCGGCCGAGGTCACCCTTCGCCACCGCCGTGGTAACCTCCGCGATGTTTCTCACCTGCGCCGTAAGGTTGCCGGCCATGGAGTTCACAGACTCCGTGAGGTCTTTCCACACGCCGCCAACGCCTTTGACTTCCGCCTGACCGCCAAGTTTCCCTTCCGTTCCGACTTCGCGAGCCACGCGCGTCACTTCGCCCGCAAACGCGTTCAGTTGGTCCACCATGACGTTAATGGTGTTTTTCAACTCCAAAATCTCACCGCGCACGTCCACCGTAATCTTGCGGCTCAAGTCCCCGTTCGCCACCGCCGTCGTAACTTCCGCGATGTTTCTCACCTGCGCCGTAAGGTTGCCGGCCATGGAGTTCACAGACTCCGTGAGGTCTTTCCACACGCCGCCCACGCCCTTCACTTCCGCCTGGCCGCCCAGCTTCCCTTCCGTACCGACTTCGCGAGCCACGCGCGTCACTTCGCCCGCAAACGCGTTCAGTTGGTCCACCATGACGTTAATGGTGTTCTTCAATTCCAAAATTTCGCCGCGCACGTCCACCGTAATCTTGCGGCTCAAGTCGCCATTCGCCACCGCCGTGGTAACTTCCGCGATGTTTCTTACCTGTGCCGTCAAGTTCCCGGCCATCGAGTTCACGGAATCCGTCAAATCCTTCCACACGCCGCCGACGCCCTTCACATCCGCCTGACCGCCCAACTCGCCTTCGGTTCCGACTTCGCGCGCCACGCGCGTCACTTCCGACGCAAACGATGAAAGCTGGTCCACCATCGTGTTAATCGTGTTCTTCAACTCCAAAATCTCGCCGCGCGCATCCACGGTGATCTTTGTCGTCAAGTCACCCTTGGCCACCGCGGTAGTCACACCCGCGATGTTTCGCACCTGGTTGGTCAGGTTGCTGGCCATGTAGTTCACGGAATCCGTCAAATCCTTCCAAGTTCCCGCGACGCTCAGCACCTCAGCCTGTCCGCCCAATTTGCCTTCGGTGCCGACCTCCTTCGCCACGCGCGTAACCTCCGACGCGAAGGAATTAAGCTGATCCACCATGGTGTTAACGACGCGCGCCGTGTGCAGGAATTCGCCCTTTAGCGACCGCCCTTCCACCTCCAGCGCCATCTTCTGCGTCAAGTCGCCTTTCGCCACAGCGCCGATGACTCGCGCCACCTCCGTCGACGGCTGCACCAGGTCCGTGATCAGACTGTTCACCGACTCCACGCAAGCGGCATAACCGCCCTTCGCGATGCTTCCCGCGCGCTGGGTGATCTTTCCCTCTTTGCCAACCGCATTGCTAATGCGCGCAAACTCCTCTGTCATCTGCTCGTTCTGCTCAAAAATCTCGTTCAGCGCGTCGTAAATCTTTCCGCCCACACCGGTGCGATCCGCGGGCAAGCGCACAGAGAAGTCGCCGTTCTTGAATGCAATAAGCGCGTTCAGCAACTCAGTTGTGTCTACGCTTTTCGCAGAAGTTTCAGCTCTCATTCGTTGCGTCCCTTCGACAAGGTACGGCTCTCACTGGGGGCAGAATGAATCTGCCCGAATTCCTAAGCCTCGTCTATTCTTGTGTTTACGTACTACTCCCTCATGGAAAGACAGTAGGGTGTAGGGTAGTTTCCGGGTAATCCGGCGTCCATACGGGGTTTCCTGTAGACAGGTTAACCAGTACAAGCCAAAACTGAGCGCTTCGTTTCGTCAGAGTCACCTAAGACACCGCCAAAAACCGCAGTAGCCACCCCGCCAGCGCGCCGCCTAGCAGTGGCCCAACCACGGGTATCGGCGCATAACTCCAATCGGATTTTCCTTTGCCCGCCACCGGCAGGAGCGCATGTGCCACGCGCGGACCCAAGTCGCGCGCCGGATTTATCGCATACCCAGTGGTGCCGCCCAGGGAGAGACCAATTCCCCAAACCAAACTTCCGACCAGGTAAGGCCCCAGCGCTCCCGGCCCGGTGGCCGCAATGTTCTTGGAAAAGATCGCGCCCACCACAAACACGAGCACAAAAGTCCCTATGATTTCGCTGACCAGGTTCGCTGCGGCCTTCCGTATCGCGGGCGCGGTGCAGAAGCACGCCAGCTTTAGTCCCGTATCCGGCGTTTCTCGCCAGTGCGGCAGGTAATGCACCCAAACCAGTGTGGCGCCCACCATCCCCCCAAGCATCTGCGCCGTAATGTACGGAAGGCATTTCCCAAACGATCCCGCTCGCACCGCAAACCCCAGCGTCACCGCCGGATTCAGGTGCGCATCGCTGCTTCCGCAAGCTACCGCCGTGAACACTCCCGCCATCACCGCAAACGCCCATCCCGCGGTGATGACCATCCAACCTCCGCCTTCACTTTTGGTGCGCTTCAGCAGCACCCCCGCCACGACTCCATCTCCCAGCAATATCAACATCATCGTGCCCAGGAATTCACCCAGGAATGGCGATGTCATCCGTTGTGTCCCTTCTCACAGCCGATAACGTATCGATCCAATCACCCGACCCAATCAATCCACCCAATCAAACGATCTCGCCACCGCTTTATTCCACTGCCGGTATAAGCGCTCGCGCCGCTCCTCTTCCATACGCGGCTCCCATTTACGGTCCATGGCCCATTTCGCCCGTAGCTCCTCCAACCCCGAAAAGAAACCTACAGCCAGCCCTGCCGCATAAGCCGCGCCCAGCGCCGTTGTCTCCTGGATTACTGGACGCACCACTTCGCGGTTAAGAATGTCTGCCTGGAACTGCATCAACAGCTCATTGACCACCATCCCACCGTCCACGCGCAGCGACGCCAACGAAATCTTCGCGTCCTTCTCCATCGCCTCCACCAATTCACGCGTCTGAAACGCAGTAGCCTCCAGAACCGCGCGCGCCAAGTGGCCTTTGTTTGCATACCGCGTAAGCCCGGCGATCACTCCGCGTGCGCTCTCTTTCCAATACGGCGCATACAATCCCGAAAACGCGGGCACAAAATAAACATCGCCGCTATCTTCCACTGTTCGCGCCAGCGTCTCCACTTCCGAACTTGTCGCGATCATCCCGAGGTTGTCTCGCAGCCATTGCACCAGCGCGCCGGTGATCGCCACGCTTCCTTCCAGCGCGTAGCAAGCTCCTTTATTGCCCAGCTTGTACGCAACCGTCGTCAGCAGTCCGCACGTAGACGCCACCATGCGTTCGCCCGTATTCATCAACAGAAAACAACCCGTGCCGTAGGTGTTCTTGACCTCTCCCGCATGAAAACAAGCCTGCCCGACCAGTGCGGCCTGCTGATCTCCCAGTATCCCCGCCACGGGCACGCCCGATATCACCGGCAATTTCGCCACGCCATACTCCTCACTGCTCGAGCGCACTTCGGGCAGCATCGCGCGAGGGATCTCGAATGCCGCAAGCAGTTCCTCATCCCACTCAAGCGTTTTCAGGTTCATCAGCTGTGTGCGGCTGGCGTTGGTCACATCCGTCACGTGCGCGCCCCCTCGCGGACCGCCGGTGAGGTTCCATGCCAGAAACGAATCGATATTTCCGAATAGCCACTCGCCCGCGGCAGCTTTTTCGCGTGCACCTGGCACATTCTGCAGGATCCAGCGCAGCTTCAGCCCGCTGAAGTATGTGCTGAGCGGCAGGCCCGTCTTCGCACGGAATCGGTCTTGTCCTCCCGCTCTGGCAAACAGTGCAACTTCGTCCGCCACTCTCGTGTCCTGCCAGACGATGGAGTTTGCCACCGGTCGCCCCGTCTTGCGCTCCCAAACTACCGTCGTCTCGCGCTGGTTCGTGATGCCGATCGCCGCCAAATCGGTGGGCTGCAACCCGCGCTGTTGCAACGCGTTGGCGATAACCTCATGGGTGCATCGGAGAATCTCTTCTGCATTGTGCTCTACCCAACCCGGCGCTGGAAAAATCTGCTGGTGCTCCTTCTGCGCCATTGCCACGACTCGCGCATCTTTATCAAAAACCATGAAACGCGTGCTGGTCGTACCTTGGTCGATAGCTCCGATGTAACTTCGCACCTATGCAGCCTCCCCACACGACAAGCCAAAATGTTACAGCCACGCAGCATGACTCGGTTCCCATGTTGCCGGATTCAAACGGTTTAGGTACCAACGCCGACCCGCCGCGCCTCACGCGCACCGATGCTATGCGATTTTTCCATTTTAAGCATCTAAGTAGAAGGAGAAAAAAACTCATTCGATGAACACTAACGTTCGGCCCAACCCGGTTCGTTTGCTTCTTGTCGCTTCTCTTCTAACATTCACCTCGTTTACAACCCTCCCGGCCCGCGCCGCCGACGTGACAGTCACTGTCACTGCGGCCGCGAAAAAGGGAGCCCCACCGCCGATCAAAAAGGAAGACGTTCAGGTCTTTCAAGGCAAGGAACGCGTCCAAGTCGCGGACTGGCGCCATGACGGACCTTTGTACCTCGCTATCCTGATTGACGACTCGCTCGATACCGAGGCCGCCAGCCAGTGGAGCGACCTTAGGGCTTTCATCAACGAGCAACCGGAAAACACCTTGGTTGCCGTCGCCTATGGGCGCAACGGCGCCGCCATGGTGGCGCAAGACTTCACGCAGGATCACGCCTTAGCCGCCAAAGCTCTGCGCATCCCGCTCGGCAATCTGGGGGCTTTCTCCAGCCCGTACCTTGCGCTTCAGGATTGGCTCAAACGTTGGCCGTCCTCCGCGGGCGATCATCGCTCCTCCATCCTTCTGATCTCTTCAGGCATCGATTATTTCCGCGGAGGCTTCGAACCTGTTGACCCCGATCTGGACACCACCATCGAGCGCGCGCAAAAAGAAAACGTCAATATCTGGACGATCTACTATCCCAGCGGCCATCTCAGCAACGGCTACTTCCGTGTCTTCAACGCGCAATCCAATCTCAGCAGGCTCTCGGAAGAAACCGGCGCTGAATCCTATTACTTGTCCTTCGACCGGCCGGTAACTCTCAAACCGTACTTTGACGAATTAAACCTGCATTTCAACAATCAATATCTTTTGACCTTCGGAGCCCCGGGCGGCGGAAAGAAAGGCAAGTTTGAACGCGTACGCGTCATAACGGAAGTTCCAAACGTACAGTTCCTCACGCCTTCCGAAGTCTTCCTGCCCCCGTCGCAATAGACCTCAGAGCGCTGGAGGCGAGGCACAGGTTAGCCCAGCGTGTAAGCGCTGGGTTCAAGGTGAAAAGAAAATCCGGAGCGCCGTAGGTGCGGCACACGTCCTTTGTCGGCCTATTGGGCACCTACCACGCACCAATCACAACTGGCATCTCAAAAGAGCACACCGTCGAAAATCGGCGTGCTCTTTTTCATCTATTGGACGCAACAGCCTATAATCCCTGTCGCCCAATATCTCCCCATGCCCAAACTGCGTACAACACCGGCGAACACCAAGCTCGTAATCTGCGTTTGGCATCCGTTCACATTTTGGCGTCCGCAGCCCGTGCTTCCCGAGACATTGCGCGGCCGCTGGCCGGAAATGCGCATCGTGCATTTGCCAGACTACGATCGCTTGCCGGAGGAATTGCCCGACACCGACATTTTCGTCGGCTACTCGCTGCGCCCGCAGCAGTTCAAGGCCGCGACGCAGCTAAAGTGGCTGCACTCCACCGCCGCCGGTGTCGCCCAGCTCATGTACCCGGAGCTGCGTGATTCCGGAATCGTAGTCACAAATCCCAGTGGCATTTTCTCCGTACCCATGGCCGAGCACACCATGGGCCTGCTCGTCGCACTCGCCCGCAATTTCCCCGATTCCGTGCGCCATCAAGATAGTTCTCATTGGGGTCAGCAGGATTTGTGGGACAAGCCGCACCGCCTCACCGAGCTTAACGGCCAGCTGCTTCTAATCGTGGGATACGGCTCGATCGGACGAGAATTGGCCCGCCGCGCGCACGCCTTCGATATTCGCGTCTGGGGCGTCACGCGTTCCGGAAAGGGCGATACCACTCATGCCGAGAAAATCGTCCCCGCCGCACAGCTGGACGATGTCCTTCCACAAGCCGATTACGTAGTGATCGCAGCGCCTGAAACCCACGAGACCGCGCACCTAATGAACGCCGCGCGCATCGCAAAAATGAAGCGCGGCGCTCGCCTCATCAACGTGGGGCGAGGTTCGCTTCTCGACGAAGCAGCCTTGCTAGGCGCATTGCAATCCGGCGCGCTGGCCGGCGCAGCTTTGGACGTAACCGGTACCGAACCGCTCCCACCAGATAGCCCGTTGTGGAAGGCCCCCAACCTGTTCATCACTCCCCACACCAGCGCCGTAAGCGATCGCCTCTGGATCCGCCAAGCAGATATCCTCGTGCAATTATTGGAAAGATGGTTCGACGGACGCGACCTCTTCAACCAAGTCGACTTCACACGCGGCTACTGATGTGGATAGCCACACAAAATTTGGGCAACCAGCGATGTTTCCAGATTGAAAGAAGAGAACGCACTAGGTACTCTAATGGCAGAGGTTCGGAGAATACTTCCTGCCGATGCGGTGATTATCAAGGACAAGGCGATCCTGGGCGGAACTCCGGTTTTTCGAGGAACCCGCGTTCCATTCCAGGCCCTGCTGGACTATTTGGAGGGCGGGCAAAATCTTGAGGAGTTCCTCGACGATTTTCCCACCGTAAGCCGCGAGGCCGCTGTAGCGGCTCTGGAGTTGGCCAACTCCTCGCTCGTCAGCCAGCTTGGATGAAGATCCTCATAGACGAGTGCATCCCGCGAAAATTTAAGTACAACCTGCCTGGTCAGGACTGCCGAACGGTTCCCGAAGCAGGCCTGGCTGGTAACGGTCAGCTTCTTTCGCTCGCAGAGCAGCGTGGCTTCGAAGTGTTCTTAACTATTGACAGGGGTTTTGAATATGAGCAAAACCTCTCGAGTAGATCCATTGCAGTAATGATCGTTAGAGCTAAATCCAATCGGATGCGTGATCTTTTGCCGCACGCTCCGGCGTGTCCAGTAGCCCTTCACTCGGTCACATCCGGGGAACTGATTCGGGTCGGCCACTGAGTTCTTTTAATCCCCGACTCCGCCTTTAACCGCGGTATACCCTTCGCGCGCGTAAACAACCACCTTCTGCTTCTTGCCCTTCTGATCCTTCACATCCAGTGGCCCGCCGTCTGGCGCCACCAACTCCACCTTTACCTTATGAAATTTTCCGTCGTTCGCGCCAGTCGTCGGCGTATAGGACAAGCTGTACTGGTTCCGCAAAAACGCTGTGATGGTCTGAAAAATCCCCGGAATCTCGCCATCAAACTGCGGGAACCACGAGTAGCCGCCAGTCATCTGCGCAAATGTCTTCAGCTGATTTTCTCCCTGCAAGTAATTCATGTGCGCGCCCATCGAGCCGTGCGAATCCAAAAAGTTCGTGTACGGCTTGTCCAGCCCGACACAGAAAATCGTCGTATCTGTCTGCCGGAGCTGCTTCATGGTCTGATCCAGCGTGTGCTTTGAAAACGTATCCACGCCGGTAGCCAGCACGAGTATCGCTTTCTTCCCTTTTACGTCTTTCAGCCGGTCCGTCGTATCGAGTATTGCGTCAAACACGTTCGATTCACTGAAGCCCGGAAAATAAAGATGATAAAGCGCATTCCGCACTTCATCTTTGTTCTGCGTGAAATCCACTTCCACGCGCGGCTTCATATCAAAAGTAACCAGCGCCACCCAATCCTTCTGCTTCAAATTCGGAAAGAATGCATCCGCCCAATACTTCGCCTGGTAAGCGAACCAATCGTAGTAGCCGCGGCTGCTGAACTCCATCAGCATCACAATCGTGATTGGCGCCTCGCTCGACCCGAAGTTGCTGATCGTTTGCGCCACTCCATCGTCAATGATCCGGAAGTTTTCCTTCTTCAGGCCCGTTAACAAATCTCCATGGTTGGTCGCGGCAATCACGTCCATCGTGACCACAGGCACTTCCACTGCGATGCTTGCGCCAGCCTCTTGCGGCTTCTGTTGTGGCGGCTCAGGTTTGGGTTGCGCTGGCGGAGCGCCCCGCTGCTGTCCGCCCTGCGGCCCTTCCGGCGCCTGCGCACGCACATTCACTGCCCACACGGAAAAGGACAACGCACCTGCAAAAATTAGCGACAAACCACTTGAAAAATTCGCTCTCATGCTAGGTCCCTCATTTTACAATCATAAACGGACTTACGCCGGGGCGGCAACGCCCGTCCCCAGAGCGGCTTCAAACGTTAGAGATTGCAAGCGCTCTTCGCCGCATGCGGCAAGTTCCGTACACCCCGCATGTTAGTATGAAGCACATTTGCCGTAGAGCGTTGCTGGTCGGCCAATTACCCGCGGATAAGTCGCGTATGGGCCAAGCATTCATCACCTGGAAAGTGGAGGACAGCTTTGCTGATTTTGAACCGCGGGACGCGCCTGCTTCTGCAAGCGATTGCGATTTTCTTGGCCCCAATTCTGCCCCTTGCCGCACAAGGTATCCCTCCGAACCCGCCTCCCCGTCAAGCCGCTTCTTCTCCCGTCCCTGATACCGCTGCGCTCTCGCGGGAAGCCCTGGTCTGGCTCGCGCAACTCATTCAAATCAACACCACCAACCCTCCCGGCAATGAACAGGCAGCCGCCAAATATGTCGCCGGTATTCTGGAAAAAGAAGGAATCACTCCCGAACTCCTTGAGGTCGCGCCAGGGCGCAGCGCGGTAGTCGCGCGCCTGCGCAGTTCTGCCATTTCCGATCCTTCGCGCGCTCTGCTTTTGGTCGCGCACATGGACGTGGTTGGCGCCGAGCGTGCCCGCTGGACCATGGACCCTTTCGGTGCGGTGATGAAAGACGGCTACATCTATGGGCGCGGCGCCCTCGACGACAAGTCCATGCTGGCCGCAAATCTTGCAACCATCATCGCGCTGAAGCGTTCGAACGCTCGCCTCAATCGCGACGTGATTTTCCTCGCCACCGACGATGAAGAAGCCGGCGGTGAAGCCAGCATTAGAACGTTGATTGCCCGAAACTGGGACAAGTTCGCCGCAGGTTACGCCCTCAATGAAGGCGGCGAGGTCGTCGCCAAAAACGGCAAGGTGCAATACGTCGCCGTGCAAGCCAGCGAAAAAGTCTCTGTAAACGTCGCGGTCATCGCCAAGGGCCCGTCGGGCCACGCTTCGATCCCCACCAAAGATAACGCCGTCGTGCATCTCGCCGCGGCCGTCGCGAAAATCGGCTCATACTCCGCACCCGTGCACTTCACTACCGTCGTTCGCCGCTATTTCGAAGGGCTCGCCGCGGTCTCCGACGATGAAATCGCCAAGTGGATGCGCTCTCTCGAAAGCTCCGACCGCGCTGAACACGCTCAACGCGTAATCGCCGAAGCCAATCCGCAGTGGGGCGCAATGATGCGGGACACCGTCGCGCCCACCATGCTGACCGCCGGCGTGCGCGCAAACGTAATTCCCGGCGAAGCGCGCGCCATGTTGAATATTCGCTTGCTGCCCGGAGACACGATCGACGTGCTGCTCGGCGCGCTCACCAAGCTGGTCAACGATCCCCAAATGCGCCTCGAAGTCCAGCCCAATGCCGGGCTCGCGGCGCCCACCTCGTCCCTCGAATCCGATTTCTACGCTGTCATCAATAAAGTCGCTTCCCAGGATTTCGGCGGCGCTCCCGTTCTGCCCTACCAATCCCCCTGGGCCACTGACTCTTCGCAGTTGCGCCTGCATAATGTCCAGGCCTATGGCCTCTGGCCGTTTCCAGTCACCGATGAAGATCTAAAGCGCATGCACGGTGACGACGAGCGTCTCCCGGTAGCTTCCTTCAATAAAGGAATCGAAGTTTTATTGCACATCGTCTCCGATTTCGCGGTCTCCAAATAACATGGCCTTCCGTCACTCCAAAATTGTCTGCACCATCGGGCCCGCCAGCCGCTCGCCAAAAATTATCGACCGTCTTTTGCGCGCGGGCATGGACGTCGCGCGTCTCAACTTCTCCCATGGCTCGCACGCAAACCATGCCGAAAACATTGCTGCTCTGCGCGCCGCTGCGCTTCATCTCCACAAACCCATTGCCATCCTCGCCGACCTGCAAGGCCCCAAGATTCGAACCGGCGCTCTTGCCGGCGGCTCACCCGTAATATTGCGCACCGGCCAGAAATTTGTGATCACCACCGCGCGCGTGCTCGGCGATTCCACGCGCGTAAGCACCGTTTTCAAGCCGCTCCCGCGCGAGGTTCATCGCGGCGACCGCATTCTCCTTTCCGATGGCTTAATCGAATTGCATGTGCTGCAAGTGCGCGGCCGCGAGGTGATCTGCGAAGTCGTAAATGGCGGCGCGCTCGGCGAGCACAAAGGGATCAATCTTCCCGGAATAAAATTGCGGGTTCCCGCGCTCACGCCGAAAGACCGTGAAGATTTAATTTTTGCGCTCAAGCATGGCGCCAACTACATCGCTGTCAGCTTCGTGCGCCGCCCCGAAGATGTGCTGCTCGCAAAAACACTGATACGGCGCGCCGGAAAAGATACGCCGGTAATCGCCAAGCTGGAAAAACCGGAAGCCATAGAGAATCTCGACGCCATTTTGCGCGTCGCGGACGGCGTAATGGTCGCGCGCGGCGATCTCGGCGTGGAAATGAATCCGGAACGCGTCCCCGTCGTGCAAAAAACAATTATCAAGCGCGCACGCGAATTTCGCCGCCCCGTAATTACCGCCACACAGATGCTCGAATCCATGACGGAAAATCCGCGCCCCACTCGTGCGGAAGCCTCCGACGTGGCCAACGCAATTTTTGACGGCTCCGATGCCGTGATGCTTTCCGCGGAAACTGCTTCCGGGAAATACCCCGTCGAAGCGGTAAGCATCATGGCCCGCATTATCGAAGAAGCGGAAAGCAGCATCGAAGAATTTCCGCGCCCCGCCCCGCAAGAGCGTCTGAAAGTTGCGGAGACTGTTGCCGAACTGGTGTGCCACGCTTCGCGCGAATTGCACATGAAATTAATCGCCGTCTTCACACACAGCGGATTTACCGCGCGGCTGATCTCGCGCTATCGCCCTCTCGTGCCCATAATTGCGTTTTCACCGGAGGAGGACACGCGGCGGCGCATGGCGCTGATCTGGGGAGTGCTGCCGCAAAGGATTTCGGACGTGCGAAAAGTTGATGGTTTGGCATCCGTCGCCGAAAAACGTTTATTGGAAGAGCGCCTGGTCCGCAAAGGCGACGTCATCGGCATCGTCGCAGGAACTCCGATGGGAATTCGCGGCACCACCAATTTTATGAAATTCCACGTGATCGGCGGCGGCGAATAAGTTTCTTAACTTCTGCCTTCTAATTTCTTACGTGCGGTTTCAATTTACCCAGCGGTCCGGCCTCGATGGCGGGTCTTTGTGCTTGTTCATGTAGACCTGAAAGCGTTTCTTGTTGCGTTGAATTTTCCAGTCGGTAACGCTGTTGCGCACGCTGTACAAAAAAGAGCCGCGGCGCAAATAAATATAGCCAACCAGCATGCCGCCGAGATGGCAGATGTGGCTGATATTGTCTCCGCCCAGACCGAACGTTCCCAAGAATTCCAGCGCAGTCATGACAATCACGAACGTGCGCATGCTCATCTTGATTGGAATCGGAAACATGATGACCTGGCGATCCGGAAAGAGAATCGCGCACGCCAGCAAAACGCCGAAAATAGCGCCGGACGCGCCAATCGTCGCAATATCGGAAGCCGGCTGGCCCCAGAACAGGACCACCTTCACAATGACGTTGATAAGCCCGGCGCCCACTCCAGTAAGGAAGTAATACTGCAAGAACCGGTTGCGCCCCCAGGCCAGTTCCAGTTCGCGGCCAAACATAAACAGCACAAACATATTGGTGAGAATGTGCCAGAAGTTTTCGTGGAGGAATAAATAGGTAAAGGGCTGCCAAATTCGCAAACCGGGTATAACGGCGGAAGGTACGAGGCCGAAATGTCCGATAAACCAAACGTAAGCAGAAGGCCCGGAAAACGTTTGCAGCAAAACCTCGAAAATATATACGGCTACATTGGCGATCAGCAGCCATTGGACCCCTGGCGTAATAAAGAGGTTAAAACTAAACCGGTAATTCCGGATTCCGGAGCGGGATGCCATGGCTGTTCAAGTCTACGGCTCAGTTACAAAGCAGTCAAAGCCGGTTTTTTTCCTCCTAATCCAGTTTCTTTCGCGCGAAATAAAAGAGCGATGCGGCGAGAAGGGCGAACATGATTATGCCGAACAAATTGCTGGTGGCTAATGAGCCGAACAGCTTGGGGCCGAACGAGAAAAGGTCGGGTCGCCAGGGGAGACGCAGAACCGCTGTGAACCAGTGGGGCACGCGATTCGAGATTTCGGGATCCTGGAGAAGATTGATGATGATGCCCAGCAGACCGAAGACGCCACCGGCGGCGATGAGTCCGCTGGAGTAGAGCGCGCCGGGGCTGGCTTCGCTTTCATCTTTTTTCTTGGTGGTGGCGTCCACGAGCATACGCACCAGGCCTCCGGCAAACATGGCAGCCGTCGTGCCGAGGGGAAGATACGAGCCTGTGGCGAATGCCAGGGAACGCACACCAAGAATTTCCACGGCGACCACCAACGCGACGCCCATCAACACCAGACGCCAGGGTAGGCGCTGATTCAAAATGCCGCTGATTACGGTGGCCATGAGACGAGCCTGTGGCGCAGGTGCCTTGTCGCTACCGATGCCCTGCGCCCACTGATAGTCAATCTGCTTGGCAGCGGGATCGTAAAGGTACTCGCCGTCAGGGACTTCATGCGATCCGAGCGCGTTGATGAGCACATAGTTCTTGCCCTGGTAGGTGAAGGTGTCTCGCTCGACTTTTACACCGGAAGGCAAAGCCTGAATATTGACCGGAATTTGCGTCGGCAGATATTTCTCCAGCCCTTTATTCATCAGATTGAGGGTCGTACCGATTGCGAAGGTCGAAACGGTCACACCGATCAAGAGCCCCATTTGCTGCCAAAACGGCGTAGCTCCAACGAGAAAACCGGTCTTCAGATCCTGTGAGGTGGCGCCAGCAATGGCAGCGGCGATGCAAACTACACCGCCAATCATCAGGGCGAGCACCTGATAATTCGGAGCAGTCCATCCAGCCACGAAGAAAATTGCACACGTAGCCATCAGTGTGGCAATGCTCATACCGCTGATGGGGTTGGACGAATTGCCGAGCAAACCGCTAATGCGTGCCGCCACGGTCACAAAAAGAAAGCCAAATACCGTGACGAAAATGCCCGCAAACAAATTTTGCCACCATTCCGTTTTCGCGCCCTGCATCGGGCGAAAGGTGAGCAGCACCCACATCATGAAGATGATGACGCCAGATCCGACGATCACCCAGCGCATGGGCACTTCGCGATCGATGCGAGTTGCGCCATTCGCTTGTCCGGCGCCTTCGGTGCGGACATTTTTGAGCCCGGTGCGCAGCGCAGAAAGAATCGTGGGCAGCGTGCGCAGCAGCGTGATCAAACCGGCCGCCGCGACAGCTCCCGCAGCCATGGGCCGAATGTAATTGCTCCAAAGCTGGTCCGGGGTCATCTGAGGAATCGGAATCGTGGATGGGTAAATCGGAGTGTTGCCGGCAAGCTGGCCGTAAAACTTGATGGCCGGCATGATCACCAGCCACGAAATAATTCCGCCCGCAAAGAGGATACCTGCGAC
>Ga0210384_10003089_pt1 | contig 19618 bp, 7 predicted proteins | sample IncBWH2MmetaG_FD_160574 | JGI IMG/M metagenome (GOLD analysis project Ga0210384, IMG submission 160574) | Forest soil microbial communities from Barre Woods Harvard Forest LTER site, Petersham, Massachusetts, United States - Inc-BW-H-2-M | ecosystem: Environmental > Terrestrial > Soil >...
CTGCTGGTCGGTGTTAACATCCACGAGTTCGCGAAGCGACCGCAATTTCTGCAGCAGGCGTGGCGCCCAGGTATTAAGGTCGTTGAGGTTCTCGCTTTGCAGCGTGTATTGAAACTGTGCGCTACTCTGGCGTCCCCCAATCTGCAGGTCCTGGGCTGGTTGCATGAAGAGCGTGGCCCCTGGAACTACAGCCAGCTTTCCACGCAAACGGTTCATGACCTGGTCAACCGGGATCTTGCGTTCGGCCAGCGGTTTCAGAGTAATAAAGATGCGGCCGGTATTGGTTGAGCCTCCCCCGGCAAATCCCACTAGCGTATCAACCGCCGGGTCTTGGCGCGCCAGGTTGGTGAGCCGCAGCATCTTTTCCCGCATAGCGGGGAAAGAAATGTCCTGGGCCGCCTGCACGGAGCCGACAATCCTGCCCGTATCCTGTTGTGGGAAGAAACCGGTGGGCACTTTTGTGTACAGATAAACACTGAGACCTGCAGTCGTGATCGTGACCAATAGAATCAGCAGTTGGTGCCGCAACACCCACTGCAAGCTATGTTTGTAGCCGCCGAGAGCCTGGTCAAAGATCCATTCACTCAGGCGGTAGATCCAATTGTGCTTCTCTTTTCTGTCTTTATCAAAAGGCCGAAGAAACTTAGCGCACATGGTCGGCGTCGTGGTCAGCGAAACCAGCAGCGAGACTGCAATAGCGATGCTCAGGGTCACCGCAAATTCGCGAAACAGGCGTCCCACCAGGCCACTCATCAGCAGAATAGGAATAAAAACAGCCACCAGGGATGTGCTCATGGAGAGCACGGTAAAGCCAATCTCGCTTGCTCCTTGAAAAGCTGCCTGCACCGGCGTCATTCCCTTTTCGAGATAGCGGGTAATGTTTTCCAGGACGACGATGGCGTCATCCACAACAAAACCGGTGGAGATGGCCAGTGCCATCAGCGAAAGGTTATCGAGGCTGTAGCCCAGCAGGTACATGATGGCGAACGTGCCCACGAGCGAAAGCGGTACGGCAACACTCGGAATCACCGTCGCCCGAGTGGTGCGCAAAAATGCAAACACCACCAGAATCACAAGAATGATGGAAATCACCAGTGTGATCTCAGTATCTCGCACCGAAGCCCGGATGGTCGTAGTGCGGTCCAGGATGATCTCCAGTTTGATGGAGGGTGGAATCGAAGCCTGGAGCTGCGGCAGCAGATTGCGCACCCGGTCCACGGTTTCAATGATGTTTGCGCCTGGTTGGCGGAAAATAATCATCAGCACTGCGGGTTTGCCGTTGGCCAGACCGATATTGCGCGTATCTTCCACCGAGTCCTGCACATCGGCCACATCGCCCAGACGCACTATGCCTCCACTTTTGTCAGTGGCAACGACGAGCGAACGGTACTGTTCCGCCTGAAAAAGCTGGTCGGTATCGTTGAGGGTCCATGCGTTGATTGCGTTGCTCACCTCTCCCTTGGGACGATTGGCATTGGCCAACCCCAGCGCGATACGGACCTGGTCAATGCCCACACCCAGCTTGCTCAACAGAGTGGGATTCAACTCAGCACGCACCGCCGGACGCGCTCCGCCACTGACACTCACCTGACCCACGCCATTCACCTGCGAAAGCTTCTGCGCCAGAATGGAATCGGCATCGTCATAAATACGAGGTAGTGTGAACGTGTCCGATGTTAAAGACAGGATCATGATGGGAGAGTCGGCAGGGTTAACCTTGCGGTAGGAAGGATTATTGGGAAGGTTGGCCGGCAACTGGCCACGAGCCGCGTTGATGGCGGCCTGCACATCGCGGCCGGCGGCATCAATGTTTCGATTTAGATCGAAGGTCAACGTAATGTTGGTAGAGCCGAACTGGCTGGTCGAGGTCATCTGCGTGACCCCAGCGATGCGTCCAAACTGGCGTTCCAGCGGCGTGGCTACGGCTGAGGCCATGGTTTCCGGACTCGCTCCCGGCAATCCTGCTGAAACCTGAATCACAGGACTCTCTACTTGGGGAAGGGGTGAAACCGGAAGAAAATTAAACGCCAGCGCTCCTGAAAGTAGCAGGCCTGTCGCCAAAAGCGATGTTCCGATAGGACGCTTGATGAATGGCGCTGAAATATTCATGGCCTAATCCGCCGATGCGGGTTCCTCAATGGTATTGCCGATTCGTATGCGCTCAAATCTTCGGGAGAGCCGGTCGAACCAGAGGTAAACCACCGGAGTCGTATAAAGCGTGAGCATTTGGCTCAACAGAAGGCCGCCCACAATGGTAATGCCCAGCGGACGGCGTAGCTCCGAGCCGGTCCCGGCGCCGAGGGCAAGCGGCAGACCGCCGAGCAAAGCGGTCATGGTAGTCATCAGGATGGGCCGGAAACGCAACAGACAAGCTTGATAGATCGCCTCTCCGGGCGGCTTTCCTTCCACGCGCTCGGCCTCGAGGGCAAAATCAATCATCATGATGGCGTTCTTCATTACGATGCCAATCAGCAGGATGATTCCTATCAGCGCCACCACACCCAGGTCATAGCCCGTCAGCAGAAGGGCCACGATGGCGCCCACGCCCGCCGAGGGCAACGTAGAAAGAATGGTGACGGGATGAATATAGCTTTCATACAGCACGCCCAGCACAATGTAGACCGTGATGATCGCCGCAAGAATCAGCAAAGGCTCCGAAGCGAGCGAATTGCGGAAGGCCGCCGCCGTCCCCTGGAAGCTGGAATGCACGCTTGTGGGCAAGAGGATCTCCTGCTCCGCCTGGTCAATGGCTTTCGTGGCTGCACCGAGTGAAACGTTGGGCGCGAGATTAAAGGAAAGCGTCACTACCGGAAACTGTCCCTGATGGTTAATCGAGAGTGGCGCGTTGGAAGTCTGCAAAGTGGTAAAGGCCGAAAGCGGCACTTGCGTGCCATTGCTTGACTTCACGTAGATGTTCCTCAACGCATCCGGATCTTGCTTAAAGTCGGGCGCCGCCTCCAGCACTACGTGATACTGGTTCAACTGGGTATAGATGGTTGAAACCAGCCGCTGGCCGAAGGCGTCATACAGCGTGTCATCAATCGCCTGCGGCAAAATGCCCAGACGCGAAGCCGTATCCCGGTCAATCGTCAATTCAGCTCGCAAGCCATCGTTCTGCTGGTCGCTGGCAACATCGCGCAGCTCCGGCAGGCCTTGTAACTTGGCAAGCAACTTCGGCGCCCACTGCGCCAGCTCCTGCGGGTCGGCGTCTTCGATAGAGTATTGGTATTGCGTCCGGCTGACGCGATCTTCGACCGTCAGGTCCTGCACCGGCTGCATGTAGAGGGCGATTCCCTGCACCTGGGCAAGCGCGGGCTGAAGTCTGCGGATAATATCCGAAGCAGTGGTACTGCGCACGTTGCGAGGTTTTAGATTAATCTGAATGCGGCCGCTGTTGGGCGTGGTATTGGTGCCGTCAATGCCTATAAAAGAAGAGAGGCTCTCGACATCCGGGTCTTGCAGAATCACGGCTGCCAGCGCCTTCTGGCGTTGTGCCAGGGCGTCAAAAGAAACGCTTGCAGGAGCCTCTGAGATTCCTAAAATGAAACCTGTATCCTGCACGGGAAAGAACCCCTTGGGCACGGCGGTATAAAGAAGCAAGGTCAACACAAGCGTTCCCACAGTGACCAGCAAGGTCGCAGTTTGATGCTCAAGGACCCACTTGAGCGTGCGTCCATAAAAAGCAACCACGCCTTGATAGAAATTTTCGGAGGTCTCGTAGAAGCGTCCGTGCGCGTTGCTGCCCTTGGCCTTCAGCAGTTTGGCGCACATCATCGGCGTCAGGCTTAGCGAGATCGCCGCCGAAACCAGGATGGTCACCGCCAGGGTTACGGCAAATTCACGGAACAGCCGGCCCACGATGTCTCCGATGAAGAGCAACGGAATGAGCACAGCAATGAGCGAGACGGTAAGAGAAATGATGGTGAAGCCAATCTGTCCTGACCCTTTGAGTGCGGCCTCCAGGGGTGAGTCGCCTTGTTCGAGAAAGCGGTTGATGTTCTCGATCATGACGATGGCATCATCCACAACAAATCCAGTGGAGATGGTAAGCGCCATCAGAGTCAGATTGTTGAGGCTGTAGCCCAGCAGATACATTATCCCGAACGTTCCCACAATGGAAAGAGGCACAGCCACACCAGGGATGACCGTTGCCGCAACATTTCTCAGGAAGAGAAAGATCACCATCACCACCAGCGCAATGGTAAGCATCAGCTCGAACTGCACGTCCTGCACCGAGGCACGGATGGTCTGGGTACGGTCCGTGAGAATGGCAACCTTGACCGAAGAAGGCAAAGTTCCCTGAAGTTGTGGCAGCAGCTTCTTGATCTTATCCACCACGGTGATGATGTTGGCCCCGGGCTGGCGCTGGATATTCATGATGACCGCCGGGGCCAGGTTCATCCATGCAGCCTGCTTGACGTTTTCCGCGCTATCAATCACGGTGGCCACGTCTGAGAGACGCACCGGCGCCCCGTTTTTGTACGCAATAATGATGGGCCGGTACTGCTCGCTCGAAAGCAGTTGATCGTTGGCCCCAATGGTGTAGGACTGCCGTGGCCCCTCCAGCACTCCCTTGGCCTGGTCAACGTTTGCCTGCCCCAAGGCCGTACGCAGGTCTTCCAGACTTAAACCATAGGAAGCGAGTGCCGTTGGATTGGCTTGAATACGAACGGCAGGTTTTTGACCGCCGCTGATTGAGACCAGTCCAACACCGGGCAACTGCGAAATCTTCTGTGCCAGTTGCGTATCGGCCAGATCTTCTACTTTTGATAGGGCCAGTGTGTCCGATGTAAGTCCCAGCGTAATGATAGGCGCATCTGCCGGGTTCACTTTGCTGTAAATGGGCGGGTTAGGCAGGTCGCGCGGCAGATACGTACTTCCGCTATTGATGGCGGCCTGCACTTCCTGCTCAGCTACATCAATGTTCTGGTCAAGATTGAATTGCAGCGTGATGATCGAGCTGCCAAACGAACTCGTGGAGGTCATCTGGCTGAGTCCGGGGACCTGTCCGAACTGGCGTTCGAGAGGCGCGGTCACCGAGGACGTCATGACGTCCGGGTCAGCTCCCGGATAAAAAGTCATCACCTGGATGGTCGGATAATCCACTTCAGGCAAGGCCGAAACCGGCAACTGTTGATAGGCAACAATGCCCACCAGCAGCAGGCCAATCGTCAGCAATGACGTGGCCACCGGCCGCAAAATAAATAATCGTGATGGAGTCATGATGACGCCGGAGTTCCCGAGTCTGCTATTCGCGACGTTCGTGCGCCTGATTGCGGTGTTCCAGATTGGGATCCAGCGCCGCTCTTGCCCTTTGGACCACCGCCGCCCATCTGATAATCAACCTTGCTGTTATTTTGCAGCTTGTCCTGTCCGTCGGTGACGACCAACTCTCCGGGTGCAAGACCGTTTGTAATCGCGGCCAGGTTGCCCTGTGTGAGGCCGACGGAAACGCTCCGCATTTCCGCCGTCTGACTCTCGGTCTTGACCACATACACAAACGTTCCCTGCGGACCATGCTGAACGGCAACGTTAGGGACAACTGTGCTGTTCTTGCGCACCTCTAAAAGCAATTGGACGTTCACGAATTGATTGGGCCACAGGGAGCCATCTTTGTTATCGAACATGGCTTTGAGGCGGCCTGTGCCGGTGGCGGGATCAATCTCATTATCAATAGTCAGCAAAGTTCCTGTGGCCAGCTTGGTTTGGTCGTCGCGGCTGTAGGCTTCTACCTGCAGCGGCGCTTGCTTCAGGTGCTGGGCCACTGCGGGAAGATTATCTTCCGGCAAGGTAAACAGAACCGCAATCGGCTCGACCTGCGTGATAACCAGCAGAGCATTGGGATCAGAGGCGTGCACCATGTTCCCCGAATCAACCAGCCGCAAACCAATGCGGCCGCTTATGGGCGCGATGATATGACAGTAGATAAGTTGCAGCTTGACGTTATCAATCTGCGCCTGATCGGAACGAACCGCCCCTTCCAGTTGGTCCACCAGGGCGTGTTGCGTATCCAACTGTTGTTGCGAGATGATTCCCGCAGGTACCAGCCCGGTAAAGCGGTCGAGATTTAATTTGGCGTCGTGGAGCTGGGCCTGGTCTTTGAACAATTGCGCCTGGGCCTGGCTGAGTTGCACTTCAAATGGGCGCGGATCAATCACCGCCAGCAAGTCTCCCTTTCTGACCTGCTGTCCTTCTTTGAAAGCAACTGTAACCAGTTGCCCATCCACGCGGCTTTTGATGCTGACGGTGTTGGAGGCCGTAACAGAACCAAGACCGGTCAGATAAACCGGCAAATCCTGCCGGCCAGCTTTGGCGACCGTGACAGAAACCGGCCGGGTGGTCGCTGCGCTGGCCTTTTGTTGTGTGGAAACGCTGTTGCAACCTATCCAGGCAAAGCAAATGAAGGAACCAACACTTAATGAAATAAACGTTTTGATCGTTTTATGCATTCTCAGTCATTCTTAGTCACAATTTTAGACATGATAGCTTTTGCTCCAGGTTGTAAGACGCAATCGGCTTCGCGCACGTGACATTTCATTTTGACAATCACCACAGCACAACGTTAGCCGCAAATCAGGTTGCACTCAAATCAGCATGAGACCTCGACAGAAAGCTTGTCAAGCGTAGCCTTTCAGCCTTTACAAAAATTTACTCTTGTTGACCATCTCTTTACCCGACAAGAGCTTACGCGATGTTTGAATGTTCTGCAGCTCAACACGAAGTAATCGTAGCGGAAGAGAAATCGTCTAAATTGTGAAGTATTATCCTTGCGGGCTGCGAATCGAGACATTCACTGATGAGAAGACCCCTCTTTAGATTTGGTCTATCCAGATTTCTGCGCGTGTGCAGACCGGCGCAACTTTGTATAGTTGTGGTTTTGATGCTGGGCACTTTGCTTTCAGCACAGGATTCCTCACCAACCGCTACACCAGCTACTAAAGGTGGCACCATCCATGGCACTGTGAAGTCGGGCAACATGCCGATTCCCGGAGTCGCTGTAACAGCTATCAATCCTCAGACCCGTCAACGATCAGCGGTTACATGGACAGACCTGGATGGCAGCTATTCGCTTCAAGTTTCCGAAGACGGCGAATATTTTGTGCGCACCCAAATGGCGGCTTTTGCTCCTACCTTCGCCAGGGTAACAATCAACGCAGCCAACCGCACCGCGAAAGCGGATTTGGAGATGGTTCTGATGTCTCGCGCCCAGGGACAAGACCCCCGCCAGCAATTAATGCAGCAGATGGGAGCCCAGGGAGGCCGCGGCGGATTCCAGAGTCTTTCTGTGATGCAGGGAGAAGGCGGAAGCGATTCATCATCAACCAGTGCGACGGACGATCCAGCAACGCCGGCCGGCATGCCCACACTTGGAACTGCAGCCAGTACAGCAACCGAGTCGGTGGCAGTTTCCGGAACGACCGAAAATTCCAGTCTGGCGGGGATGAGCACGGATGAGCTTCAGCAGAGAATACAGGAGTTTCGTGACCAGCAGGGCGGGCCCGGAGGCGGAGGAGGCTTCTTCGGTGGCGGCGGATTTGGTGGTGGTGGATTCGGTGGCGGAGGTGGAGGCTTTGGTGGAGGCGGATTCGGCAGCGGCCGCGGACGATTCAACATCAACCGGCCGCATGGCTCGCTTTATTACAGCATCGGCGATTCGGTCTTCAACGCTGCTCCCTATTCACTCAGCGGCCAACCCGGCTCCAAACCAAATTATTTTCAAAATCGCTTTGGAGGAAACCTTGGCGGGCCTCTGAATATTCCCAAAATCTATAAGGGTGGCGACAAGACTTTTTACTTCCTTAATTACACCGGCAATGTGGGCCAAAATCCTTTTGACCAGTTTGCCACCGTGCCCACGCTGGCCGAGCGCAACGGCGACTTTTCCAGCGCAACCATTCGCAGCCGCTCAAACGCGGGATTGCCGGTGCAGATCTTCGATCCCACCACCGCCACGCCTTTCCCGAATAACACGATTCCCACGAATCGCATTAACTCTGCCGCTGCAGGATTGCTGGCTTTCATCCCGCTGCCCAACCTACCGGGCGATGTACAGAATTTTCATCGCATCACCTCGTACACCAACAGCGGCAATGATTTCAATATACGCATCAACCACATGCTGGGAGCGCCGCCAACCCCTCGGCGCAACGGCGCTGGAAACAGAAACGCAACTGGCGGTGATAGAGGAGGCAGGGGTGGGCGTTTTGCCCGCAACAGTATTAACTTTGGACTGGGTTACAGCAACCGCGATAACGTACTCGTGAATGTTTTTCCCGGCATTGGTGGTCACACCACAACGCGCGGCATAAATGCGAACGCGGGTTATACACAGAGTCTGGGCAAAATTAACAACATCCTACGCTTCAATTTCAACCAAAACCGTACCACCACTCATAATCTTTACGCCTCCTCGCAAAACATCGCCGGCAATTTGGGGATCAACGGCGTTTCCCAGAATCCATTCGATTGGGGAGTTCCCGGCATTTCTTTCACGAACTTCGCTGGGATTTCAGACGTAAGACCCCTGTTGCGCCGCGACCAGACATACTCCCTCTCTGACTTCATGATTTGGCCCCACGGCAAGCATACTTTGCGATGGGGCGGAGACATCCGCTGGATCCAGCTCAACACTAAAACTGACAGCAACGCCCGCGGAAGCTTCATCTTCTCCGGTTTCAACACTGCGCAGACTGTACCTGCTACAGGATGCAAAGATGCGCAAGGCCAGCCTGTAAAACCTGTGAACGGCGTTTGCCCTGGTACCGGTTTCGATTTTGCCGACTTTCTGCTCGGCTTACCGCAGCAGACTTCGGCACAGTTTGGGACGAACAATTATCAGTTCCGCGGAAATTCCTGGGACCTGTTCATACAGGATGAATGGCGGGCAACCGGCAATCTAAGTTTTAATCTCGGCCTGCGCTACGAATATATTTCGCCTTACTCCGAGCTGCATAACCAAATCGTCAATTTGATATTCACGCCCGGCCTGGTTACGGTGCTGCCGGTGATTGCCGGGCATCCAGGTCTTCCTAATTCTCTGGTCCGTCCAGACCGTAACAATTTTGCTCCGCGTGTTGGGATTGCCTGGAAGGCATCCGCGCACACGGTAGTGCGCGCCGGCTATGGCATCAACTACAACACAGGTGCTTATGCCAGCATGATTCAGCAGCTCGCCTTCCAGCCGCCTTTTTCTTTCACTCAAACCAATACCGAGTCAGCCACAACTCCTTTAACTTTGCAGAATGGATTCTTTACCCCGCAACCGGGAGCGGTCACCAATAACTACGCTGTAGACCCGAACTACCGCCTGGGATACGTCCAGATCTGGAACATGGATGTGCAGCAGGAGATCACGCCTACGGTAGTCGTCAACTTTGATTACACCGGCACCAAGGGCACGCGGCTCGATATCGTGGAAGCCCCGAACCGTGTCTCTACCGGACTTCTCAATCCGAACGTTCAGCCCTTCCTGTGGGAAACTTCCGTGGGCGACTCGACCGCGAATGCAGCCTCAGTACGCGCGCGCAAACGCCTGCAACACGGAATTTCCATTGGCGGCAGCTATACCTTCTCAAAGTCCATGGATAATGCCTCCAGCATCGGTGGAGGCGGCACCGTGGTGGCGCAAGATCCAAACAATCTGACAGCGGAACGCGGTCTTTCCAGCTTCGACCAGCGCCACCGCTTCAGCGCCGATTATCTCTGGGAGCTTCCCTTTGGGCATGACAAGCACTGGCTAAACCAAGAAGGCGTGATGCGCGACGTTTTTGGCGATTGGCAGTGGAGTGGTGACTGGTCCATCGCTTCCGGTTTCTGGTTCACGCCCCGGGTGGTTGGCAATTTTGCCGACGTGAATCGTGGCACCAACGGCACGTTGCGCGCCAACGTCACCGGACAACCAGTCAGCCTGTCGAATCCCACCGTAACCGAGTGGTTCAACACGGCGGCGTTTGTGACTCCACCCAGCGGACAATTCGGGGATGCAAGGCGCAATAGCATCGAAGGGCCGGGCTCGGTCTCCTTCAACATGGCGTTGTCAAAAACATTTCCCATGAGGGAATCGCGCGTGCTTGAATTCCGCGCCCAGGCCTCCAACGTATTCAACACGCCGCAATTTACATCCATTAATACGAATGTAGGATCTCTTACCTACGGTCAGGTTACCAACACGGGATCCATGCGATCCATGCAACTTTCAGCGCGCTACCGCTTCTGACGATAGAGGATAGATGATGATGGCAACCAGACCAATACACTCCAGACCGATACAGATGTCGAACAAAGCTCTGGCCCTTTTCCTGGCCGTTGCTTTGCTGTGCCCTTCTCTGCCCTCCCAGCAAAACACGGGATACACCTTTCACGCCGAAACCGATCTCGTGCTTGTGAATGTGACGGTCCGTGACAAGAGCGGAAATCTTGTGCGCGATCTGAAGCAGGGCGACTTTTCGGTTGTCGAAGATGGCAAACCGCAGCAAGTCGTCTCCTTTGATATAGAGAACACCGACGCACTGCCGCCGGCGAGCGTTGAGCAGGCAAAATTGCTGAGTTCGCAGCCGAATGCGCTCAAGGTAAGGCCCACGGATACACCTGCTACTCAGACTCCCACTCCGGCAAACATGGCTACAGCTCTTAAAGACCGCCGGCTCATCATTCTCTTTTTTGATCTTAGCTCCATGCAGCCTGATGAAATTGACCGCTCGGCAACCGCGGCGGAAAATTACGTGCAAAAGCAAATGCAGCCGGCGGACCTGGTCTCGGTAGTTTCACTCGGCAGCTCTCTGCTGGTAAACCAGGATTTCACCTCTGACCACGACCTGCTGCTGAAGACACTGCGCGGCTTCAATCTAAGCGCTGGCCAGGGGTTCGAAGAAGGATCTACCGGCACCACGGAAGGCACACCTGATACCGGCCAGGCCTTCACCGCCGACGATACTGAATACAACATCTTTAATACCGATCGCCGCCTCGAGGCCCTGCGCTCCATCGGCGAACAGCTCGCGCACGTAGACCAGAAGAAATCGGTGATTTATTTCTCCAGCGGCATGAATCGCACTGGCATCGAGAACCAGTCTGAATTGCGCGCAGCAACCAATGCTGCAGTGCGCGCCAATCTTTCCATCTATACCGTGGATATTCGCGGTCTGCAGGCGATGCCGCCGGGCGGCGAAGCACAGTCGGCCAGCCTACGCGGTACTGCCGCCTACTCCGGCCGGTCCACTCTGAATCAGTATGATTCCAATTTTGCCAGCCAGGAAACTCTGGTCACCCTCGCGGGTGACACCGGAGGCAAGGCCTTCCTCGACTCCAACGATTTCGGCAAAGTCTTCAGTGGCGTGCAGGAGGATACATCCACTTACTATGTTCTTGGATATCACAGCACCAATCCAGCACGCGACGGCCGCTATCGCCGCATCGCCGTGCAAATCAATCGGCCCGGATTGAAGGTGGACTATCGCCACGGCTACTATGCGCCCGCCGACTTCCAGCACTCTACACGCGAAGACCGTGAACGGCAGTTGGATGAAGAGCTGGCCTCTGAGCTGCCCAGCACCGACCTGCCGGTCTATCTCTCTACCGGCTACTTCCGCCTTGCGGATAACAAGTTCTTCGTTCCAGTCTCGGTGGTCGTACCGGGCTCTGCCATCCCCTTTACCCGCAATGGAGACCAGGACAAAGCAACACTTGATGTGCTTGGCGTAGTGCTCGACGAAACCAAGCAGGCCGTCAGCCAGATCCGCGACACCGTCAAACTTAACTTGAACACCTCTGCCGAGGTGCAGCGCAAGAACGTACAATATGACGCTGGGTTCCTGCTGCCATCCGGAAAGTATCATCTGAAGCTGGTCGTGCGCGAGAACCAGAGCGGGCTCATGGGTTCCTTCGAGACCGATCTTGTAATTCCCGATTTGAAAACCACTCCGCTGAAGATGAGTTCGGTCGTGCTGGCCAGCCAGATTCAGCCTTCCAACCGTAAAACCAATAATCCGTTGGTCCGCGACGGATCAGAGCTGATCCCGAACGTAACCCACGTGTTTTCCTCAGGCCAACACCTGTATTTCTATTACGAGGTTTACGATGCGGCCCATGACAGCAACAGCGCGGCCGCAACAGCCAATAATCCAACCGGCAGACCGGCTGCGGGCGGAACATCCGCCGGCAGCCCACCAGTAAGCGCCCCGGCCGCAAATACGAAAGTTGTGAACAGCAAAACCGCGATCCACGTCCTCACCAACGTTGCTTTCTTCCATGGAAAGGCCAAAGCCTATGAGACCCCGCTGGTCGAAGCCAAAGAAATTACCGTGCCCAATCGCCGCGCCACCGTCTTCCAACTCGATGTCCCGCTGACCGATCTGAAACCCGGCTTCTATACCTGCCAAGTCAACGTGATTGACGATGCCGCCGGACACTTCTTGTTCCCGCGCCTGGCATTGCTTGTGCGCCAGTAGTTCCTTTCAACAGGTTAACTAACCGGTAAATTCGTGCCCTGACGGTCAGGCGCTGTAACGAGTAAACGGAGGCACACTTGCTGGCAAGTGGTTGGACCACCTGAAACAGTCATGATCGCCGCATATTTACTGGGGAAAATCGCTTTTGCGGCGGACACTTGCTGAGATAGTCTGTTGTATTTACTGGATAGATATCCCCCCAGGTGGTTCTAAGTTACTGCCTTTGCGATTTTTCAAAGACCAAATTCGCTTTGCCAGGCGCAAATCATGGGGGATCCCGGCTCCAGGTAGTGGGGGCGGGGTACCTTGCTAGCTCGTCAGTTGGGTCCCGAAACGCTCCGATAACCCCGTATTTACTGGGGAAACTTACTTTCAGGTGGGGGACTAGCTTAATAGTCAGTGCTCAGTACCCGGTGTTCAGTACTCAGGAAGCTCGCTGGCGGATTTCACGAATCGGGGGGCCCTTGGCAGCTTGTATTACTCCCCCACCCCCCATTACTTAGAGTAGTGTTGCAGCTCTAAACCATTGGCCTTCAATTCATTACGAAGGGGCTCAATAGCCGGGGAGTAGTCAGAGAGGGGTCAATTGACTATATATCCGTAAACACGGAGTGAGGAGGAGGACTGGCTTGGGGAACATGAAGGCGGACGTCCGATCCGCATCTGGCGTCGAATTTTCAAAGAACTTATGGGGCTTTTTTAACCCTTAGCCCTCCGCATTCTGGATGCTGGATACACTTCCAAGCCCATGATGACCTATGATTTACCAGGAATCAATAGTTTGATACCACTTTGGTGCCATTTTGCGGACGGGATGGCCCACACAAACCCGGGGTGCCTGATTGGATAAGAGGAAAGGCTCCGTCCGACACAGTATTCTTCTGGTGCGCGGCATTTGCGAAGTGATTGACCCACTACCAAAATTTTCGACGCAAGAAAAACCTTCACCTTCGTTCCTAATACCGTAAGACGAACTGAGTCACCAGCAAAATGATTCCCAGATTAATAGCTTGAAAGGGAAATTCAGGCATCACAGCAAAAATATGGCTACAATTATCTCCTCCGTTATGCGCCGAGTGTCAGGCCAGCTTTGCTTGTGCGTCACCCTTCTGCTTTGTGCGGCCTGCACTTTTGTTGTTCCTCTCAAAGCGCAGACTTGCGGCGATGTCATGCAGCTCGGCGAAGGCGATCAGGGCGCCTACACGCTGAATGGGACTGTAGTCAATTCTGTAACCGGCGAGCCGTTGAGCCGTGCCGTTGTGCAGCTCAATGCCGAAGGACAGCGCGCGACCTTTACCGACCATGAAGGCCACTTCCAATTCACCGGATTGCCACTGCTGCGCGGCACTCTGGTCGCTCACAAACCCAACTTTTTCGATGAGAGTGAGCTCAGGACCGGCCAGTCCTCCCAGCAATCTGTGGAAGTTGGTCCCGGCATTCCCCCGGTCGTCATCAATCTGATACCCGCCGGGGTGATCGCTGGACACGTGAATGATTCGACCGGCCTGCCGCTCGAAGGCGTCACCTTAGGTCTCATCAGTTCACGGATTGTGAATGGGCGCAAGCAGTTGCAACAGCGTTGGAGCACAAGCAGCCAAGAAGAGGGCGAGTTTCGCATCCCCAACCTCCCCCCGGGCTCCTACTATGTCGTCGCCCGGCCGAGATGGAACCGCAACCTGGTTACGACCAACGGCGCGACAAAAGAGGAGGCCTTCCCCACCGTCTATTATCCCGATGCCTCCGATCTTGCCGGCGCCACGTCAATTCAACTCACGGCCGGCCAGCGCGCACAAGTAGAATTCACGCTCAGACCAGCGCCTGTATTTTCCATTGCCGGTATGGTCACCGGTTATACCTTTGGGCGTGGGGTGGGCTTGCAATTCGTAAGCAGCTCGGGCGATCCCATCTCGTCGGCCATGCGATTTAACCAGGAAACCGGCACATTCCAGGCGCGGGTTGCCTCAGGGGTTCCGTGCATCATTAAAGCTCATGGGGAGGACCCAACCGGGCGCCCGCTTTACGCTGAAAAGACTCTGAACCTAACCGGGAATCTCGCGGGGATTCATCTTGCTCTTATTCCATCACTTTCCATTCCCATTATTGTGCGGATGGAGGAAACCAAACCGCAGCCGACTGAAGAGGGTTTTTATCAGAATCCCGTTACGAGAAAATATATACCTCTTCAAATTCATCTCACGTCCCTCGACCGCTCGCGTCCCGATGCATGGAGCAGTATAGAGGGAGAGCCGGAAAATCCCTCTCTCGCAATCCGCAATATTGAAGAGGGAAAATACAGGATTGAGACCATGTCTCAGAACAACTCATGGTACGTAAAATCCATCTCTTACGGCAGCACAGATCTGCTTCGGGAAGATCTGGTAGTTGCACCCGGCGGGTTGTCCTCTCTCGAAGTTGTGCTGAGCGACGATGGTGCGACACTGAGCGGAAGCGTGCAATCCGATGATCTTGAAGGCTCGGCGACGGTACTGGTTGTGCCGGAGCGCACTCCGCAGGCCGTAAAAACGGTCTACGTCAACGGGAATGGCGGGTTCTACGTAAACGATCTTGCTCCCGGCGATTATAAAGTGCTAGCTTTTGATTATCTCGATGGGCTGGAGTACACCAATCCTGAGGTTTTACGCGAGTATTCCTCAAAGGCGGCGGAGATCAGCTTACAATCCAACGAAAAAGCTACCATCAAAGTTGATTTGGTCAGGATAGGAGAATAATCAGCTTGTTACCCAGCTTGCCGCTAAAAGCCGCCGCCATTTGTTTCCTATTTCTGACTGTCGGATTGGCCGCGCAGCAGCCCAGCGCCTCGGTCTCGGCGCCCGCGCGAAAAACTTTCCAGATTAGTGGAATTGTGGTCCATGCGCAGACAGGTGAACCGCTTGCACTGACCCAGATTTCGATTGGTCTGGCCGGCGGCAGCGATCCATTCCCTGACCTTCAATCGGTGGTTACCGGCGAAGATGGCCGCTTTCTGTTCAAGAACCTCAGCCCCGGCAAATATGCGTTGGTCGCCGAACGCAAAGGATTTCCCCGACAAGCATTCAACCAGCATGAGTATTTCTCCTCTGCTATCGCGGTCGGTCCCGATAAAATCTCAGAGAATCTTGTGTTTCGCCTGTTGCCCGAAGGTTCGATCTCCGGCAAGATCAGTGACCAAGAGGGCGACCCGGTACAAAACTGCCGGGTAATGCTCTTTGAGAAACGAGTCGAAAATGGAGAGCAGGGGACCTTCATGCGCACCCAGGTCCAAACTGATGATCAGGGGTATTATCATTTTGGGCATCTTCACTCCGGCACCTACTTCGTAGTTGCCTCGGCGCAGCCCTGGTATACCCAATACAAGCCACAGACAGTACAGGCGCCTTCGAACGAGAATTCAGGGTCTCAGGCCAGCAACGGTAATGCCGAACTCGACCGGGCATTCCCACTTACGTACTATCCGGCGGCGAATGAGCCCGATGGGGCCAGTCCTATTGCGATTGAACCAGGCAGTCAGCTTACCGCCGACATCACTTTAAGTGCCGTTCCTGCCCTTCATCTGCGCCTTACCAATGCAAGTCTCGATTCCTCGCAGAACGTGCAGGTTACATTTACGCAGAGCGTGTTTGGTAACTCCGGCTTTTTTGTGAATGCGCAGACAAATCGCCGCAGCGATCCTGATGCACTGGAAGTCACGGGTATCGCGCCCGGGCACTACGACATCAATCTACAGATATCCAGTCGAGATAATGGTAATAAAAACACTACCCCGAGCAGCCGCCACCAAACAGCAACTCTCCTTAGAGACGGCGAGATTGATGCCACAAAAGGTTCAGAATCAGCCTTGGTCGCTGGAATCGTAGAATTTGAAGGTTTCGCGAATCCTCCGGTTGGAGCATCCATTCAACTTCACAACCGTGAATCGGTCCAGGGGCATGGCAGTCGCATCCTGTCCGATGGAAAATTCGAGGCTGTTTTACTTCCTGCGGGGCGATACGAGGTCTTTGTGCCCAACGCTGGAGGGTTCTTTGTAAAGAGCATCGCTGCCGACGGCGCCAAGGTATATGGTCATACGATTGAAATTAAAGATCCGGGCTCTATCCAGTTGGCGGTGGGGGTCTCCAAAGGAGTCGGTGTTATAGAAGGAGTGGTACTGCACAACGACAAATCAATGGCAGGCGCAATGGTTGTGCTTGTGCCTCAAGACCCGGTAAACAATGCGCGGCTATTTCGCCGCGACCAGAGTGACAGTGATGGGACTTTCATATTGCGCGACGTGCTGCCCGGCAAGTACACCCTGCTGGCAATCGAGAACGGTTGGGACCTGGAATGGGCAAACCCTACAGTGCTCCAGCGCTATATGTCAAAAGGTGAAACCGTGCAGGTCGAACCGAAAGGCAAATACAATGTCGCGGTCAAGCTGCAGTGATTGCATTCTGATCTCAAAATAATAAAAAAATGTGACTCAGGGAAATCTGTCATTGACTTCCTCCATGCCAGGGTCTATGTTTGCTCTCTGCTATTGGGTCCTTCCAGGAGGTCTTTACTATGAAGCGGTGTTATTTAAGGAAATTTCTCTCCTGCCGCATAGCATATACCCTGCTGTTAGCCGCAACCCTAACCGTGCGAGTCTTTGCCGGCGATCATGACGTACATCCCCTCTTCAACCTGGAGAAGCTCTCGCAGTCGCCCTTTCCCAGCAATCGTTTTACGGTGCGCGACCCTACGCAAAACACTCACTTGCGCGTTCATTTGCCGCTGCCCGATTGTGCAGCCCGGCCCTCGGACTGCATTGATACGAAGCTGTTGAACCAGCTTGATGGATTCAATCTGCAGCCGCGCCTTTCCATACCCTTTGATGGACCGATTGATGTAAGCACCGTCAACAGCCACACGGTGTTCCTCGTCAAAATAGACAACTTGTCTGATCCGGATGATTCCCATTTGCACACCATCGGCATTAATCAGATTGTCTGGGACCCGGCCACGTTCACACTGTATGCCGAATCCGACGAGCATCTTGATCAACACTCGAATTACCTGCTGATTGTGACCACAGGCGTTCACGACGCAACCGGAGAGCCCATAGAGCCCTCAGAGAGTTTCGAAGGGCTGCATGAAGATGAAGACAGAGACTGGGATTCCGATCATGACCATGACCATGACAAAGACTCGCAGTCGCGGTTGTATCGAGAGCTGCTTGCTCGCCTGCTGCACAAAGATATTCTGCGGCAGATAGATGACGATCTCTCGCCGAAAGATATTGCCGTGGCCAGCTTGTTTACCACCGCGAGCGTAACCTCGACGCTGCAAAAGATCCTTGCCCAGGTCAAGGCTGCGCCTGCGCCGGCCGCCAATTTCAATTTGGGGTTGAGCGGAGAGCGCACAGTCTTCCCTGCCGGCTCCATTGTTGGGATCCTGCATCAGGAGGAGGTAACAACAGCACCTACGTTCCAAACTGTGGTCGTGCCTACTTTGGCATTGCAAGTCTTTCCTGGCGCTGTCTCCGCGATCGCTTTTGGCAAGTTCTCTGCGGCCAACTATGAGGCTCCGGGCGCTTTTATTCCTGCAGTTCCTACTCGCACCGGGCTGCCCGCCGTTCAGAGCACACAAGACGTCTACTTCAACTTATTTCTTCCTTTCGGTAAGCGACCTGCCAACGGATGGCCGGTTGCCATTTTCAGCCACGGATTTGGCGACAATAAAGACAATAGTCCTTACGCTGTGGCCGCCACTCTGGCCACGGCCGGCATTGCAACCATCACCATCAATACGGTTGGCCATGGTTTTGGCCCCATCAGTTCATTGACAGTGTTCCGGCACAACCTTCCGTTCGTTATCCTTCCCTCGGGAGGACGCGGTGTTGACCTCATCGGTAACGGCATAATTACTTCTATTGGAGGCTTTCTGACTGCGCCGCCGCGCAGCAGCCTGGCTGCGCGCGACGGTGTGCAGCAGACCGTGGCCGATTTGTTGCAACTCGTCCGCGTCATTCAAGGTGGAGTGGATGTAGACGGCAATGGCTCCGTGGCCTTGGATCCCTCGCGCATCTACTTCTATGGGCAGTCGCTGGGTGGCATCACCGGCACTGTCTTCCTGGGCATTGAGCCTGATGTCCGCGCCGGCGTTGTCAACGTGCCCGGAGGTTCGTTTAGCGATATCTCGCGCCTCAGCCCTGACTTTCGCCCGCTCGCGGGATTGCTGCTGGCGACGCATGTGCCCTCTTTGATTAATGTTGGCGGTCTTACGTTCAATGACAACGAGCCTTTGCGAAATCAGCCACCGGTCATTAATACCGTGCCTGGCGCCACGGCCATCCAGGCTTTCTTCGATAATAGTGAATGGCTGGGGCAAGCTGGTGATCCGGTAGCGTGGGCGCCTTTTATCCGCAAAGCACCGCTGAAGGGCGAAAAGAAAAAGGGCATCATTCTTCAGTTTGCCCGCGGAGATGAAACCGTACCCAACCCAACCACCACGGCAATCATCCGCTCTGGCAATCTCGTTGATCGCACAACCCTGTTTCGCAACGATCTTGCTTTTGCCCTGGGCGTCGGATTCCCCAAAAACCCGCATGGGTTCCTCACTAACCTTGCCGCGCCGCTTCCCGTTGCTAGCGTTGCAGTCGCAACCCAGCGGCAGATTGCAATATTTTTTGCCTCTGACGGAGCCATCACGATTGATCCGGATGGACCTGGGCCGCTCTTTGAAACACCGATTGTGCCGCCCTTGCCGGAAGATTTGGCTTTTATCCCATAGCTGAAAAAACCGATCCCACATGTGCTCAGCACGTGTGGGATCGGAACTTTTCAAACTGTAAACTACTTTCTGTTTACTTCGACCAGAGCGTCAGGTTCTTAATAAAGACTTCCATCTTCTTGGTCTCGCCATTTTGCGCATAGACGCCGGTTTTCATATAGAAGTCGCCCGCGCCATTGTCGTGCCTGGTGAGCACGAGCGTTCCATTGATGTAAACCGTCATCAGCCCGGTCTTCGTATCATGGATAACGTTCAGGTGGAACCACTTGTTATATAGGTTGCTGGCGAGCTGCGTGCCGCTGTACAAATGCAATGAGCCGCCGTTGCTGACCTCGAAGAACAACATGAGAGTGGTAGCACCGAACTTGGGAGACTGGGCGTTGCCGGTGTGGATCTGCATCAGGTCCACGCCGCCAGTACCGCTT
>Ga0210384_10003090_pt1 | contig 19615 bp, 12 predicted proteins | sample IncBWH2MmetaG_FD_160574 | JGI IMG/M metagenome (GOLD analysis project Ga0210384, IMG submission 160574) | Forest soil microbial communities from Barre Woods Harvard Forest LTER site, Petersham, Massachusetts, United States - Inc-BW-H-2-M | ecosystem: Environmental > Terrestrial > Soil >...
TGTCGCGGGTCTGGCGGGGATCGCTCTTGATCAGGACCGAGTCGTAGAGCTCCAGGGTGCGGGCCAGCTGGCGGGTGTAGTTGTAGGGGCCGTGGCCCTTGTCGCTGCGCGCTCCGCGCGCCTCGAGGCGGTCGCGGAGCTTCGGCGACAGCGAGATGGTGGAGCGGTGAGCGCGCTGCCGGGGCACGGCGGGAAGTCTACCGGAACGCCCGAAGCCGGGGCAATCGATGCGGCACGGCGCGCTGTCCCGGAAAAGCGGTAGTCAAGCGACTCTAGTGCAGATGCAACTTCTCGGAGGATGCCCGTGTCCGACCAGGACGAGCGGCACTTGGACGCGATCGACGTGGAGGACCTGCTGGCCAGGAGGCTGTCCTACGACCGCCGGCGGCGCGTCGTCGGCCACCTGGTCGGGGGCTGTGAGGCGTGCCGGGCGCGCGTCCGGGCGCGGCTGGTCGAGGCCCGCGCGGAGGTGTCGGCGTACCAGGCGGCGATCGACGCGGCGTTCGCGAAGAGCGCCGTCCTCATCCGCCGCGAGCTCGCGGACATCGCGGCGGGAGCGCTGCTCTGGTGCGGGCTGCGCGACCAGCCGCCGGGCCGGCGCATGATGATCGTGCGCAACTCTCGCAGGTACGGCACCGCGGGCGTCCTCGCGGCGCTGCTGCGCGATTACCACGAGGTCTTCTGGCGGGACCCGCGCGAGGGTGTCGAGATCGCGGAGCTCGGCGTCGCCATCGCCGAGCGTCTCGACGGCGGCAGCTGCCACCGGGCGCGGCTCGCCGACCTGCGGGGCGAGGCGCTGGCGATCGCCGCCAACGCCAGGCGGCTGGCGTCTCGCCACGGCGAGGCGGCGCAGCTGCTGCTGGCGGCGGAGCGGATGCGGTGCGCCGGCAGCGGCGACCTGCTGCTCGAGGGACGGCTGCTGACCTACCAGGGCAGCCTCTGGCAGACTCTGCGGCACTTCGACGAAGCGGCGCAGGCCTTCGGCCGCGCCGAGCAGGCCTACCGCAAGACCGGCGAGCTGCACCTGGCGGCGCGGTCGCTGGTCGCGCGCGCCGAGGCGATCGGCCACGTCCATCCCGTGCAGGGCGTCCGCTTGATCCGCCGGGCGATCCCGGACATCGACGGCGCCCGCGACCCGCACCTCGAGCTCGCCGCCCACCACGGTCTCGCCTGGTATCTGAACGACGCCGGGTGGGGGTGGGAGGCGCGCGCGGAGGTCGGGCGCAGCGCCGCTCTCTACCAGCGGTTCAGCGGCGACGCGGTGGCGAGCCTGTCGCGCGCCTGGCTGCAGGGCAGGATCGACCGGTCGCTGCACGAGCTCGACCAGGCGCGGCGGTCGTACGAGCGCGCCTGGGCCGGCTTCGAGGAGCTCGGCATGGAGATTCACCTGGCGATGCTCGCGATCGACCGCGCCGAGCTGCAGGTGGCGGCGGGCGAGCTCGCGGGCGCGGCAGCGCTGCTCGCGAGGATCATGGAGCTGGTCGAGAGCTGGGGCATCGGCCGCGAGACGCTGGCGGCGCTGCGCACGCTCCACGAGGCGGTGGTCGCGCGGCGCTGCGAGCGGGCGGCCTTCCGGCGGGCCTCGCTCGAGGTACGGCGCTCGTGGGCGCAGGCGGGAGCGAGCGGTCCGGCGTGAGGGCGGGGGGCTGGTGAGAAGCGGTCCATGGGCGGCAAGCAGGTGGAGGGCGGCGCTGCGGGTCTGCGGGTGGTGCGCGGGGCTGGCGGCGATGGCGGCGGTCATTGCGCTGCTGTGCCTGTCCCGGATCAACACCAGCGCCAGCCTGCCGCGCGGGCTCTACCTCGAGATCCCGCGCGGCTGGCTGGGACGGGCGCCGGCGCGGGGCGACCTGGTGCTGGCCTGTGCGCCGGCGGCGGGAGCGGAGCTGGCGCGGCGCCGCGGCTACCTGGGCGACGGACCCTGCGGCGCCGGCGCGGCGGGCGGCGCGGCGGCGCTCGGCAAGGTGGTCCTGGCGGTGGCCGGCGACGAGGTGAGCTTCGGCGCCGCCGGCCTGGCGGTGAACGGCCGCGCGGTGGCGGCGTCGCGGGCGCTGCCGCGCGACGCGCGCGGGCGGCCGCTGGCGCATTACCCCTACGGCACCTGGCGCATCGCCCCGGGCGAGCTGTGGTTGCTCGCGCCGTACCACCCGCGCTCGTACGACAGCCGCTACTTCGGTCCGGTCGCGGCGGCGGCGGTCCGCGGCTGGTTGATGCCGGTCCTCGCGGCCGCCGACGACCGCTTCCCGGAGCTGCGGATCCACCGGTTCCATCTCGCGGTGATCGCGGACGGGTTCGGGCGATGATCGGCGGCGGCGGTGGTGGCGGCGGCGGTGGTGGCCGGGAGGAGACCCTGTATCGCCTGCCGGCGCCGCCGGGGGCGCGGGCGGCGGTGGCGTGGCGGATGGCCGCGTGGCTCGTGCTCGGCGCCGCCGACGGCGGCTGGCTCGCGAGCAGCTACATGGCGTGGCGGCTCGGCTACGCGGCGCGGCTGGGCAACCCCTGGCTGGTGCGGCCGTGGTACCCGGACCGCTGGCTGCTCGCCGCTTTCCTGGCCGTCGTGGCGGCCGGCGCCGGCATGGCGCTGTTCGCGCCGTCGCGGCGCGGCGCGCTGCTGCTCGTGCCGGTGGGCGTGCCGCTGCTGCTCGGGAGCCTCGGGCCGCTGTACGGCCCGCTGCGCGCGATCGCCTGGCTCCAAGCGTTCCATGCCTACGGGCGGCTGCCGCCGGGGCCGGCGGCGATCGCGCGGGCGGCGGAGGCGATCGGCGGCATCGGCATGCTCGCCTGCTTCGCCTCGACGGCCGCCTACGGGGCGTGGAGCCTCGGCCGTTTGCGGCGGGTCGGGGACCTGCACGGCTCGAGCCATTGGGCCTCGACGCGCGAGGTGGCGGCGGCGGGTCTGGACGTTGGCGGCGGTGGCGGCGAGGGCCGCGAGGGCGGCATCGTCGTCGGCAGGCTGGGCAGGCGGCTGCTGGTGGACCGGAAGGACCGGCACGCGCTGGTCTACGCGCCTTCGGGAACCGGCAAGTCGAGCTGCCTGGTGATCCCGACCCTGCTGCACTGGACCGGGTCGCTGCTGGCGTTCGACGTCAAGGGCGAGCTGTGGGAGCGGACGGCCGGGTACCGGCTGTCGCGAGGCCAGCGCGTGCTCCGCTTCGATCCGACCCTGCGGCGCGGCTCGGCCAGCTACAACCCGCTGCTGGCGATCCCGCGCTCCGAGGAGGACGTGGCCGGCGCGCAGGACGTGGCCGACGTGCTGGTGAACCCGGAGGGCAGGGAGACGACGGGCGGCGAGCGGTTCTTCGAGGACTCGGCGCGGGCGCTGCTGACCGGGGTGATCCTGCACGTCCTCTACACCGAGCAATCGCCGTCGCTTGGCGCCTGCCTGCGGCTGCTGAGCTCGCCCAAGCCTGCCGGCGTGTGGACGGCGATGCGGACAGCGCGACACGACGACGGGGAGCGGCGCGGTTGGCGCGACCGCGAGACGGGCAAGCGGAGCGCCACGCACCCGGCGGTGGCCAACGCGGCGAGCCGGTTGCTCGGCATGGACTTCCGCACGGCGAGCGGAGTCCAGGCGACGGCGCAGTCGAAGCTGGTGCTGTTCGAGGACCCGCTGGTCTGCCGCAACACCGCGGCCAGCGACTTCCGCGGCGAGGACCTGATCGCCGGCCCGCAGGCGGTGTCGGTCTACCTGACCGTCGCGCCTTCGGACCTCGACCGCATGCGGCCGCTGCTGCGGATCGTGCTCAACCAGGTCTCGCGCCAGCTGACCCGGGAGATCCGCCGGGACCGGCGGCCGGCGCTGCTGATGCTCGACGAGTTCACGGCGCTGGGCAAGCTCGACTTCATGCATCGCGGCATCGGCTACTTCCGCGGCTACCAGGTGCGGGTGTTCCTCTCCATCCAGTCGCTCGAGCAGCTGTTCCAGATCTACGGCCAGCACCAGAGCATCGGCGCCAACTGCGGCGTCCAGATCGCCTACGGCGCCAACGACGTCGCCACGGCGAAGCTGCTGTCGGAGATGACCGGCCAGCGGACCGTCGAGTACCGCCGCGAGAGCCGCGGCGGCGGGGTCTTCGGGGGGAGGAGGTTCGAGAGCGAGACGGAGGCCGGGCGGCCGCTGCTCTCGCCCGACGAGGTGCGGCGCCTGCCCGAGGACGAGGCGTTGATCTACGTCGCGGGGTGCGCGCCGATCCGCGGCGCGCGGGTGCCCTACTGGCGCGACCCGGAGCTGGCGCGGCGAGCGGCGATGCCGCCGCCGCCGGAGTCGGAGCGGGGGGTGGAGTGACGCGGAGTGAGGGGGCGGAGGGAAGGGTGTGGGGCACGCCGCGACCAGGGGCCGCGAGACGGCCGGCCATGGTCCCGCGTGAGGCGGCGTGCCCGGTGCCGGGCTACTGACTCGGCGACTTCGTCTCGGCGGGCGCCGAGAGCTTCGCCTTGGCGCTGTCGGCGCAGGCCTTGGCGTCCGCGTGGTCGGGCTTGAGGGCGAGGGCCTCGGTGCAGCTGGTCATGGCTCCCTGGTTGTCGCCGAGGGCGAGGTTGGCCTGGCCCAGGCCCAGCAGGGCGTCGAAGTTCTGCTGCAGGCCCAGGGACTTGTTGAACTGGGCTTGCGCCTCCCGGTAATGCTTCGTCTTGTCCGCCGCGTCCTTGGCGTTGGCGGCCTTCTTCATCTCGCGAATGCCCCGGTTGTAAGCGGAGGCCGCGCGATGGGCCGCGTCTTCCTGCAGCGACACGGTCCCCATCTGCGCCGAGGACCCGGCCGACATGTTGCCCTGGGCGTGGGCGACGAGGGGCAGCGCGATGGCGAGGGCGAGGGCGGCGAGGATTGGCTTCACGGGGTCTCCTTCTGAGCGTGCTTGGGGTGCTTGGCGATCGTCCTGCGCGTGACGGGTCGTCCAACTGCTTGCCAGCAGTCGCCCGTCGTCACAAGCCAGCGGCCGGCAACCAGGGCCAGCCGCGAGAGGTGCATGCTTCAAAGTATAAGTTGCCGGCAAGCGTCAGAACGAGACAGCCGAAGTGTGTGACAAGTCTGTGACAACGCGGGCTCTTGCCTTGGCCTCGTGACTGGTGCTACGACTACTCAAGAGGTCCCATGGCCGGGTGGTGGCAAGTGCAAGACGCCGAGGCTCGCTTCGGCGAGCTCCTGGACACGACCTTGCGCGAGGGGCCCCAGGTGGTGACCCGCCGCGGGGAAGAGATCGCGGTGCTGGTACCCATCCCGATGTGGAGGCGGCTCCAACAGGTCGCCCGTCCAAGCCTGCGGCAGCTACTGCTCGCGCCCGAACCGCGCTTCGAGACGTTGCCCCCTCAACGCGGCCGGCGGCACCGCCGCCAGCCGCCGATCTGGCGACTCCTGGCGCTCTTGGGCGGGGCCCTCACCTGCTCGGCTTGCCTCTGCTGGTTCGTGCCGTGCGATCGCGGCTACTACCTGGCCGGCAGGGTGCAGACCGCGAACGGGCACCCGCTCAGCGGTGCGCAGGTATCGCTGTCGTGGGATCCCAAACCTATCGCGACCGACGCGGCCGGCTGCTTCACCCTTCGTGGCCTCTTCGCGGCGCCGAGGTTCGAGCTGACAGTGGAACGTCCGAGCTTCAAGCCCGTGCGCTCGACTCGTCGCATGGGGCAGTACACCGTGGACGTAAGCCTGGCCACTGCGGACTCCGCGGCGCCGAGCCGGGTGGTGTTTCACGAGCTCCCTGCGGACGCGCCGCGTCCTGGGTGCTCGGACCCCTCGCGCTGAGTCGTCGCCTCAGGGCGTGGGGTCCTGAGGCAACGGGATGGCGACCGTGTAATGGACGGCGACGGGTCTGCCCGCCTGCCGGGCTGGCTCGAAGCGCCAAGCGGCCAGGGCTCCGGCCACCGCCTGCGGGACGGTGCCGGCCGGCGCCTTCAAGACCTGGAACGCCACCACGTAGCCCTCGTCGTCGACCAGGCAGTGCGCCACGATGACGCCGCCGGTCCGCCGCAGGGGGGAGTCCGGCGCCAGCCGGGGTGCCCCGCCGGCGACCTGGCGCGGCGGCGTGCCACCGAAACAGATCCCATGGACGGGCTTGCCGGCGAGGCGCGCCTGCCGCTCCGGATGGACCGGGATCCAGGGCGGCTCGGCAGTTGGGCGCGCCGCAGGGGGGCCCGGGAAGGCGCCCGGCGCCGGGCCGGAGGCCGGCGACTGCGCGGACAGCGGTGGCGGCAGCAGCGCCGGTAGTAGCGCCAGGACCGGCGCGATGCAGAGATTCCACCAGTTGGGGCATCGCCGCTTCGACCGCACGTCGATATTACGTCCCATCCCTGGCCGAAAAGCAATCTGGTTCGGTTGCAGCTAGATCGTAACCCGCGCACCGTCGAGCCGCCGCAGGCTGAAGCCGCTGAAGAGCTCGTTGCCGGTGAGCTTCAGCTCGCGCAGCACGGCCAGGGCCACGGCCTCGCCCATCTCCAGCCCCGCCGCGACGTCCGAGCGCCAGTGGATGCCGGCGAAGTTGCGGCCCATGCCGACGTTCCAGGCGAGCTTGTCGAGCTCGGCGCCGATCGCGAGCGGCGGCCCGGCATAGGGGAGCAGCGCGAGGCCGTCGGGCGCCGGCACGACCGGGTTCGGGACCAGGTACGACTCGTCGAAGAAGGCCTTCAGCACGGTCGTCCCGGCGGCGGCGATCACCGCATGCGCGGCCGGGTACGACGGGTGGGTCGGGCATCCCTCCGGATAGGCCTGCGGCAGCAGGGCGCTGGCGTGCCGCCGCGTGACCTCGGCCATCGCCTCCGAAGCGAGGATCTCGGCCGCCACGGGGTAGCGGGCGCGGCCGGTGCGATGCATCTCGACGCGGCCCGCGTACTCCTCGGGGCGGAGGCGCCGGTGGACGTACCACTTCTGATACCAGGAGGCGGTGAGCGCCGCCTGGGTGACGATGGCCAGGAGGTAGAAGAGGTACGGGGCGCCGAAGGTCGCGAAGCCCGTCTGGGTGCGCGAGTGCATGTAGGGGTTGCCGCCGTTGGCCGGCGCGCCCATCTTGACCAGCACCAGGGCCGCGTCGAGCGCCGCCTGGTAGCTGAAGTCGCGGTGCACGAACTCGCCGAGATCGCGGCCGTCGCGGATGTGGCGGGGCTGCTCGTCGAAGCGGTTGACGCCGGCGATGGCGCCGTTCTGGCAAGCCAGCCAGGCGTCGTGGGCCATCATGTAGTCGAGCCCGGGCGCCGCGGTGCGCAGCTTCTGGGCGACCCGCATGGGTGGCAGGAAGATCTCCTTGACCAGGAACTGGGAGAGATACGGGCCGGTCAGGCAGGCGCCGCCGACACCGCGGAACAGCGTGGCGGGTGTCACGCGGCCGCCATCGCCGCGCGGCGCCTTGGTCTCGCGGATGCGCGAGAGGTCGTCGGCAGCGCGGCGGGCAAGCGGGTGCGACTCGAACTCGGCGAACGGTACGTCGCGCAAAAGCGCCTGCCAGTAGAGCTCGACCAGCTCGGCCCCCTGCTCCGCGCCGGCGAAGCGCGGCGGCGGGGCGAGCTCGACGCAGGCCGGATCGGGACCGACCAGGTTGAGCGCCAAGCCGCCCTGGGGGTTGGCGAGCTTGACGAAGCCGCCCAGCGGGATGTGCTCGAAGTCGGCCGGGCGCCCGGAGGCGAGGGCCTGCAGCAGCAGCCGGTAGGCGGCGGCGTCGACCTCGCCCCGTGGGTCGTGCGGCAGGCCTTTCGAGTAGCAGGCGATCCAGCCGGGCAGGTCCGCCTCGTCGCCGTTGGTGGCGTGGCGGGCGGCGGGCTGGCCGTCCTGCAGCCTGGCGGCCGCGACTCGCGCGGCGAAGGCATGGCGCGCCCGGTCCTGGCCGGCGGTGAGGGGATGGGAAGGCGGGACGGTGCCGGAACCCGTCGCGGCCGACCCGGCGGCGGCGGCCGCTGCCGCGCCGGCAGGCGCCAAGGCGTCGCCGGCGAGCGCCAGGCCGGCCAGCGCGGCGCCGCCGCCGAGCAGCCCGCGCCTGCTCAGCGAGCTGGCGGTTGGCGGCGCCGCCACCGGCCCGGCGCCCGCGGCGGCGCCAGCGGCTGGCGGTCGGGCACCGGCGGCCACGGCGCCACCGTCGCCGGGGAGCCTCGTCGGGTGCCGCTTCTTGCCGAGCATGGCAGGGACGTCAAGGCATGGATGCCGTGGCGAGCAGTCCAGCCGCGGCCGTGCCGCTCGCCGGGCCGTCGGGCGGACGTTCGATGGGCACCGAGGTGATGATCGGCGAGGGCGGCCCGGGATCGGGGACGAGCTGCGGCATGCTGACGATGGTGACGCCTCCCTGAACGAGCTGGCTCACCGTCACCGGGCCGGAGACCAGCAGGACGCCGCAGGGCAGGTGACGGGAGGCGGTGACGGTGACCTGGCCTTGCAGCGTGGGCACTCCGGCGACGTTGAAGGTACCGTCGGCGGCGGCTGTCGCGGCGAGCTGGGCGTAGCCGAGGTCGATCACCACCTGGGCGCCGGACCCCGGCGAGCCGTCGAGGTTGAAGACCTGGCCGCTCACCGTGGTCAGCGGGTCGGCGCCGAGGAACGGGTAAGGCTGGAGGGCGAGGGAGCCGAGGTCCGTGGTGCCACCGGGGGCCGCGTGCGGGCCTTGGGCGCCGCTGGCAGCGTAGAGCATGGCGCCGCTGATCGTGATGGCCGCCTCGGCCTGCAGGGTCCACGCCCGCGCGGGGAAGGCGGGAACCGTGAAGGCGCCGCCGGGGCCGCTCAGCACGGTGGCGGTGTCGGCCAGATCGGTGCTCGAGACGGTGATGGTGACGCCCGCCAGGCCCTGGCCGTCGGTGCCCAGGACGCTGCCGGTCACCGTGGTCGGCTGCGACGTCGGAGTGGGGAGGATCATCAGGTTGCCGAGGGATTCGTTCTGACCCGGGGGCGGCGGCGGCACCACGGTGCCGGCCCCCGCCGGGCAGCCGCTCACGGTGCCGGTGGCGGTCACCTCGAAATCGCCGCTGTTGGTGGACAGGCCGGCGACCATGAAGGAGCCGTCGGAGCCGGAGGTGGTGTTGAATGAAACGCCGCCCACGATGACGGTGACGGCCGCCGCCGCGACTCTGGCGCCGGCCGGGTCGACGACGAACCCGCTCACCGCCGTTCCCGGATCGGCGACGCTGGTGACGGTCACCGGCGCGGACTGCGCCGCCAGGAACACGTTGTCGGTGGCGACGGCGGTGAGCACCGCGGTCTGGCCGGCCGGCGGCGCGGTGATCTGCGCCACGAAGGGCGCGGTGGTCGTGCCCGCGAACACGACGCCAGAGAGATCGAACACCACGTTGGCGATGCCGGTCAGGTCGCTGGCTCCCGCCACGATCGGCACCACGCTGCCCTCGGTCACCCGCGCGCCGTCGAGCGGCGAGAAGATCGCCACTGTCGGCGGCACGTCGGGCTGGACGGTCACGGTCACCGGCGCCGACATCGTTCCCGCTTGCAGCGCGTTGTAGGCGAGCGCGGTCACGGAGAGCGTCGCCGAGCCGCGCGGCAACGTCACCTGGAAGAGGTAGGGCGGCGCGAAGGCGAAGCCGGCCAGCTGGCCGTTCACATAGACCTCGACCCGCGTCACCGCCAAGGGGTCGGTCGCCGCGACCGCGATGGTGAGCGGCGTGCCGTCGACCAGGGTCTGGCCGGGGACCGGCGCCAGGATGGTCGCGACCGGCCCTGAATAGGGCTGCACGAGGAGCGTCTCCTGGGCGGTCGCCTGCACGCCGCTGATGTTGGTCGCCACGGCGCCGAGGGTCATCGCCGGCTGCCCGGCGGGTGGCTTGACGGTGACCTGGTACGGCGGCGTGTAGAGCGTCTCGACGATCGCGCCGTTGACCAGGATGCTGACCGAGGTCACCGACACCTCGTCCTGGGCCGTCACGGCCACCGTCAGCGGCAGCCGCTCCGGCACCGAGGCACCCGCCGCCGGCGACGTGATGCTGACGGCCGGGGGAGTGGTGTCGCCGTCGACCGGCAGCTCGAAGAGTCCGGTGTAGAGGCCTCCCTGGTACCAGGTGTAGGGGGTGAACTCGCTGAACTGGTAATTCGCCGCGAGGAAGACCGCGCCGTTGCGCAAGGCGATGTCGTTGGCGCGCGGTGCAATCACCCCGTCCGCGCTGGGTAACGTGCTCAAGTCGAGCACCGCGGTGTAGACCGGAGGCAGCCTGCCGACGTCGAAGATCGCCGCCTGGCCGGCGAAGAAGAACTGCGCGCCCAGGGCGAAGCCGTCCGCGAGCGCCGCGCGAGTGACGCCCAGGTCGTCCCGGCTGGCTCCCACCTCCACGGGGTTCGTCGGGTCCGCCAGCTCGACGACGTGCAGGCCGCCGTAGATCCCTTCCTCGCCGGCGGCCACGTAGGCGTAGTGGCCGCGCACCGTGACGCTGCCGGCGCGCGGTTGGCCGGGAGGGGTGGTGCCGCGGAGGACCGGCGCCGCCGGCACGCTCACGTCCACGACCGCCACGCCCCCGTTGCCGCAGGCGACGACCGCGTAGGAACCGATCAGGCCGGACCCACCCAGCCCGGTGCCGCCCAGGCTCACCGCGCGCGGGGTGCCCGCGAGCGCCAGCGAGCCGACCTCGCGCGGCTGCATCGGATTCGTCACGTCCACCACGTGCAAGCCGAAGCTCAGGTCGGCGAGATACACCAGGTTGCCGCCGACCGCCACGCGAACCTGCCGGCCGCCCGGGAAGCTCGAGCTGCCGAGCAGCACGGGGTGCACCGGATCGCTCACGTCCACCAGCTGCAGGCCGACGTCCTCGGCGACGTAGGCCACGCTGCCCGCGACCCGCACGTCATTGGCGCTGCCCGGCGTGGCCAGCTGCGCGACGAGCACCGGGGCTTGCAGGTTCGTCACGTCCACGACCGACAGCCCGAAGCCGCCGGAGGCCACGAACGCCAGGTCGCCGGACACCTCGACGGCGTTCTGGAAGCCGGGAAGCGGCAGGAACGCAAGCGCGACCGGCGAGAAGGTCGTCACCGTGACGCTCGACGTCGCGGCAGGGCCGCCATGGCTCACCGTGACTGTGATCGCGGCGGTGCCGCTCTGGCCGGCGTACACCCGGCCCGGCTGCGCTCCGAAGCTCGCCACCGCGAGATTGCTCGAACCGACCTGGACCTGGGCCTGGTAGAGCGGATTGAACAGGTTGATGGCACGGCCGTCGATGACGTTGCCCTGCGCCGAGAGCTGCCGCGACGCCTCGCTGCCGACCGTGTTGAAGACCAGGGTGAACGCGGCCGGCGAGACCGTGATCGAGGAGAGCGCCGCCGCCAGGTTGAAGCTGTGGATATCGAGCGGATCGCTGCCGGTGCGCACCTCGACCCCGTCCGAGATGCCGTCGCCGTCGGTGTCCCAGAGCAGCGGATTGGTGTGGTAGACGTGCACCTCGTCGCCATCGGAGAGGCCGTCGCCGTCGGTGTCGGGGTTGTTGGGATCGGTGCCGTGCTGGTACTCCTCGAGGTTGGTCAGCCCGTCGTGGTCGGGGTCCTCCATCGCCACGTACGGGTCGTTGGGATCGAGACCGTGCGCGACCTTCCAGTCGTCGGGGATGCCGTCGCCGACCGTGCTGCCCGAGAGCACCACCTGCAGGCGGATCACGCCGAGGGCCCCCTCGTCGAGGGCGCTGATCATCACCACGCCGCTCAACACCGCGGTCACGATGCCATTGGCATCGACGGTGGCGATCGCCGGATTGCTCGACCGGTAGCCGGTGCCGGTGGTGCCCGGCGTGACGTCGCCCTGCGAGGAGTCCGGGTAGGTCGCCGTCGCGGTGAGCTGCACCTGCTGGCCCACGGTCGAGAGCGACGTGAGCGGCGCCGTCAGGGTCAGCTGCGTGGGGATCGGCTGCAGCTGGGCAAAGGAGATGTCGTCGACGGTGATGACGCCGTTGGCAGGCACGGTGATCAGGCTCGACTGCCCCGAGCGGGTGACGCCGTTGGCCACACACGTGGCGCGCACCCGGATCTGCCCGGAGCCCGCCGGCACGTTGGCGAGCACCCAGACGCCGGCGGCATCCACCGGCGCGGTGCGGTTGAGCGCGCTGACCATGCACGTCTGGTCGAGCTGGGCCAGGGCGGGGGTCGCCATGACGACAAGGACCAGCAGCAGCGGGACCGACAGGAGCGCGCGGCGGCTCATCATGAGCTGAACGGCTTCGATCCGTAAGGCAGCTTGAGAATGCAGCACCCGGGCTCGATGGCATGAACGGCCTCGAAGCGCCCGTCGCCCCGATCCTTGAGAAACATGAGGTAGGCGGACCCTTCGCCGGCCTTGAAGTTGACGAGCATGGGTCCACCCCTATGAGTGCCCGAGGTGTCTTTCACCTTCTCGCGGTAGTGAACGAGAGCGAAGGTACCGCCGGTGAGCTTCTCATCTCCCTTGAGCACCGCGAGAATGCTGAAGGTCGTCTCGATCCCGACGGCTGGAACGGGATCCCGGTTCGGGCCTTGGCTGACGCCGGGAAGCTGCGCGTCCTCGCCCTGTTCCTGCCTTGCCAAGGGCGTGGCAATGACCACGAGGTCTGAGTTCGCTGTCATCCAGTCGTAGGACGGGTACGTCGACGCGTATCCATGAACGACACTGGGCGTCGTGCACAAGCTCATGGCGACCATCAAGAACGCGGTCCGAGGGTTCATCAGGTTTGCAGACCTCCTCTCCACTTCACGTTCCAGGCGGAGCAGCTCGGCCGTTCGAGGTCAATGCGTGCCGGCACAGCTCACCATGTCGAAGACCAGCTCGGGGACGCCCGACATCGCCTTGCTGAATTGAAAGTACAGATCGGGGTTCTGTCCGAGCAAGTCGACCAGGTGCTCGATGACGCGCCCGGTCGGCCGCAGCGTCACTTTCTGGCTGAAAATCGGATGTCGCGAATCACCGATTACCATCGGTGGCGCCAGGGTGGAGAATGCCGGCACGTCCCTCCCCAGTCTGTCCAGATAGCGGTAAGCAGCATCCAGGCGAGAGGTCGAGGCGATATCGATGCCAGAGATCGCTAACTGAAACTCGGGCGCGGCCGGGTAGAGCACTTCTCGTCCGGCGATGGTCTCGGCGCGATAGGCTGGATCCTGCGCAGCGATCTGCCGGAGCACTTCGGCTACCGTGGCTCCATGGACGTTGAGGCTGACGGTACGTTCGCCGGGGGCCGCGATGAAGGAGACCGGAGCGCATTCCTGGCGCCGCAGGAGCTGGACGACGGCGGTCGCAGAAGCCCCTTGTACAGTGATCTCGATGGGCCGCAACGGCTTCGTGATCGGTCCCGCTCCTTCACCGAGGCCGCGCGCCGGAGTCCGCGGCGGACCCTTCGGTGTCGCGGGAAGGATGACGGTAAAGCCCAGTGCAGACAGGCTGTTGTCATTGCGTGCACTTACCGTCGCCGTGCCGCTGCCGCGTACACTGACCAACCCGTCGGCGCTGACGGCGACCACCTCTTCGTCGCTGGACGAGTAGGTCGTGCCGCAGCTGCCCGCAGTGAAGTCAAGGCTCTCGCCGACGCCCCTCAACTTGCCAAGGACCTTGAGCTGCACGGTGTCGGCCCTGTCCCTCAGAGTGGTCGTCGGAGCCTTCACTACGAAGGACGGCAGCAGCTCCAAGCCGCTGAGATCGAGCTCTTGATGACCCGAGCGATCTCGCCTCAGAGAGAAGACGGCGGATGGACGCTGGCCCAGGAGCTGCACCAGGAGCTCGAGGACGGTGCCCGGCGAGGCCACCGTCACGACATCGCGATAGATCGATCCCACTCTGCCCATGACCAGATACGTGGGCGGAAGCAGTCCGGCGAACGCCGGGACCCTTCGGCTGAGCTCGTCGGCGAGGTGGACCGCCACTGAGAACCGATCGGCCGGCCCAAGCTTGAAGCCGTCGAGCCGCATGTCCCACTTCTGGTCACGCGGGAACAGCACCAGCCGGTCGTGGATGACGCCATAGCGATATGCGGGAGCACGAGCTACCACCGCGTCGAGCACTTGGCGCACGGTGGCGTCGCGCAGGTCGAGACTGACCTTGACCTCGGGGTCGGCCTGGATGAACGACAGAGGAACCGCGTGCTCGTTCACCAGCCGCAGCCAGACACTCTCGACCGTGACGTCCGTGCACGCGAAAGGTCCCACCCGCGCGTCGAGAAGCCTCTCCCCTATCAACGCACCCCAGGGACAGCCGGCCGCGAGCGGGCTTGGAAGGCCAGGCTGTACGGCGATGAGCGGACAGACGACCAGGGAGATGATCGCGCAGACGCCGGCAGTTCTCTGGCTTGCATGCATGGCGCTAGGGCATCCGAGTCACTGACATGCTGCCCGTACACCCGGACGCCGTCTTATGAAAAGTAACAGCGACTGTTACGACCTCACCAAGATAGTCGTTGCTAGTCATCGCTGGTCGCCAGTAAATCTGTTGCTGGGAAGTTTCGGTGCAATCGCCGGTCGGAAGCGTTTCAATCCTGGCGCAGAAGGCGAACTGATCACTGCAGCCAATCAGGCCGTTTCCCTTATCCACCGAGCAACCGGTACCTATCTGGATTGGATGCGGTCCGGCACACTTATTGTCACTCTTACCGGATTCTGACCAGCTATTCCCCGCCAGGTCGATCTGACCACAGTGGGGGTCCACGCCTGCATAGTTGAAATACATCACCGCGCCGCACCTTTGAGCTTTATCGGCTGGACCGTCAGGATCGTTGGGACACTGGTACTGCTGGATGCTATTGCTGTCTATTCTGAGCCTGACCCGGCGGGCGATGTTGGGAAGGATCGCGTTGGGGGGTGCGCAATCATTTGGACCGTTGCAGGAATAGCCCGGACCGGGAGGGTTCTTGCAAGCCGCGCATAAATCCCTTGTCTTGCAGTCGTCCCCTGTACAGTCGGTGCATTCCGGGCAGTTGTTGGGGCCACCGGTGTCCTGAGGGAAACCGCAGCAGTGCCACCCTGCCTTGAGGATGCCGACGCCGACGTTCGAGGTGACGACGGCGCCGTCGTCGCTGACCGTGCCGGGACCGATGCTGACGAAGTGGCCGAGGTCGTGGTCGAAGGAGTAGAACTCGGTCACCTGGCCCGGGGCCAGGCCCTCGACGTTGGGCATGGTGAGCCTGGCGGGTGGATCGAAGCGGGCGCCGGCCGGCTGGATGGTGACGATGAGGCGCGGCTGCTGGCCGAAGTTCGGGACCATCGGCACCTTGTCGCTGTGGACGACCGTCACGCTCACCACGCCACTGCGGCCGCCGCTGGGGAAGGTTACCGAGCCAGGCTGGATCTGGAGCGCGAAGCCGGGGAGCTGCGGCAGGGTCAGCGTGCCGCCGTGGGTCTCGTCCACCTGGATGCCGTGGGTCAGGTCGAGCGGCAGCAGGTAGATCGGCATGCGCAAAGTGTTGTTGCGCCCCGGCACGGTGGTCAGGTCGAACTCGAGATCCGGCCACGCGCCGGGCCGCTGGGCGGTGCTGCCGTCGACGATGAGTTTGAGCGTGCCGATCGGCGTCGGCGAGATCTGGAACAGCCCCTGGGCGTCGGTCGACGCGGTCAGGGCGGTGTCGCGGATGCGCACGGTGACGCCGGCGATGGGGACGTTGCTGTTGTCGAGCACGACGCCGCTCACCGCGGTGAGGCTGGGGTCTCCGGCTGCCCAGGTGGAGGCGACGAAGCTCGCCACCGGGCCGCTGGCGAGACCATCGATCGTGGCCTCGACGATGTTGTTGGCGATGCCCTCGGCGGGATCGGTGATCAGGGTGGCGATGAGGCGGCCGTCGCTGTCGGTGGTGAGCGGAATTGTCTGCTGGCCGTTGGCGAACTGGCCGGCGCCCTTGACGACGCGGAAGGTGGCTGGGATCCCGGGCAGGCGATTGGAGCCGGCATCGACGACGGCCGCCACCAGCGGCCGCGGCAGGGCCTGGCCGGCGACGCCCAACTGCTGGTCTCCCGAGTCTACGACGATGAGGGTCGGAGTGCCCGGCAGGGCGCTGGCGATGAAGACTGCCGGCAGGCCGAAGCCCGGCGTCGAGGCCTCGATCACCTGGTTGCCGGCGCCGGCCCGGGTGCCGGTGGTGAAGTGCACCAGGGCCTGGCCGCTCGCGTCGCTGGTCACCGCGAGGTCGCGCTTCCCGCCGTCCACCGTGCCGTCGCCGCCCCGCACGCGGAAGAGGACCGGCTTGCCTGGCACGGGTTGACCTGTCGCGTCCAGAACGACTGCGACCAGGGGCCGGGAGAGGGCGGTGCCGATGACGGCGCTCTGGCCGCCGCCGGAGACGACGGCGACGCTCGGTCCTGCGGGCGCGGCTTGCTGGATGGTGACGGTCGCCTGCGCCTGGTTGCCGGCGGCGTCCACGGCGATGGCGGTGAGCACGTTGGACCCCGGCTGCAACGGCACTGCCTGTGCCAAGAAGGAGCGATTGGCCACCGCCGCGGGTACGCCGTTGACCGTCACCTGCACGTTGCCGGCATTGACCGTGCCCGCGACGATGTCGTTGACCAAGCCCGAGACGGCGACCGTGGCGCCAGTGAGCGTCGATCCGGCAGCCGGCGTGTAGATGGCCACGTGCGGCGGCGTGAGGTCGCGGACGACGTTGATGATGGCGAGGCCGACGCGGCCCTGGGCGTCGGTGGCGGTCGCGGTCAGGCTGTTGCCGCCCTCGATGAGCGGCACGCCGGCGGCGGTGAAGGTGTTGCCGGCGACGGTGGCTGCGACGCCGTTGACGCTCACCGTCGCCACCGCGCTGACCGTGCCGCTCACCGTCACGGTGGTGGCGTTGACGTAGCTCAGATCGGCGGGCGAGGTGATGACGACCGCCGGGATACTGAAACGGTTGAGGGTGACGACGACGGTCTGCTCGTTGCCGGCCAGATCGAAAGCGTCCACCTCGATGGGGTTGGCGCCCTCGGCCACCGGCACGGTGGCGGTGAACTGACCGTTGACGGCGGGCGTGACCGCCTGGCCGGCGACCGTCAGCGTGGCGATGCCGGTGTCATCGGTGGCGCTGCCGGAGACCTGGACCTGCGGCTGATTGGTGATCTGGCCGGGGGCCGGTGCCGTGAGCGTCAACACCGGCGGCGTGGTGTCGAGCGTCACGCCGGCGACGGCCGAAGCCTGGTTGCCGGCCGCATCGGTCGCCACGGCGAGGAGCTGGTTGAACAGCGGGGTCAAGGTCACGGTGGCGGTGAAGGTGCCCTGGGCGAGGGTCGCCGGCTGGCCGCCGACGGTCACGGCGGTGACGACGCTGTTGACCGTCCCTGCGACCTGGACGGATGCCACTTTGAAGTACGAGCCGTCCGCCGGGCTGGTGATCGAGATGGCCGGCAGCGGCGCGCTCACCTGGAAGGCCAGGGTCGCGGTCGCCAGGTTCCCCGCCTGGTCATGGATCGACGCCGCGGCGGTGTGACCCCCTGCTGCCAGGGCGGGCGAGACGCAGGTGGCCGATGCCGGCCCGGCGGTGCAGCTGGCGCTGATGTCGGTGCCGTCGAGGCTCACCCGCAGGCTGCCGAGGTTGACTCCCGAGGCGGCGTCGCTGTAGGCGACGACGATCGGCGGCGAGGTTCCCGGCGCCACCTGGCCGCTCGGCGAGGTGAAGGCTAGGGCGGGCGGCGTCGTGTCGGTGGTGAAGCTCCACTGTGCCTGGGCGAGGTTGCCGGCGAGATCGCGGACGCTGAGCGCGGCGGCGTGGCTGCCGTCCGCCAGCGGCGGGCTCGGGGTAAAACTGAATCCCGCGGCGGTCACTTGCGCTGCATTGGTCCGGTCGGTGCCGTCCAGGAGGAAGTGCACGCTGGCGGGATCGACGCCGGAGAGGTCGTCCGCGAACGCCGCCGCGATCGCCGGCGTCGCGCTGGCCAGCAAGCTGCCGCCGGCAGGCGTCAGGTTGGAGATCGCCGGCGGCGTCACGTCGAGCTCGAGGAAGGCCAGGTGAGAGTCGTGCTCGACGTGCAGCTGATGCAGGGTCACGAGCACGCCTTCGAGGTTGGCCTTGGCACCGAGGCGCGCATCATGGCCGGCGAGGAGCAGCCCGCGGAAGGGGCGCGCCTTCCCGACGTGGAGGTCGTGGAAGGCGAGGAGCGAGAGCCGGCTGGTCGGGGCGAGGGTGATCGGTTGGTTCGGGTCGACGTCGTCGAGGAGGACATCGCCGCGGGCGATGATCGTGCCGGTGCCGTTCAGGCTGCCCTCGATATGCGCGTCGCCGGCGACGAAGACGACGTCGTCGATCTCGGCGTTCTTGAACGCGGTGTCTTTCTCGAAGACTCGGTTCGCAAGCGCACGAGCTTGGGCCTCGGTGGGAAGTCGGGGCAGCGTGCGGACCGGCGCGCCGGAGGTGACCGTGCCGGTGACGGTGCCACGATTGTCGACGCGCCCGACGGCCGAGACGTTACCGGTCACCAGGTCCCCGGTGTCGAGGTCCACGTTGGCGTTGCCGTGAACGTTGCCGGCGAGCTGGCAGTCCTTCTCGACCTGGAGCCGGCTGCCCGCGACGGCGATGAAGCTGCGGTAGAGGGGTGATGCCGGGTCCGGCATGACGAGCGCGGGCGCGGCTCCCGCGGCTGCAGGCCAGACGGCGAGCCAGAGGAGGTGGGCGCAGAGGAGGGATCGGACGGCGCTCCGGCTCCGGCTGACACTTCCCCGGCCGACCTCGAGGTTTCGCGGCACTTCGGCCCCCCGGCGCGATCGACATGTGGATTGACTCGCGGCGAACGCCGCCGAGAGACTCCTGCGGAGCCAGTCGCTGATCCGATAGGACCTGAGAGTACGAAGATATACGTGCTTTGTCAAGTACTGAATAGATGGGCGTATTGAAATAGGGGCATGCTTCGTAGGATCGGCGCGGATGGGCGCTGCTTGGCGCTCCGGGATGGTATCGGCTGCGGTATGATTTTTTCAGTCAATAGATGACTTGTACTGTCTAGTGGCGGCCGACGGCGGCGAGGTGTAGACTGTGGGCGTCATGGCCGTCATGCCTGTCATGCTCGACTCGGAAGCGGTGCTGCGGCGGATGCGGGAGGTGCTCGGCAAGCTCATCCGGCTCTCCGACATGACGCGGGTGGAGATCGGCGAGCGCCTCGGCGGCGGGCCGCACCTGGTGCGGCGGATCTTGAACGGAGACACGGAGCTGAAGGCGCGGCACATCCTCGAGATCGCGGATCTGATCGGTATCCGGCCGCTCGAGTTCTTCCACATCGTGTTCGAGGGCGAGCCGGCGAAGCCGAGCCCGCTGATCGAGAAGATGGGCGACCTCGCGGCGGAGCTCGAAGCCTATCGCGCCGGTGCGATGGGCCGGGAGCGGGAGGCGGGAGAGGAGCGGCCGGCGGCTGACGCGCGGACGCGGGGGGCGCAGGGAGCGCAGGGAGGAAAGAAAGCGCGGCGCCGGCCGGGGCCGGGCGGGCGGAAGGGGCGGGTGAAGGAAAGGGGGCCTGGCTGAGGACGACGAAGGACCTATCTGTCGACTGCACCAACCTGGAGAGACACCATGCCCGCGACGGAACATCGCAACCTCCAAGGCCAGAAGGCACTCGTGACGGGCGCGACGTCCGGCCTCGGCCGGGCGATCGCCTTGCAACTGGCCCGCGACGGCGCCGAGGTCGTCGTCCACGGCCGCGACGAGGCACGCGGCGCCGAGACCGTCGAGGCGATCCGCGCCGGCGGTGGGCGCGCCCGGTTCGTGGCGGCCGACCTCGGCGATCCCGCCGACATCGAGCGGCTGGCCG
>Ga0210384_10003091_pt1 | contig 19615 bp, 20 predicted proteins | sample IncBWH2MmetaG_FD_160574 | JGI IMG/M metagenome (GOLD analysis project Ga0210384, IMG submission 160574) | Forest soil microbial communities from Barre Woods Harvard Forest LTER site, Petersham, Massachusetts, United States - Inc-BW-H-2-M | ecosystem: Environmental > Terrestrial > Soil >...
CGCCTGCGCGTACTTCTGCGCGTGGAAGCGCCCGAGGTAACCGACACCAATGACGGCGGCTCTGATTTTCTCCATGGGAACGCTATTATGCCCGGATGAGTCCCTCGTCTGCGTCGCCAGGCAGCGGGCCGCTGCAGCGGCTGGCGCAGCTGCGTGATTCCCTGCGCGCCCGCTCGCGCACGCAGCGCGAACTCATCCTTTTCGGCCTGATGACCGGGTTCGGGCTCATCGTGATGCCGTTCGTGATCTGGATCGCCAGCGCCCGTGTGCTCGGGCCCTACACCCACGGCCAGGACCTGCACGCCGGCCCGCTCGCGCTGGTTGCCGATTATTATGTCGGGCTCGTGCACGGCTCGGCGGTGTTCTGGTGCGTGGCACTGGGTCCGGCAGTAGTGGTGCTGCTGATCCGGGTGTTCCTGGCGGGGTGGCGCGCGTAGGCTAAGCGGCACGCCGTTCCTGACGGCCCTACTTGGGCCAGTACAGCCACACGGCCACGGCGAACATCGCCAGCGCCGCGGCATGTGCGGGCAGGCGCCAGCGGCGCTCGCGCTGCTCGGCGTAGAAACTGGCTGCCGTGACTGCCGCAAACGCCGTGAAGACCAGAACGGCGCGCACCAGGGCGGCGTGCTCGGGGGCGAAGCGCGCCTCGTCCGCGGGCAGGAACAGGATCACGATCCAGGTCATGATGAGCCCGATCGCCAGGGCGACCGCGGAACCCGCGAGAATGGCCAGAAGTGCCGCCAAAGGGCGCATGCTGTGACGACCTTACTTGCTAAAGGCGAACCGCCCGCTCTAGCCTTACTCTATAGAGTGTACCCAGGCGGCGAGCCCCCAAGATGACCCTACCCCTATGACCCTACCCCTGCGTCGTTCCTCCGGCTGGATTACGGCCTGCGTCCTGGCGGCCCTCGCACTGGCGCTGGCGGGCTCCGTGCAGGCCCCTGCCGGGACCTCGATCCTGCCCCCCGGGGCGCTTGCGCCCAGCGATACACAGCGGGCCACGGCGCGCAAAGTGGGGCGCATTCTCGAGGAGGCGCACTACAGCCGCGCGTCGCTCGACGAGAAGATGTCCCAGGTCGTCTACGAGCGGTATCTGGAGTTCCTCGACGGCCAGAAGAGCTACTTCCTCGCGAGCGACATCCGCGACTTCAACGTCTATCGGCTGCAGTTCGGCAACATGATCCGCACCGGGGACATCGACCCTGCCTATCTGATTTTCGCGCGCTTCCAGCAACGCAACCGCGAGCGCATGCAGCACGCCATCGCTTTGCTGCAGAGCGAGCCTGACTGGAACGTAAACGAGTCGTTCGAATTTGACCGCACCCACGCCGCCTGGCCGACCGACCAGGCAGCCATGGACGACCTGTGGCGCAAACGGGTGAAGAACGACGCACTGTCGCTGCTCTTGACCGGCAAGCCCTGGCCGGAGGCCGCCGACATCCTGCGCAAGCGCTACGAGCGGGTGCTGAAGCGCGTCGACCAGGTGAGCGCCGAGGACGTGTTCGAGAACCTGATGAACGCCTACGCACGCGCCTTCGATCCGCACTCGAGTTACTTCTCGCCGCGCTCCTCCGAGGAATACCGCATCCAGATGAGCCTCAACTACGACGGCATCGGCGCCTCGCTGCAGCTGGTCGATGACTTCGTGACCATCATGAACGTGCTCGACGGCGGCCCGGCCGCCGTCGCCGGCACCCTCAACAACAACGACCGCATCACCGGCGTCGGCCAGGGCCATGACGGCGCGTTCACCGACGTGATCGGCTGGCGCCTCGATGACGTCGTGCAGCTGATCCGCGGCAAGGCGGGCACCACGGTGCGTCTGCAGGTATTGCCCGCGGGGGCCGCCCCGGGCAGCCCGGAGAAGGTGCTGGAGTTCGTGCGCAACAAGGTGACGCTCGAAGCGCAGGCCGCGCACAAACAGGTGAAGACCGTGGTGCGCAACGGCCGTACGCTCAAGGTCGGCATCATCACCGTGCCGGGGTTTTACGAGGACGTCGCGGCGCAAAGCGCCGGTGACCCGAACTACCGCAGCACCACGCGCGACGTGCTGAAGCTGGTGCGCGAATTGCGCGCTGAAAACGTGGATGGCCTGGTGCTCGACCTGCGCAACAACGGCGGCGGCTACCTGCCCGAGGCCACCGCGCTTACCGGGCTCTTCATCGAGCACGGCCCGGTGGTGCAGCTGCGCGACACCAGCGGCAGAACCGAAGTGCTGGACGATCCGGAGAGCGCCCCCTCCTACGACGGGCCGCTCGCGGTGCTGGTGGACCGCCTGAGCGCCTCGGCTTCGGAGATCTTCGCCGGCGCGATCCAGGACTATCACCGCGGGCTGATCCTCGGTCAGACCACCTTCGGCAAGGGCACCGTGCAGAACCTCATGCCGCTGGATCGCTGGTCCAAGGAGCCGGTGAACGGCCAGCTGACCGTGACGATCGGTAAGTTCTACCGCGTCACCGGCGAGAGCACCCAGGAAAAGGGCGTGGAGCCGGATGTGTCGCTCGCCTCGGCGCTCGATGCCAAGGAAATCGGCGAACACGCGCTGGAATCAGCCCTGCCCTGGGACCGAATCGCGGGTGTGCCCTTCCGGACCAGCGTCGGCACGGCAGCCGCGCCCGCAGTGGCAGCCCTGGCCTCGGAAGAGGAGTCCCGGGCCCATCACGACCCGGACTATCGCTGGCTGATGTCGGACATCGCGGCGATCGACTCCGAGCGCGACCAGCACAGCGTGTCGCTCAATCTGAACGCGCGGCGCGAGGAGCGCGCCCACGTCGACAAGGAGCGCCTGGCGCGCGAGAACACCCGCCGGGCGGCAAAGAATCAACCGCCGTTCAAGAGCGTCGAGGACCTGGACAAGTCCTACAAGGACAGCAAGGACAAGCCCAAGGATGCAGCCGGGGATGTGCTGCTCGAGCAGGCGGCGCAGATCATGGCGGACATGGTGACCGGCGCGCGTCCTGCGCCACAGCCGCAGAAGACTGCACGGGCGAGCTGAACTACCGCAACAGGATCCGGAACAGGTCCCAGGTATCTTCGCTCAGGACATTCGGCAGCGGCGCGCCGTCGGTGCCGCGCGCCGGTTCATTCAGCACGTCCCCGGCGCTGGCGTTAAGCGAGTCCGGCACCGGCGTCGTATCCCCAGGTCCGCGGTAGCGCACCGCAGCCTTCAAGGGCGCGGTGCGGGCCTTGATTTCCGCGGCGAGTGTATCGCGGCGTTCCAGCAGACCGTGCGCCCGCTGGATCTGCCCCATGAGCAGCACGCACTCGCGCGGCGCACCGTAGTCATCGCTCGCCTCGCGACGGCCGGTGGCGGCACGCGCCAGCTCCACGAGCGGCGTCTTCATGACTGCAAGGCGCAGGCACAGCACCTGTGCATAGGCGATCGCGGCGATGTTGATGGCGCGCCGCGCCGGCAGCGACAGCCCCGGAAACTCCGGACCGCTCTCGCGAGCCAGATCCTCGACGGCCCGCTGGGCCTGGTTGAGGGAACTGCCGGCCACGGCAGCGGCCGCGTGCGCCGCGGCCACGCGCTGCTCGAGTTGGCGGCGCTTGAAGTAGTGCCACAGCCGGTTCAGTCCCGCGCGCTGCGCTTCCAGAGTGGCAACGTCGCTCGCGGCTTGCGCCGCCAGCCCCTGGGCGGCCTGCAACTGCGTCGCCGCGGTTTGCCGGCGGGCGAACAGGCGCCGGTTGTGGTGGGCGACGTGCGCGCGGCGCTCACGCTCCTCCTGCTGGCGCACCAGATCCGCAACGAACTGCTTGATCAGATCGCGGCCCGCCTGCCACAGGCGCCGCAGCTGGTAAAACACCAGTGCCGGGTAAGCGGATTCCGCCACCCCCAGCCGCGCCTCGAGGCTGTTCAGCAGGCCTAAGGAGCGCTGGCTGGCACCTTCCTGCTGCTTGACGAGGTCCTGCAGGCGGTAGATCTCCTCCTGCAGGTCGCCATAGGCCTTCTTCAGTTCCGCACGGTTGCGGAACAGCGCCAGCACGCGTCGGTCCTCTTCGGGAGCACCGTCCGCGCGCAGGCTGAGCTTGAGAAATCCGAGTTGTCGCAGTGCCTTCATGAGAAATGCGGCGGGTGAACCGCCCTTCTCATGCGCCGCGGGTGAGCCTCGTACGGGATGAGAAGCGATGACCTCGCTCCACGCAGTATTCCAGCCACTTGTTTAACATTACGTTGCGCGCCCAGCGCTGATCCAGTTCACGCTCCGCGCAGCCGCGCAGCGCCTTAAGAATGGGCTGATTGTGACTTTCCGCCCAGTGCTGCGCTTCGACGAGGTGTGCGTCATGGTAGATACGCACGCCCATGTCCGGATATTGCTGCTCGCCGTGCGCCTGCGGCAGCAGGTAGGTCAGATTGACGGTGCTGGTGTACGGGGAGCGCTCGGTGACTTTGAGAACAAGATCACAATCGCCGCGGACACGCGACAGGTGCCGGCCGGCGAGTTGCCCGAGGTTTTCAGCGAGCCAGCCGAGCCGTATGAAATTGCTTTCGTACAGGCCCATGAGCGCGACAAAGCTGCGCGGGCGCGCGCGCCAGGAAACAACCGTCTGTGTGTCGGTGTGCAACACGCCACCGACTATAACGCACAAGGGCGGTGTCGCAAGTGCGATGCGGTGTGCATTTTGCACTCGCACGCGACTCACCGGAGCCTTGCAAGTTCCGTGCGACACGCGGCGCTCGCGTTGTGACTCCCGTCATGCGATCTTACATGGCTCGCGCGCCCTGCAGCGGGTCTTGGTCCCGCTAAGGCCGCAGGCGTCGTTCAATGCCGGTGGTGTTCAGGATGCGGCTGGCAATCTCCTCGATCGACATTTCGGTCGTGTCCAGCGACGGAATCGCGTAGCGCGCGAACATGGCTTGCGCGGTGCGCAGCTCGTACTGCACCTGCTGACTCGAGGCGTATCGGCTGTCGGGCCGGCGCTCGTGGCGGATCTGCTGCAGCCGCTCGGGCGTGATGGTGAGGGCGTGGAGCTTGTCGCGGTACGGCTCGAGGCGCGCCGGGATCTTGCCCGCCTCCAGATCCTCATCCGTGAGCGGATAGTTGGCGGCGAACACCCCGTACTGCAGCGCCATGTAGACACAGGTCGGGGTCTTGCCGACGCGCGACACGCCCACCAGCACCACGTCCGCATGCGCGTAGTCGCCACCGCCGCCGTCATCATTGGCGAGCGCGAAGTTAGTGGCGTTGATGCGCGTGGTATAGGCCGCAAGATCCGCGATACCGTGCGCGCGACCGGCGCGGTGTGAGGAGCGGGTGTTGAGTTCGCGCTCCAGCGGGCCGACGAAGGCGGCAAAAAAATCCAGAAACAGCCCATCGGCCGTCACCACGATGTCGCGCAGTTCGTCCTGCACCAGCGTGCTGAATACGATCGGCCGCAGGCCCTCATCCTGACCCGCGCGGTTTATGCGGCGGACCACCTCGCGCGCCTTGTCAACGTCCGACACAAATGGCAAAGTCACCGCCCGAAATTCCAGTCCCTCGAACTGTGTCATAAGACTGTGACCCATGGTTTCGGCGGTCACGCCCGTCTGGTCGGAAACGAAAAAAACGGTTCGACGACTCACGCTTTAGACCATTCCAATGGGGCGCTGATGGCGATAAGTTGTCAGTCTTTCACCGCGTGTGCAGGGTAGCAAGCGCCGCCGGCGCTCAGCAGTTTTGCGCCTAAGGAGCATCTTTGAACGCCTACGTCCTCCCGTTCGAGCAACTCACCATGCGCGACGTCGAGACGGTCGGCGGCAAGAACGCGTCCCTGGGCGAGATGATCGGCGCGCTGACCAGGCTCGGCGTGCAGGTGCCTGGCGGCTTCGCCACCACGGCGCAGGCTTACCGCGAATTCCTCGCCCAGGGCGGCCTCGATGAGCGCATCCGCGCCGAGTTGCGCGCTCTCAACGTCGATGACGTGACCAGGCTCGCCGCCAGCGGCGCGCGCATTCGCCAGTGGATCCTCGCCACCGCATTTCCGCCCGCCCTCGAAGCGGCCGTCAGCGCGGCGCTGGCACGCATGAGCGGCGGTAAGGAGATCGCCGTCGCGGTGCGCTCGTCTGCGACCGCGGAAGACCTGCCGGAGGCCTCCTTCGCCGGCCAGCAGGAGACCTTCCTCAATGTAACCGGCACGCGCGCGGTCCTCAGCGCCATGCACGAGGTGTTCGCCTCGCTGTTCAATGACCGCGCGATCTCTTACCGCGTGCACCAGGGCTTCGATCACAGCGCGGTCGCGCTGTCGGCCGGCGTGCAGCACATGGTACGCAGTGATCTGGGCGCGAGCGGCGTCATGTTCACCCTCGACACCGATTCGGGCTTCCGCGACGTGGTGTTCATCACCGCGTCCTGGGGCCTGGGCGAGACCGTGGTGCAGGGCGCGGTAAATCCGGACGAGTTCTACCTCTACAAACCGGGGCTGCGCGCCGGCAAGCACGCGGTCCTGCGGCGCAACCTCGGCAGCAAGGCGGTCAAGATGGTGTACGCGGCGGCTGGCTCAGCCGAGCGCGTCAGCACCGTCGAGGTGAGCGCGGCGGATCGCCAGCGTTTCTGCCTGGACGATGCGGATCTCGTGACGCTGGCACGCCAGGCGCTCACCATCGAGGAGCACTACGGGCGGCCGATGGATATCGAATGGGCGCGCGACGGGGCGACCGGCGCCATTTACATCCTGCAGGCGCGACCGGAGACGGTGCAGAGCCGCGCCGGTCGCACCATCCAGCGTTATTCACTGCGGGCACGCTCGCGCGTGCTCGTCACCGGCCGCAGCATCGGCCAGCGCATCGGCGCCGGCACCGCGCGCGTGATCAAAAGCGCCGCGGAAATGGCCCGCGTGCAGACCGGCGACGTGCTGGTTGCGGACATGACCGATCCGGACTGGGAGCCGGTCATGAAGCGCGCCGCCGCCATCGTCACCAACCGCGGCGGACGCACCTGTCATGCGGCCATCATCGCCCGCGAGCTGGGAATTCCCGCAGTGGTCGGCTGCAGCAATGCGACCACGATTATCCGCGAGGGCCAGGAGGTAACGGTATCGTGCGCCGAGGGCGACACCGGCCACGTCTACGAGGGCCTGCTCGCCTTTGAGCGCAAGCAGATCGAGCTGGACTCGCTGCCGAAGATTCCCCTCAAGATCATGATGAACGTCGGCAACCCCGACCGCGCCTTCGATTTTGCCGGCATTCCCAACCACGGCGTGGGACTGGCGCGCCTCGAATTCATCATCAATCGTATGATCGGTGTGCATCCGCGGGCGCTGCTGGAGTTCGACCGCCTCGACGCAGAGCTGCAGGCGCAGATCCGCACGCAGATGGCAGGCTACCCGGACCCGGTCGGCTTCTACGTCGAGAAGCTCAGCGAGGGCATCGCGCAGATCGCCGCGGCGTTTGCGCCCGAGCCGGTAATCGTGCGCCTCTCGGACTTCAAGTCCAACGAGTACGCGAACCTCATCGGCGGCGCGCGCTACGAGCCGCAGGAAGAAAACCCCATGTTGGGCTTCCGGGGTGCGGCGCGCTACGTCGACGAGAGCTTCCGCCCCTGCTTCGAGCTCGAGTGCCGCGCCCTGAAGCGCGTGCGCGAGACCATGGGGCTGAGCAACGTGCAGGTCATGGTGCCGTTCGTGCGCAGCGTCGCGGAGGCCAAGCGGGTCACGCAGCTGCTGGCGCAGAACGGACTTAAGCGCGGCGAGAACGGCCTCATCGTGATCATGATGTGCGAGCTGCCGACCAACGCCTTGCTGGCTGAGCAGTATCTTGAGCACTTCGACGGCATGTCGATCGGCTCGAACGACATGACCCAGCTCACCTTGGGGCTGGATCGGGATTCCTCGATCGTCGCCGGCCTGTTCGACGAGCGCGATGAGGCGGTGCGGAAGCTCCTGTCGATGACCATCAGCGCCTGCCGCAAACTCAACAAGTACGTCGGTATCTGCGGCCAGGGCCCCTCGGATTATCCGGACTTCGCCCGCTGGCTGCTCGATGAGGGCATCGGCAGCATGTCGCTGAATCCGGATACCGTGGTCGAGACCTGGCTGTTTCTTGCCCAGCCGCCGGCCAGCACTCCTTGAGGCTTGCGGACGCGCCTAGGGCACGCCGGCGTACGCCGGGGCAAAAAGACGCGCGCGATAGTGACGCAGCTCGGCGATGGACTCGTGGATGTCGGCCTGCGCCAGGTGCGTGCCGTGCTTCGCAAAGCCGTCCGCCACCGCCGGCGCCCAGCGCCGCGCCAGCTCCTTGAGCGTGCTGACGTCGAGGTTGCGGTAGTGGAAGAAGCGCTCGAGGTCGGGCATCAGGCGCGCAAGAAAGCGCCGATCCTGGCAGATGCTGTTGCCACACATGGGCGAGCTGCCCGGATTCACCAGGGAGCTCAGGAATTCGAGTGTCTGGCGCTGCGCCTCGGCGAGGCTGACGCGGCTCACGCGCACCCGCGCCAGCAAGCCCGAGGAGCCGTGCTGGCGCTGGTTCCAGTCATCCATGCGTGCCAGCACCTCCTCGCTCTGGTGGATCGCCAGCACCGGACCGTCGGCGATGACGGCGAGATCCCGATCGGTCACCACGGTCGCGATCTCGATGATCGAGTCGGATTCGGGCCTCAGTCCCGTCATCTCCAGATCGATCCAGACCAGGTAGTCGCCGCTCGGCATGTCGTGATAAGTGGTGGTAGCGTGTCGAAATCGGGAATTAAAGACCTGGGCAGTGTAGCAGACGCTTGGGTGCGGTCCGCATGAGCGACACCCTGGTTGGACGCGTGGTCGGGGCCTTTGGCCGCCACCTGCTGGTGCGCGATGCGGCCGGCGGCGAGCTGCGCGCGCGGCCATTCGGTCGGGCGCTCAGCGTCGTGTGCGGCGACGACGTGCGCTGCCGGCTCGATGCGCATCATGACGAGGTGCACGTCATTGAGGTATTGCCGCGGCGATCGGCGCTGTGGCGCGCGACGCAGCGCGGCGGCGCGGAACCCGTGGTCGCCAACCTCACCCACCTGCTGGTGGTGCTGGCGCCGCTGCCGGCACCGGACTGGTTCGTCATCGACCGCTATCTGGCCGCGGCGACCGCGGGCGGCATCACCGCCACGCTCATCGTCAACAAGAGCGACCTCGGTATCGATGCCTCCCTGAGCGCTGAGCTGCAGGTGTACGCGGCGGCGGGGTATAGCGCGCTCCCCTGCTCGGCCGCCACCGGCGCTGCCGTGGCCGCGCTGCCCGCGACTCTGGGCGCGGGCAGCGTCGCAACCCTGGTAGGCCAGTCCGGTGTTGGCAAGTCCTCGCTCGTGCAGCGCCTGCTGCCGGAGGCGCAGCTTGCCATCGGCGAGCTGGTGCGCGAGGAGGAGGGGCGCCACACCACGACCGCCGCGCGCCTGTTCGACCTGCCCGGAGGCGCCGCGTTGATCGACTCGCCCGGCGTGCGCGACTTTGCCCCGGCCGTCGAGGCGCTCGATGCGGGCAGCCTCGGGTTCGTGGAGGTGGCGCGGCTCGCGAGCGGCTGCCGCTTCAACGACTGCATCCACATGCGCGAGCCGGGGTGCGCGGTGCGCGCGGCCGCCGCGAGCGGCGCCTTGCATCCGCGGCGCTACGAAAGCTATCGGCGGCTGCGGCGCCTGCGCGAGGAACTCACCGCGGCGCGCGGCCCGCGACGCGCGCGGTAGACGCAGCCGGCCAAAGTCGCGCCTTTGGCCGGCGGCAACGGAGCCGCGGTCCGCCGAAATCGCTTCCTGCGATTTCGGCCAATAGACTACAGCGACTGGCGGCCGGCGAGCGCGTGCGCCAGCGTGCCGCCGTCAACGTATTCGAGCTCGCCGCCGACGGGCACGCCGTGGGCGATGCGGCTGGCACGGATTCCATGGCGCGCGGCCACCTCGCTCAGGTAATGCGCGGTCGCCTCGCCTTCGACCGTGGAGTTGGTGGCGAGAATCAGCTCGCGGACGTGCCCTTCCGCGAGGATGGCCTCGAGCTCGCGGCTGCCGAGCTGCTCCGGCCCCACCCCGTCCAGCGGCGACAGATGCCCCATGAGCACAAAGTAGCGGCCGCGGTAGCTGCCCGAGGATTCAACGGCCACCACGTCGGCCGGGGACTCGACCGCACACAGCAGCGTCACATCGCGCAGCGGCGCTGCGCAGATCGTGCACAGTTCGCCTTCCGTGAGCATGCGGCAGCGCCGGCAGCGCGACACCGACAGCAGCGCCGCATCGAGGGCGGCGGCGAGCACGCGTGCTCCCGGCCGGCCATCCTGCAGCAGGTGAAAGGCCATGCGTTGCGCGGTCTTCGGTCCCACGCCTGGCAGGGCGCGCAGCGCCTCGATGAGCCGGGCCAGGTGTGGGGAGTGTTGCATCAGCGGCGCGCTTCTAAAACGGCAGCTTCATACCCGGCGGCAGCTGCAACCCTGCGGTCACGCTCGCCATTTTCTCCTGCACGCGCGCCTCCACCTTGTGCACCGCGTCGTTGGCAGCGGCGGCGATCAGGTCCTCGAGCATCTCGCGATCCTCGCCACTGACGGCCGCTTCGATCTGCACGCGCTTCACCTCGTGCCGGCCGTTCATGGTGACCTTAACCATGCCGCCGCCGGACTCGCCGATCACCTCGATGTTGCCGATCTCGGCCTGGGCCTTCTGCATGTTGGCCTGCATGGCCTGGGCCTGCTTCATGAGGTTATTGAAATTGCCTGCCATAGGATGCCAAGCCTGTCAGGCGCAACGCGCCAGGTATGTGGGGGATTTCATTTCGCCGGCCGTACCGAATCAGGCAGCACGGTGGCGCCGAAGCGCTCGCGCAGCCCCTGCACTCCCGGTTCGCTCTCAAACGAGCGCCGCGCGGCGGCGAGCTCCGCTTCCGAGGCGCGCCGCTGCGCCTGCGCCGGGGTCTCGACCCCCGCGACGGCACCCTGAAACTCCAGGCGCACCGCTGCGCCGAAGTAACGCGACAGCGCCTGGGCGAGCTTGTCTTCCTGCGCCGGCGTGCGCACCAGCTGGTTGCGCGGATCAAGCGCCAGCCGCACTACCGCACCCTGGCGGCCGAGAAATACGCAGTGGCTGGCGAGCTGCCGGGCCGCACCCGCGAGCTCGAGCTGAGTCACGATCTGTGCCCATTCTCCGCCGCCCGCATCCGCGGCAGACGCGGGCGCGACCGGCGCGCTCACGGCGGCGGGTGTCGCCGGCGCCGCGCGCGAATTCTCGGGCGCCGCGCCCGCGGCGCTCGTCGGAGCCGGGGCCACCGTACGCGCGGCCTCCCCGCCGGGGCGGAACGCGATCATGCGCAGCAGGGTCATCTCGAAACCGGTGCGCGGATCGGGAGCCAGCGGCAGATCGCGCCGGCCCACAATCGCGGTCTGGTAGTACAACTGCACGTCCTCGGGCGCGAGCGCCGCGCCTAAGCGCTCGAGGAGCCCGGGGTCGTACAGCTCGTCGCCCTCATAGTCAGGCACCGTCTGCTTCAAGGCGATGCGCACCAGCAGGCCCGCGAGCTCATCGAGCACCTGCGCATAGTCGGGAGCGAACTCCTCGAGCGCTTGCGCACAGCGCACGAGGTCCCCGCTGCTGGCGGCGGCCAGGAGTTCCACCAGCCGCACCACGTGATCGCGGGAGATTGTGCCCAGCATGGCGCGCGCCTCCGCCTCACCGGCCTTGCCACCGCCGAAAGCGATCAGCTGGTCGAGCAGCGACAGCGCGTCGCGCACACTGCCATCCGCCGCCTGCGCCAAAAGCTTCACACCCGCCGCTTCGAACGGCACGTTCTCGCGCTCGAGAATACTGCGCAGGTGCGCGGCGATATCCGCCGCCGGCAGACGCTTGAGGTTGAACTGCAGACAGCGCGACAGCACCGTCACCGGCAGCTTCTGCGGATCGGTGGTGGCAAGCAGGAACTTAACATGCGGCGGCGGTTCCTCCAGAGTCTTCAGGAGCGCGTTGAAGGAGTGGCTCGAGAGCATGTGGACTTCATCCACCAGGTATACCTTGTAGCGGCCGCGCGTCGGGCTGTACTGCACGTTGTCGAGCAGTTCGCGCGTGTCGTCCACCTTGGTGCGCGACGCGGCATCGACCTCGATGAGGTCCGGAAAGCGCCCGGCGTCGATCTCGCGACAGTTGGCGCACACCCCGCACGGCTCGGCGGTGACCCCGGTCTCGCAGTTGAGGCACTTGGCGAAAATCCGCGCGATCGTCGTCTTACCCACGCCGCGCGTACCGGTGAACAGGAACGCATGATGCACACGCCCACTGCCAAGCGCGTTCACGAGCGCGCGCCGCACGTGCTCCTGGCCAATAAGCTCGGCGAATGTTTTCGGGCGCCACTTGCGCGCCAGGGCGGTGTAGCTCATCAACGACCCTTCGATCCGACAGGTGTCCTCAAGATGGAGGCGGCCCGCACCAGCTTAAACCTCCGGCACCCGACATCGCCGCTGCCGCTGCTGCCTTCCGGCCCTGACGGGATTCACGACTGGTCGTCGCGGAGAAACCGATGCGGGCCACCGTGTTCAACTGGCAGCACGCAATGCTTTGGCGGAGAGGGTGGGATTCGAACCCACGAACACCCGTTAAGATGTTACTGGAATTCCAGTCCAGCGCCTTCGACCGCTCGGCCACCTCTCCAATCAAATACTTACGTTACTTTCCTCGAAACATCCAGCGGTGACTTATGCCTGCGGGGCGGCTTTCGCAACCTTGAAGGACGGTGGTTCATCAAGGCAGGGTGCGTTGCGCGCACGCGGCGGCGGCGCCGGTTCGTTCAGGGGCGGCAGGCGCAGGGCATTGGCGGTGTCGGGTGCGTCCATGCCGAGTGGGATTTTCAGCGGCGCGACGCTGCGCTCGCCCGCGTAACTCTGGCGCTCATTGCAGGATTTGTAGCTCAATTTGTTCTTGAACAGGTGACAGCCGCTCACGCCCAGCAGCAGCGCAAGACACACGAACCCCGTAGCCATCTTCATTCGCGACACTGCAACTCCTTCACTTGGCACATAACCCGAGCTCATGGCAACACCCCGGCGGTGCGTGCCGCCGCGCGTACCGGCTCGTGATACTGCCTTGCCAGCGCGGTGAGCGGCAATCTTAACCCAGGACCGATGAGTCCCATCTGCTGCAGCAGCCATTTGACCGGAATCGGATTGGCTTCAACGAATAACTCCCGGTGCAGCGGCGCGAGCGCCGCGTTCAGGCGCCCCGCCCGCGCCGCATCCCCGGCGAGCGCCGCCGACACCATGTCCTTCATCGCCCGCGGCGCGAGATTCGCGGTCACGGAAATAACCCCGCGCGCTCCGGCGGCAATGGTATCGCGGGCACTGGCGTCATCCCCGCTCAGCACCACGAAATCCGCGCCGCAGATCCGCAGCAGCTCGCGCACCCGTGCGGCCTCGGGCACCGCCTCCTTGATCCCCACGATACCCGCAACCCGTGACAGCCGTCCGACCACCTCGGGCAGCATGTCCACGGCGGTACGCCCGGGGACGTTGTACAGGATGAGCGGCTTGTCCGCGGCCGCAGCGGCCGCCGAGAAATGCTGGAACAGTCCTTCCTGCGTGGGACGATTGTAGGCGGGCGTGACCACGAGCAGAGCGTCGATCGGCAATTGCGACAGCCACGCGACGCGCGCCACCGTGGTGCGCGTGTTACTGGTGCCCGCCCCTGCCAGTACCGCCGCGCGCCCACGCGCCTGCGCACAGGCGCGCGCAACCAGTTCGCGCAGCTCCGCATCCTCCAGCGTGGCTGACTCCCCGGTGGTGCCGCCGACGACAATGCCATCGGTGCCGTTCGCCAGGTGGAAATCAACGAGCCGCGCCCAGGCCGGGAAGTCGACCGCGCCGTCCGGACCCATGGGGGTGACGATGGCGACCAGGCTGCCTGAAAACATGCGGGTTCACGCGCTCGGCGGGGAAGCTGGCGATGTTACGAGCCGGCCGCGCGCCGAGGCAAGCCCTTCCTTGCAGCGTGCCAGGCGCTCACCGGTCGCAACCCGCCGCCGCTCCCGGTACACTCCAACCGCACCGACGGGAAGCACAGTCACTCTGCCACACGAACCGATGAAGCAGCACCTCGCCGTTTCGGCGATCGGCAGCGACCGCACAGGGATGGTCCACGAGCTGACCCGCGTAATCAGCGAGTCCGGCGGCAACATCAGCGAAAGCCGCATGGCGAACCTCGGTACCGAGTTCGCGATGCTGCTCTTGGTATCGGGCAACTGGCACGCGCTCGCCAAGCTGGAAACCGAACTCAAACGCCTCGCCGAAACCAGCAGTCTCAGCATCCATCTGAAGCGCACCGAGCCGCGCGCGCCGCGCACGGACATGCTGCCCTACTCGATCGACGTGGTGTGCCTCGACCAGAGCGGCATTGTCTCGGGCCTGGCGGGTTTCTTTGCCACCCGCAGCATCGATATCGCGGAAGCCTCCACCCGCAGCTACCCGGCCGCGCACACCGGCGCGCCGATGTTCGCGGTGCAGATGATCGTCAACGTTCCCAGCCGCGTGCACGTGGCACAGCTGCGCGAGGAGTTCATGGAGTTCTGCGACTCCCTGAACCTCGACGCCATTCTCGAACCGGTCAAATCCTGAAAATGTGATGTCCAAGATAAAACCTGAGAGCAAGGTGCCGGACTTCTCTTTGCCCATGACGGGCGGCGGCGCCTGGAGCCTTAAGGGCGCGGCCGGCAAGAAACTCGTGATCTATTTCTACCCGAAGGACATGACTTCCGGCTGCACCCGCGAATCGCAGGACTTTCGCGACCTGTATGGCGCTTTTCGCAAGGCGGGTACGCAGGTGGTGGGCGTGTCGCGCGACAGCGTCGCCTCCCACGACAAGTTCGCGCACCGCGAATCACTGCCCTTTCCGCTGCTCGCCGACACCGACGAAAAAGTCTGCAAGCTGTTTGATGTCATCAAACAGAAAAGCTTGTACGGCAGAAAGTACCTGGGGGTGGAGCGCAGTACCTTCCTGCTGGACGGCACCGGTCGCGTGCGGCAGGAATGGCGCAAGGTGAAAGTTCCCGGTCACGCGGAGGCAGTACTTGAAGCAGCGCAGCGTCTCTGATCCAGGTCCGACGGCGGCCTCGGGGGAGTCTCGCCAGATGAAGGGCAGATCGCGCACGGGTAAGCGCCTGTTCATACTCGACACCAACGTGCTGATGCACGATCCCACCGCCATCTTTCGCTTCGAAGAGCATGACGTCTACCTGCCGATGGTGGTGCTCGAGGAGCTCGATGCGCACAAGACGGGCCTGTCGGAAGCCGCGCGCAACGTGCGCCAGGTGAGCCGCTTCCTCGACGATATGATGCGCGATGCCACCAAGGAGCAGATCGACCGCGGGCTGCAGCTGCCGAGCGGCTACTCCGGCAACCACGGCAAGAAACCCTCCACCGGACGCCTGTTCTTCCAGACGCGGCAGCTCTCGAGCGTGCTGCCCGAAGGCCTGCCCGGACACGGCGGCGACAACATAATTCTCGCGCAGACGCTGGCGCTGCAAAACGAACAGCAAGGTGCGCGCGTCATCCTGGTGTCCAAGGACATCAATCTGCGCATCAAGGCAGCCGTCCTTGGTGTGCACGCCGAGGACTACTACAGCGATAAGACCCTCGAGGACGCCGACGTCCTCTACAGCGGCATGACGGCGCTGCCGACTGACTTCTGGGAGCGGCACGGCAAGGACATGCGCTCATGGAAGGAATCTGACCGCACCTTCTATGAAATTACCGGCCCCGCGGTGCGCGAGTGGCGGCCGAACCAGGGGCTCTTCGAGGACACCCCCGAGGGCATCGAGGGCATCGTGCGCAGGATCAGTGGCGACACGGCCACCATCGAGCTGACGCGTGACTACCGCAACGAGCGGCACAGCGTCTGGGGCGTGACGGCGCGCAATCGCGAGCAGAATTTCGCGCTCCACCTGCTCATGGATCCGGAGATCGACTTCGTCACCGTGCTCGGGCCCGCCGGCACGGGCAAGACGCTGCTGGCGCTCGCCGCCGGCCTCATGCAGACGCTCGAAACCAACCGCTTCGTGGAAATCATCATGACGCGGGTGACCATTCCGCTCGGTGAGGACATCGGCTTCCTGCCGGGCACCGAGGAAGAAAAGATGGAGCCGTGGATGGGCGCGCTCATGGACAACCTCGAGGTGCTCACCGGGTCGCAGGAAGGTGGCAACTGGGGACGCGCGGCGACCAACGACCTGCTGCGCAACCGCATCAAGATCCGCTCGCTCAACTTCATGCGCGGGCGCACCTTCCTCAATCGCTTCCTGATCCTCGATGAGGCGCAGAACCTGACGCCCAAGCAGATGAAGGCGCTCGTCACCCGTGCCGGTCCCGGCACCAAGCTCGCGTGCCTGGGCAACATCGCCCAGATCGATTCACCGTATCTGACGGAGATGACCTCCGGCCTCACCTATACGGTCAATCGCTTTCGTGGCTGGCCGCACTCCGGGCACATCACGCTGGTGCGCGGCGAGCGCTCGCGGCTCGCGGATTACGCCTCCGACCAGCTGTAGGCTTAAGGGTGCCAGGGCAGTCTTTTGCAGGCCGCTTGTAAGCGGCTGTAAATGTGAGGAAACTCCGCAGCCCCCGTGGTGGTCGAAGTCTTTGCGATGATGCGACGAATCCTGCTTGCCCTCCTCAGCGCCTTTGCCATGGTCGCCGGCAGCGCTTTCGCGCAGGAAGTGCCCGGCATGCCGGTGGACCTGCAGCCTCCGGCCGCGGGCTCGGATCTGCCGGACATGGGCAGCCCGGCCGCCGCCGTCCTCTCGAAGAGCGACGAGTCGCGCCTGGGCGCCATGGTGGCGCGCGAACTGCGCGACCAGAACGCGCTGCTGGAGGACCCGGAAGTCAATGAGTACCTGCAGGGGGTCGGCCAGCGCCTGGCGTCGCAAAGCGCCATGGGCGGCGGCGGCTTTCACTTCTTCGTCGTCAAGGATCCGGTGATCAACGCCTTCGCCGTACCGGGCGGCTTCGTGTTCCTGCACGATGGCCTGATCCTCGCGACCACCACCGAGTCAGAACTCGCGAGCGTCATGGCGCACGAAATCGCGCACGTCACGCAGCACCACATAGCGCGCCAGATCCGCGCCCAGGGCCAGCAAAGCATCACCACGGCGGCGGCGATCCTCGCGGCCATCCTGCTGGGAGCGATCGGTGGCGGCCAGGCCGCGGAAGGCGGCATCGCCGCCGCCGAAGGCATCGCCGCGCAGCAGCAGATCAACTTCACGCGTGACAATGAGGCGGAGGCCGATCGGGTCGGGATCGGCTACCTCGCCGGCGCCGGCTTTGACACCAACGCCATGGGCGGCTTCTTCGAAACCCTGAGCCGCCACGAGGGCCTCACCGCAACCTACATTCCGGCGATGCTCATCGATCACCCCGTCACGACCGATCGCATCGCCGAGGCGCGCTCGCGCGCCGCGCAATTCCCGCCGCGCAAGGGCAAGGACTCGCAAAGCTACCGCCTCATCCGCGAGCGTGTACGCGTGCTCACCGCAACCGCGGATGTGAACCTGACGCAGATCTACGAGCAGAAAATCGCCCGCGGCGAGGGTGATCTCGGCAATCGCTATGGGGAGGCGCTGGCGCTTCTCAACAGCAACCACGCGGAGGACGCGGCCAAAGCCCTCGCGCCGCTGGTGCAGCAACACGAGGGGCTCACGCTGCTGCACGCCGCGCTCGGACAGGCGCAGGCCAAGGCCGGTCACGTCGATGAGGCGCTGGCAACCTACCGTCACGCGCTCGGCCTCTTCCCGCGCAACGTCCCGGTCACGGTGCGTTACGCCGAAACGCTCATGAACGCCGGCAAGCCTGCGCAGGCCCATGACGTGCTGCTCGATCTGTTCAACAACGTACCGCCCACGCCCGATCAGATCCGCCTCACGGCCCTGGCAGCCAGCGCGGCCGGCGACGCCGGCGACGCCTACTTCTACATGGGTGAGTACCAGATCGCCGGCGGCGACCTGAACCTCGCCGCGCAGCAACTGCAGCTGGCGCTGGCGGCGCCGAATATCAGCCAGATCCAACGGCAGCGCTATCAGGCGCGCCTGGACGAGGTGCGCGAGTACCTCGCCAGCACGCGCAAGCACCGCTTGAGCGACAACAACGGCGACGATCAGCACCCCGCCAGCCGGCGTGGCGGCCGCTGATTCAGCACTCAGCGGCCGAACCTAAGCCGCTTGCCCGGTCGCTGCTAGAATGCGCGCTCCATCAACCTGTCCGCGCACCCCATGACCCCACGCCTGCGTCTGTCCCTGCCCTTTTGCCTGTTGCTGCTCGCAGCCTGCGCCAGCCAGCCCGGCGCGAAGAGCGATCCGCGTGACCCGTGGGAGCGCATGAATCGCGTCACCTATCATTTTAATGATGGCCTGGACCGGGCGATCGTCAAGCCCGTGGCACGCGGCTATCGCAAGGTCACGCCTCGCTTCGTGCAGGCGGGCGTCAGCAATTTCCTCGACAATCTGCGCTCCCCGGTGGTCATGGTGAATGACCTGCTGCAGGGACAGTTCAAGGCCTTCGCCTCCGACACCGGGCGACTCCTCATGAACACAACGCTCGGGATCGGCGGCTTGCTCGATCCGGCGAGCGCCGCGGGACTCGACAAGAATGACCGCGACTTCGGACAGACGCTCGGCAAGTGGGGGCTCAAGACCGGGCCCTACCTGGTCATCCCGTTCCTGGGTCCCTCAGACATCCGCGACGCGGTCGGGCGCGTCGGGGATGTGTATAGCGACCCGCGCCACTACATCCGCAGCAACTGGCTCAGCTACGGCCTGTGGGCGGTGGGGGCGGTGGACACCCGGGCACGCCTGCTCGATGTGGAGGGTGCGATTGCCGGTGCCTATGACCCGTACGCGTTCATTCGCACCGCCTACCTGCAGCACCGCGAGTACAAGGTGCACGGCGGGCAATCTCCCGGCGAAGAGGATCAGGAACAGAAGATGCTTGAGGAAGCTGGCGAGGACCAGGGGGCCCAGGCCGCTCCTGCGCCACAGTCACCCGCCCCGCAGACACCGCCTCAGCACTGAGGCGTTAAACACCGCGCGCGAGGAGTTCATCGACCTCGCTGATGCGGGCGAGCGCCACCAGGTCTTCCGGCAGGTGCGCAAAGCGCAGGCTCCGCCCGGAACGCCTGGCCGCGCTAAGCCAGTCAAGCAGCACGGCGAGCCCGGCGCTGTCCGCCAGGCCCAGCGCGCCACAATCGATCTCGAGCGGCCCCGCTCCCGCATCTTCCAGGATCGCAAGGCCGCGCGCCCGCGCCGCGCGCGCAGTGGCAAAGGTGAGTGCGCCGCGCGCGATGCAGCGTCCCGCCGCGGCAGGCTCAAGTGTGAAGGAGGCGGCGGCAATGGCCGCCGGGTCCGATGCGGGCGCGCTCACGGCCTACTTGCCGCCGCCGGTCTGTTTACCGATCGCGCCCGGCTTTTCACCGGACTCCAGGCGCTTGACCACCGCGTCAATGCCCTGCGCCTCGATCTGGGCGCCGAAGTCCTCGCGGTAGCTGTTGACGTAACTGATGCCGTCAATCACCACGTCCCAGGCTTTCCAGCCCTCGGGCGTCCGGTGCAGGTAGTAGTTCACCGCGACGCGATCGCCGTTGCTGCGCTTGACCTCGGTGCGCACCGTGGCGCGCGTCGAGTCCGCATCAACCTTGGTGGGAAAGATCTTCAGCCGGTCGGACGTGAAGTCGGC